>Ga0316206_1000487_pt1 | contig 51728 bp, 40 predicted proteins | sample 6monthpyrite_MG_FD_204942 | JGI IMG/M metagenome (GOLD analysis project Ga0316206, IMG submission 204942) | Microbial mat bacterial communities from mineral coupon in-situ incubated in ocean water Damariscotta River, Maine, United States -... | ecosystem: Environmental > Aquatic > Marine >...
ATCATCTATGGAGTTGTCAATATTCTGTAAAAAAAGAAAACTGCCAAATGCTACAATCGCGAGTCCGGCCATCGCGCTTGCCGGAAGCCAGCGGAGACGGGAGCCCGTGATGATGTCGGAAAAAATACCCTGAGTGGAATGGCCAATATTTTCCAGAGCACGTTGTCGAGCCTGATTCAGTTTTGACAGAGTGGCCGCATCCAGATGCTCAGCTTTTTTATCCAGCTGTTCATTAATCTTGTGCAGAAAATCTTTTTCACTCATGCCGATAGTCCTCAAGTTTAATACGTAATGTATGTACTGCACGTGAATAATGTGTTTTCACGCTACCCTGTGAGCATTTCATGGCAGTTGCAGTCTCGGCAACACTCAGGCCTTCCCATGTGCGCAACAAAAAGGCCTGTTGCTGACGATGAGGTAAGTTATGCAGAGCCTCATCCAGCTGCTCCATTGCATCATGGTTGCTAGCGGTTTGTTGCGGATCTCTGCCTGCCGGGTCTGCAACTGCAGCCATTGCATCCTCTTGCCCACCTTCTTCATCCTTCTTTCCGAATCCTAGCCAGCTCATCCATTTTGAGCGTACCTTGTTTTTACGGTACCAGTCTCGAATACGACTTTGCAAAATCCGGTAAAACAGGGGTGTCCATTCTTCTTCTGGTCGATGCGAATACTTCTGAACAAGCCCGATCATGCTGTCCTGAACTATATCCAGGGCTTCATCACGATTGCCAACAGCAAGTTCAGCAATTCTGAATGCCTTGCGTTCAACCTGTGCCAGAAACCTGTCCAGTGTTCGGGTTTTGTCCAGAGTATTTTCCTTTGTTGACGAATTCCCAATGGTGCAATCATGCTGCATTGACCGTTTATTTTCCAGTCAGATTATCGACGTGCGGTTCTGCGATCCAGTTTTCGATGTATACGTTCGCCACGACGAGTCTTGCGATCATTGATACGTGATCCTTTGCGGTCCAGGCGCGCGTTGATTCGGTCACCCTTTCTGTCCAGATGCTTATTGATGGTATCGCCTCTTTTTTGCAGGCGGTTTGCCAGATCATCATTTCCGGCTTCACGTGCGCGGTCAGCGCGGGCATCAAAGCGTTTTTCGATTCGATCGCCTTTTTTGTCCAGATGTTTGTCAATACGGTTACCCTTTTTATCCAGGTGTTTTTCAATGTTATCACCACGCGCGTCCATACGATCTTCGATACGTTGTCCGGCACCTTCTGTGTCAGCCATTGCCAGACTGCTGCCAGTCAGTGTGATTATTCCAATAAGGGTTACGACTTGTTTTTTCATACTGTTTCTCCGGTAAAATTTGTGTGCTCCCCCCTTAGAACGTATGAATTCGAGTTTGGTTGACAGGTACTGCTGGTTTTTAGCAAAAAATATAAAAAACGCAGATTACGTTTTTTATATTTTCAGGATGGAGTTATCGTTATCAGAGGGTTATTTATGCAGGAAGCGCTTGAAGGTGTTTTTTTCGAAGTCCTGACTGTCTTCCTGATATTGTGTTCGCACATCCAGTACTTCTGGCAGGCAACGCTCAAATACTTCGATCAATGCCGGGTCGAAGTGTTTGCCAGAGCATTTTCTTATTTCAGCCATCGCTTCTTCAACAGGCCATGCTTTTTTATAGGGCCTTTCAGAGGTAAGGGCATCAAAAACATCACTCAGAGCCACAATGCGTGCAGTAATAGGGATGTCACGACCTTTCAGGCCATAGGGATAACCGCTGCCATCAAATTTCTCATGATGATACATGGCGATTTCCTGAGCCATCAGCATGAGCTCTGAATCATGGCCTGACAGTATCTCGGCACCAATTTCCGCATGAGTTTGCATGATTTCCCACTCATCCTTGTCCAGCTTCCCGGGTTTGAGCAGAATATGATCAGGGATGCCAATTTTGCCGATGTCATGCATCGGGCTGGCATTCAGGATCAGTTCGGCTTCTTCATCACCCAGGCCAAAACTTCGGGCAATGATTTCAGAATATTTACTCATGCGAATTATATGATAGCCGGTTTCATTGTCGCGGAATTCTGCCGCACGACCGAGGCGTCGAATAACCTCCATACGTGTTTCATTCAATTCCCGGGTGCGTTCTTGCACGCGCATATCGAGTTCACGATTTAATTGCAGTTGTTGCAAGTGCATTAACCTGACTTCGAGCAGGTTGTTAATGCGTAGTAATACTTCAGTCTGATCAAAAGGCTTGGTCAGAAAGTCTTTGGCACCATGAGCGAGAGCTTTGATACGTGTGTCCTGATCATTTTGCGCAGTCAGTACCAGCACAGGGACATAGGTTTCTTTTTGTATTTTTTCCAGTATCTTCATGACATCAAAACCATCAAGATAAGGCATCTGTATATCGAGTAGAACCAGGTCAAATTCATGCCGGGTATAGAGCTGTTCAATGTCACGGGAATCTGTTGTGCTGGTGATGTGGGTGTATCCGGCATTTTGCAGGATTTTTTCAAGCAAGCGAACATTCATGTCCTGATCATCAACGATCAGGAGCTTGGCCAGTTTAGTATCAATTATCATGGGTATGCTCTGAGCCTGTGTTAAAGTATTTTATTCAAACCATTTATCGGCTGTGATGACGAATCTTTGAAGGTTATTTATTATAAAAGATGAGAAAGTGGCTGAACTCTTGATATTTATCAACAAATCAAGGTGTTAGTGGTTGCACATGTGGTTAGTGCGCTCGAACTTAAGTGACCGCCAGAATTTACAAGTCCTGCCAGTTTTCAGAGCGATTGGGTCGCTGACAATTATGATAAAGTAAGCCCATGCCATCCAACGTTTCGCACACTATTTTACACGTCGCTATTCCTGCGCCATTCAGGTACACGTTTGACTACCTTGTACCACCTGACTCTATAGAAAGTACGTTCCAGGCGGGGATGCGGGTGCAGGTTCCATTCGGGCGAAATCGACTGATCGGGGTGATTGATGCTGTTGATAATCATACGGATTTTGATATCAAGAAGCTCAGGCCGGTGTTATCCGTGCTGGATGATAAACCCATTCTGGATGAGGCGATGTTGTGGTTATGCCGCTGGGCCAGCCAGTACTATCACCATGCACTGGGTGAGGTTTACAGTGCGGCTTTGCCGGGTCGTTTGCGCAAGGGTAAATCTGCTGTTCTTAGCCAGCAGTGGCAATGGTGTCTGACCGATAAAGGTGCATGCGCTGAATTACCGGCGCGTGCTCATCGACAGCAACAGATATTAGTACGCTTGTCCGGGTCTGTTGCAGGCGTGTCTGAAGCCGCATTACGTGAGTGGCAGGCAGATAGTATTGGTATATTGAAAAAAATGCAGGCAAAAGGCTGGGTTGAGCGACGGGAAATGGAGTTAAATGACCTCTCTGCGGGGGCATTGTCGAAAGGACATGAATTAAACGTGAAACAGCAGCAGGCGGTTGAATGTATTAAGAAAAAACTGTCTGCGTATGCCGCATTCCTGCTCTACGGCGTTACCGGCAGTGGTAAAACCGAGGTTTATTTACAAGTGATGGAGCCGGTGCTGGAAGCCGGAAAGCAGGTGTTGATACTGGTGCCTGAAATTGGCCTGACGCCCCAGTTACTACAGCGATTTGAGCAACGATTCAGTTGCCCTATTGTGATATTTCATTCTGCACTAGGTGAAACTGAACGTACCCGGAACTGGTTAAAGGCTCGCAGTGGTGAAGCAAAAATCATTATCGGTACGCGATCTGCAGTGCTGACATCAATGCAATCTCCCGGTTTGATTATCGTAGATGAAGAGCACGATGTGTCGTTTAAGCAGCAAGATGGTTTTCGTTATTCAGCACGTGATATTGCGATTGTACGTGCGCGCCATGAGAATATTCCTGTTGTTTTAGGCTCAGCGACACCCTCACTGGAGAGCATGCATAATGCCGGTGAGGGTCGATATGAATTGCTTGAGTTACCCGAGCGCGCGGGTGACGCAGTTCATGCAAGTATGAACCTGGTTGATATTCGTCATCAGAAGCTTGAAGAAGGCTTGTCTGACACGGTGTTAAAGCATATCCGACGTCATCTGGATATGGGCGGACAGGTGCTGGTTTTTTTGAATCGACGTGGCTATGCACCTACTTTGCTATGCCATGATTGTGGCTGGGTTGCAAATTGCCAACGCTGTGATGCGCACATGACCATTCATATGGCCAGTCGCAAATTACGCTGTCATCATTGTGGTACTGAGCGCCGGATAGAGGCGCATTGTCCGGACTGTGGCAGTGCTGACCTGCACCCGATCGGGCAGGGTACCGAGCGCACCGAAAGTGTTTTGCAGCGCCATTTTTCAGATGTGAGTATCGCACGCATTGACCGTGATACAACCCGGCGAAAAGGGGAGATGGCACGTATGCTGGCAGATGCTGAAAGTGGTAACAGCCGGATTTTGCTCGGTACACAGTTACTGGCTAAAGGTCATCATTTTCCCAATGTTAGTCTGGTGGTGATCGTAGATAGTGATCAGGGGTTATTCAGTGCTGATTTTCGTGGGCCGGAGCGCATGGCGCAACTGATTTTGCAGGTATCCGGGCGGGCTGGCCGTGCTGAGCGACCCGGTGAGGTAATTATTCAGACGCATCATCCTGATCATGCATTGCTACATTCCATTATTCAGCAAGATTATCGCCTGATCAGCCAGCAATTACTGGCAGAGCGCATGGAGACCGGTTGGCCACCGGCCAGTTTTATGGCGCTATTGCGTGCTGAAGCCACTGATCAGTCATTGCCATTTCAGTTTTTGCGAGACGCTCAGCAGCAGGCTGCAACAATAGCTGACAGTCCGATGTTACTGGGGCCAGTTGCCGCACCGATGGAAAAAAGGGCGGGGCGCTACCGGGCGCAGTTGCTGTTGCAAAGTCAGGAAAGAGCCGGTTTACATGCTTTTTTGCCTGAATGGCTACGACGTCTGGATAAGCTTAAATCTGGGCGTAAGGTTAGATGGTCACTGGATATTGATCCTCAGGAAATGTTTTAAAAGTCGGGAACAGGTTAGCGTTAGCTGTGGCCGGCTCTATTCGCAGGCATCAGATGCCTGTACGGTTTAAATACATGCTATAACGCTTTCACCTGCCTTCCCCCCCTGATATTATGGCCAATTTGGAAGACATCAATCGCATTTATGAAAAACCAGATTACACAATTGATTCAAGCATCACTTGCTACCTTGCAACAGCAAGGTGTTTTACCTGAAGATCTCGATATTGATATTCGAATTGAGCGCACACGTGACAAGGCTCATGGAGATTTTGCCTGTAATATCGCGATGATGCTGGCAAAATCAGCGAAATGTAATCCACGCGAGTTGGCGCAGAAAATAATGGACCATCTGCCGGTGTCCGATAATGTTCTGAGTAAGGCAGAAATCGCCGGGCCTGGATTTATTAATTTCTTTCAGGCCAGTGGTGCTCATCAACAGGTAATATCAGATATCCGGTCGCAAGGTGACCGCTATGGTCGCAGTGAGCTTGGTCAGGGTAAAAAAGTTCAGGTTGAATTTGTATCGGCCAACCCTACCGGCCCGCTACATGTTGGTCATGGGCGTGGCGCTGCCTATGGTGCGAGTGTGGCTGATCTTCTTGAGGCAGTTGGTTTTGATGTGCACCGTGAATATTATGTTAATGATGCGGGTCGCCAAATGGACATACTCGCTGCCAGTGTGTGGCTGCGTTACCTTGAGCTGGCCGGAGAAGAACTGGTATTCCCGGTCAATGGCTATAAAGGTGATTACGTCTGGGATATTGCTGCTACCCTGCATCGTGAAAATGCAGATGCATTTCGTCATGCAACTGCAACAGTTTTTAAAGATGTGCCTGAGGATGAACCTGCCGGTGGCGATAAAGAGATTCACATAGATGCATTGATTCTGAAAGCGCGTGAACTATTAGGCGACAAGGCTTACCGCAAGGTTTTTGATCTGGGGTTGAACACGATACTGGCTGAGATCAAGCATGACCTTAAAGATTTTGGTGTTGTGTATCAGCAGTGGTTTTCCGAACGTTCATTAACAGAATCTGGTGCAGTCAGTCGGGTCATTGAACGCCTGAAATTATCAAAACATATTTATGAGAAAAATGGTGCGCTCTGGTTTGCATCGACAGATTTTGGTGACGAAAAGGATCGCGTTGTTGTGCGTGACAATGGCCAGGCAACTTATTTCGCATCTGACATTGCCTATCATGCAGAAAAGCTCGAGCGAGGGTTTGACAGGGTTATTGATGTCTGGGGTGCAGATCATCATGGTTATGTGCCACGCGTAAAAGCGGCACTGACGGCATTGGGAGATGACGCCTCAAAGCTGGATGTGTTGCTGGTACAGTTTGCGATTTTATACCGGGGCGGTGAAAAGGCCCAGATGTCGACGCGTTCCGGAGAGTTCGTTACGTTGAAGGAATTGCGCCATGAAGTGGGTAATGATGCAGCCCGCTTTTTCTATGTGATGCGAAAGTGCGAGCAACACATGGATTTTGACCTGGATCTGGCCAAGTCACAGTCCAGTGATAACCCTGTGTATTATATTCAGTATGCACATGCACGCATCTGCAGTGTACTGCGCCAGCTTGATGAAAAAAATATGACGCGTGACGAGCAATGTGGTCAGCAGAATCTCTCCTTGTTATCAGAAACACATGAAGCTGATTTAATGCTTGCACTGGTACGTTATCCGGAAATACTGGAGCGAGCAGCATTGAATCATGAGCCACATCAGGTGGCTCATTTTTTGCGGGAGTTATCTAACCTGTTTCACACTTATTATAATGCTCATGTATTTTTGGTGGACGATGAAAAATTACGTAATGCCCGTTTAAACCTGGTTGATGTTGTTCGTCAGGTGTTGGCGAATGGTTTGAATTTACTGGGCGTTTCTGCCCCTGAGACCATGTAAGCAATGGCACGTGATTACAAAAATACACGCCGCAAGCCGGCAAAAAAACCGGTGCCAGGCTGGGTCTGGCTGTTAACCGGATTACTAATAGGTCTGATGGTCGCGTTGCTGGTGTATCTGGCTCAACAGCCGGGTACGGCAGGGGCGCAGAAGGAAGGCCAGAGTAAAAGCACCAAAAAAACAGCAAGAAAAACAGTAAAAGTTGTAAAGAAAAAAGTGACGAAAAAAGGGTTGCACTACGAGTTTTATACAGTATTACCCAAATCCGAGATTGTGATATCAGATGATGAAATTCGCCAGCGTGAAAAAACAGGAAAACCGGAATACCATTATTTATTACAGGCGGGGTCATTTCGTCGGCAGCAGGATGCAGAATCGCTAAAGGCACGCCTTGCTTTTTTGAGTATCGAGTCCAGTATTGAGAAAGTGATCGTGAATGGTGATAACTGGCATCGCATTCGCATTGGCCCCTTTAGTTCATTTCGTGATATCAACAGTACGCGTAACCGGCTATTAAAAAATGATATCAATGCGATCCTGATTCGCATTAAAAAGTAGCAATGAAACAGCTTTATCTTGTAGATGCCAGCATTTATATTTTTCGCGCCTGGTTCTCAATGGATGAAAGTATTGTAGATCCGCAGGGCCGCCCCGTTAACGCCGTTTATGGTTTTGCACATTTTTTGCTGCAATTACTGCAACGAGCCCAACCGACACATGCCAGCATTTTATTTGATGAAAGCCTTGATTTATCATTCCGAAACAAAATTTATCCGGCTTATAAAGCAAACAGGGAGCCGGCTCCCGAAGAACTGAAATATCAGTTTGGTCTGTGCCGGGAGTTATGCCGCGCTGTTGGTTTACACGAGACTGCAAGCGTTGAATATGAAGCTGATGACCTGATTGGAAGTCTTGCGCAACTGTTTCGTCGTGATGATAATAAGATGATAATTGTATCAAGAGATAAAGATCTGGTGCAGGTACTACAAGGGAATGATGAGTTCTGGGATTTTGCCGAGAATCGACGACTTAACCTTGATGCTGCTGAGGCACACTATGGTATTCGCCCTGATCAGGTTGCTGATTTTCTGGCGTTGGCCGGAGACAGTGTCGATAATATTCCTGGAGTAAAAGGTGTAGGTAAAAAAACAGCGCAGATCTTATTGCAGCATTATGATTCACTTGAACATGTCTATCAGAATCTGGATGCGATCCCGGATCTGGAGCTGCGAGGCGCAAAACGGATAGGTGGCTTACTGCTACAATATCGGGATGACGCATTCATGTCACAAAAACTGACGCGGATAAAAATGGATATTCCTCTCAAGGTAATAAAAGAAGACTTACGCTGGCAGCCAGAGCCGTTAAAAGTGAAACAGTTTTTTGAAACTCTGGGCGTAGGCAATAATCTGGCCGATCGATTTCTACAATTGGGCAGCCGGATGTAAATAAAATGAGCCCCGGTTTTTTGGCAATAAAAAAATATATTCGTACGCTCTGATCATTATATGAATAAAAATAAGCTCCAGCATCTTATCAGCGACACAGTAGAAAAAGAATTTACGATTGAGCAACAATCCTCAGTAGGGGGTGGCTGTATCAATCAGGCCTGGCGAGTGAGTGGTTGTGACCAGGAATATTTTGTAAAGCTGAACCAGTCCTCTGCCCTCGATATGTTCAAGGCTGAATTTGAAGGTTTACAGGATCTGTATCATACGCGTACATTGCGGATACCACAGCCACTCGTGTGTGATGTGCTCGATGACCAGTCCTGTCTGGTTATGGAATATATTCCACTGCAAGGCTGTCGTGATGCGGCTGCAATGGGGCGACAGCTGGCAGCCATGCATCAGCATACAGCGGAACAATTCGGCTGGCACCGCAACAACACGATTGGCTCAACAATACAGCAAAACACCTGGGAAAATGAATGGGTAACATTCTGGCGAGATCATCGGCTGGGTTTTCAGCTGGGATTAGCTGCCAGTAAAGGTCTCGGGCTGAGTGTTGTGAAAATGGGTGAAAAATTAATGGACGGGCTGGATATATTTTTCAAATCATATCAGCCGCAAGCATCCTTGTTACATGGAGATTTATGGTCAGGCAATGCGGCTTGTGATGATCAGGGACAACCGGTTATTTTTGATCCTGCAGTATATTATGGTGACCGTGAAGCAGACCTGGCAATGACTGAATTGTTTGGTGGTTTCGGCGCTGATTTTCAGGCGGGCTATCGGCAAGTGTGGCCACTGGATCAGGGTTATTCAGTCAGGAAAAAACTCTACAATTTGTATCATATTTTGAATCATTTTAATCTTTTTGGCGGAAGCTATGGCATTCAGGCCGGGCAAATGATGGAGCAATTACTGCTTGATCAATAATAGATAAACCAGGCTCGTTCCCTGTATGGTTATTCATAAGATAAAAATCTGTTAAAAAGTCTGCCGTAACCTCAATATCTCACATAATTTGCCGATCTATAACATAAGCCACCGTCACTACGGAGGAAACTGGCTGCGTGGACCAGAGTTTTCAAAAAAAATTACAAGCGTTGAAGCAAGAGTATGTAGCCTCATTGCCAGCTCAGATTGTCGAGATTAAAAAAGGTATTCACGCCTTGTGTACAAAGACAGTTCATCCGGGGCAATTTGAACATTACTATCGCCTGGTTCATAGTCTGACAGGTTCAGGTGCAACCTATGGATTTGCTGAAGTCAGTGAATGCTCTCGTGAACTGGAACATCGACTCAAAGACCTGCTCGCGACAGATTTGGAACTGAATTCTGCCGTGATAGATGTTATTGACAATAATCTACTGGCTTTAAAAAAGGCGGTCGAACATATCAGCATGACCGTGCTGGCAGAAGATGATATTCAGAAAAATGATGGTTTTGAAATAGATCAATGGAAGATCCTGATTGCTGATGATGACAAGTTTAGTCGTGAGCAGTTGGCAACGATGCTGGAATCTGAAGGGCACACTGTTTATCGTGCAGGGAATGGTCTGGAGGCGGTTCATCTGTATGAGACAGAACAGCCTGATTTAATTATTATGGATGTCATTATGCCTGAAATGGATGGTCTGGAAAGTGCCCGGCAGATTAAATCAAAAAATAAAGGACATTTCATACCTATTATATTCCTGACGGCGCTGAAAAATGAAGATGATCTGGTCGAATGTGTGCGGGCAGGTGGCGATGATTTTCTGGTCAAGCCCTTTAACAGGCCAATTCTTCATGCGCGTATTTTCGCCATGCAACGTATTGTAAAACTGCAGTCAGAACTTGAAGCGTACCAGAAATCTACCGAGGAAGAGTTGAACCTTGCCAGGCATGTTTTTGATGCAGCAACACAGCGAAATAATAAAGGGGATCATAAGATAGAAGTATGGACGGAATCCTGTGGCCACTTTTCAGGTGATGTGATGTGCTATCGACCTGGCTGGAATAATGAATTGTATGTGATGTTAGGTGATTTTACCGGGCATGGATTGCGTGCAGCGATGGGTGCACCACCGGTTGCGGATATCTTTTATGAAATGATCGATCAGAAGGCACCAATCAGGGATATCGCACTGACAATTAACCGAAAGTTGAAAACATTACTACCCACCGGGCAATTTCTTTGTGCGAGTTTTGTGCATCTTAACAAAGCAGAAGGCTATCTGGATGTTATCAATGCCGGTCTTCCTTCTGTATTGCTACTGGATGAATCTGATGGTGTCGAAATGGTTGATGCCACCACGTTACCTCTGGGCATTTTGAAATCTTCATCACTTGAAGTAACAGTAAAAAGGGTATCGATAGATAAATATACTCGGCTTTACCTGTTTAGTGATGGTGTTCTTGAAGCGGCCAATAATGAAAAACTGATGTTCGGCCAGGAAAAATTAATGAAGAGTCTGTTTTCAACCGATGATTTAACGCAGTCTATCAATCAATTACGCCAGGACTTTTATAATTTTGTGGGTGATGTCGTACCAGATGATGATATTTCTATTATGGCAATGCCATTGGTTTGATTCGTGTAAACAGGTATTTTCCAGTCAAATCCAGAATGACCGTTTTAAGTTAATAATAAGGTGAATATATCAACTTTTTCATTAGCATATAAATTCGATGTCAATACAACCTGTTGATTATTAAAATAAATATAAATACGCACTATATGGGTGCGTCATATCAGCTTATTAAAACGCCTCGTAACTCACTGATTTATTTATTATTTTAACCCCTTTTTTTTATCCTCTGCATCCGCTAAAATGTCCGGCCGCATTTTATAAATAAGTATCCTTAAACGCGGGCATTTCCAACCGGCAATTATTGAATCGGGTTTAGATGTTAGAGGCAAGTATGGGCGATAATAAAACAGTTTTTAAGCAATTTGGATTACCCCGCAAGCATGGGTTATATAACCCTGCCAATGAAACGGAAAACTGTGGTGTTGGTTTTGTAGCCAATATTAAAGGTAAGGCCAGTCATCAGATTGTGCTTGATGCCGATCATATTTTACGTCGCATGGTTCATCGTGGTGCTTGTGGCTGTGAGGCTAATACAGGTGATGGTGCAGGAATTATGACCAGCCTCCCGCATGAGTTTCTAAACAAGGTTGCTAAACAGGATCTGGGTGTTGATTTGCCTGAAAAAGGCCATTATGCAGCCGGTATTGTATTCCTGCCAGTCGATGAAAGTGAGCGCATGCAGTGTAAACAGCGTGTGAATGAATTTATAGAACAGTCAGGGCAGCAGTTGATTGGCTGGCGTGAATTACCTGTTGACCCTATCAAGGCTGATGTTGGCCCGACTGCACGCCGTGCAATGCCTCATATGGAGCAATTGTTTATTGCAGCAAATGCCTGTGAAGATGATGATTTCGAGCGCAAGTTGTACATCCTGCGCAAGCAAAGTACGCACCAGGTTCGTGGTGATGAAAGTATTGAACAGCGCGATTTATTTTATTTCTGCTCTTTATCGAGCAAAGTGATCGTATATAAAGGTATGTTAAACCCGGATCAGTTGATTCCATTTTATGCTGATTTGGCAGATGAGGATTACAGTGCGCATCTGGCGATGGTACATTCGCGCTTCTCTACCAATACATTCCCTTCATGGGATCGCGCACAGCCAAAACGCTTCATGAGTCATAATGGTGAAATTAATACACGCCTGGGTAACGCTAACTGGATGCGTGCACGCGAAGGTGTTGCTGAAAGTGAATTGTTTGGCGAAGACATTAAGCGCCTGTTACCCGTGATCGAGCCGGATGTTTCAGATTCCGGCAGTTTTGATAATGTACTTGAATTTTTACTGATGGGTGGACGCAGTTTACAGGAAGCGGTGATGATGATGGTGCCGGAAGCCTGGCAGAATGATCATAGTATGTCAGAAGAAAAGCGTGCTTTTTATGAATACCAGTCAGCATTGATGGAGCCCTGGGACGGTCCGGCTTCGATTGTATTTACCGATGGTCATTATATCGGTGCGACACTGGACCGAAATGGTCTTCGCCCCAGTCGATATTATCTGACACATGATGATCGTGTGATCATGGCATCCGAGGTAGGTGTATTACCGATAGAGCCAGATAACGTCAAGCTCAAGGGGCGATTGCAGCCGGGTAAGATGTTCCTGATTGATTTCGAACAGGGGCGTATGATTCCGGATGAAGAGCTCAAGCACATCTTTTCATCAAAGCAGCCATACGGCGAATGGCTGGCTAACCAGCGTATTGCATTGTCACAGCTGGAGCCAGGACAGGAGCCGCACAGTTTTGATCCGGATACGCTGTTGCAGCGTATGCAGGCATTTGGTTTTACGACTGAAACCATGCAGTTTATGTTATTGCCACTGGTGCGTGAAGGTCGGGACCCGGTAGGATCAATGGGTAATGATGCTGCGCTGGCGTGCCTGTCAGACAAGTCACGTATGTTGTATGACTATTTCAAACAACTGTTTGCACAAGTCACTAATCCTGCGATTGATTCCATTCGTGAAGAGGTGGTGATGTCGCTGGCCTGTTACATAGGCCCTGAGGCAAATCTGCTTGAAGCCACTGAAGCACATGCGCATCGTTTACATCTTCCTCATCCGGTTTTGACCAATCAGGAACTGGCTGCATTGAAAAATATGGATCATCGTGGCTGGAAAACACAGGTCATAGATATCACTTATGCCAGCAGCGAAGGTGAGTCGGGTTTACAGAAAGCACTGGACAGGATTTGTGCCGAGGCGTCACAGGCGATTGATGACGGTTTTAGTATTCTGGTTTTATCGGACAGGAAAATCGCGGCAGGCAGAGTGCCTGTCAGTGGATTGCTGGCGACAGGTGCGGTTCATCATCACCTCGTTCAGCAGCATCAGCGTACCCGTATTGGCCTGGTGCTGGAATCAGGTGAGGCACGTGAAGTCCATCATTTTTGTCTGTTGACCGGTTTCGGTCTGGATGCGGTAAATCCATATCTGGCATTTGAGTCTCTATGGCAGGCACAGCGTGATGGTTTGCTGGAAGGTGAAGCCTATGACAACGATGAAAAAATTGTTGCTGCCTATCGCAAGGGCGTTGCTAAAGGCATGCTCAAGGTGATGGCAAAAATGGGTATCTCAACCTTGCAGTCATACAAGGGTGCGCAAATTTTTGAAGCCGTGGGTCTGGCGGAAGAAGTCATACAACGTTGTTTTGTTGGTACACCCAGTCGTATACAAGGTGTAGGTTTTGATGTGCTTGCGCGGGAAGCAATCCGTCGCCATGAGCTGGGTTATCCAGTACGTGAAAACACGAATGAATCCGGTTTGCCTAATCAGGGGGATATGCACTGGCGTGCGAATGGTGACAAGCATATGTGGAATCCAGCCAGCATTGCCAGTTTGCAACAGGCGGCGCGTACCGGTGACCGGGATACCTATCGTCGTTTTGCCAAGCTATCCAATGAAGAAGGTACGCGTAACTGTACGTTACGTGGCTTAATGCAGTTTAAGAAAGATGCCAATGGCAGTCCAATTGATATTAATGAGGTTGAACCCGTTGAAGTTATTCTCAAACGATTTGCAACGGGTGCGATGAGCTTTGGGTCTATCTCACAAGAGAGTCATGAAACACTGGCTATCGCCATGAATCGTCTGGGTGGCAAGTCCAACACAGGTGAGGGTGGTGAAGATTCAGATCGTTTTACTGCGGATGAGAACGGTGATTCTCGTCGCTCTGCTATCAAACAGGTTGCTTCAGGTCGCTTTGGTGTCACCATATGGTACTTAACCAATGCGGATGAAATTCAGATAAAAGTCTCACAGGGTGCGAAGCCAGGTGAGGGGGGTGAATTGCCAGGTACCAAGGTGGATAATAACATTGCCCGTATTAGGCATTCTACACCCGGTGTCGGCCTGATCAGTCCTCCGCCACATCACGATATCTATTCTATCGAGGATCTGGCGCAGCTGATACATGACCTTAAAAATGCTAATCCGGCAGCGCGTATCAGTGTCAAACTGGTGTCAGAAGCCGGGGTAGGTACGATCGCATCCGGTGTTACCAAGGCACATGCAGATCATATTGTCATTGCCGGCCATGATGGTGGTACCGGTGCATCGCCGATTACGTCGATTAAACATGCCGGTTTACCCTGGGAGCTGGGTGTGGCTGAAACTCATCAGACGCTGGTGATGAATGACTTGCGTTCACGCGTTGTCATTCAGACTGACGGACAAATGAAAACGGGTCGTGATGTGGCTATCGCGGCATTGCTGGGTGCTGAAGAATATGGTTTTTCAACAGCACCGCTGATCACGCTGGGTTGTGTGATGATGCGTAAATGTCATTTGAATACCTGTCCGGTCGGAATAGCGACACAAGATAAAGCATTACGTAAAAAATTCAAGGGCAAACCTGAGTATGTGGTCAATTACCTGTTCATGGTAGCAGAAGACTTGCGACAGATTATGGCAGAGCTGGGTTTCCGCACTGTTAACGAAATGATAGGTCGTGTCGATTGCCTTGAAATGGAAAGTGATATCAGTCACTGGAAAAAAGAGGGTATTGATTTATCAATGTTGCTGACACCCGCAGAGAAGCCTCATCCGAATGTAGAGGTTCATCAGACAATCAAGCAGGATCATGGTCTTGAAGATGCACTGGATAACCAGATAATTGAATTAACCAGGGATGCGATAGAAACACGTAAGCCAGTTTGTATTGAATTGCCAGTTATCAATATCAATCGCGTGGTAGGAACCACGCTGTCTCATGAAATAGCAAAGAAATGGGGTGAAGAGTTGTTGCCGGATGGCACAATTCACATCAAGCTGAATGGTTCAGCCGGACAGTCACTGGGCGCCTTTCTGGCGAAAGGTGTCACGCTGGAAGTGGAAGGCGATGCGAATGATTATGTTGGCAAAGGTCTCAGTGGCGGGCGGGTGATTGTTTATCCATCGAAAGACAGTAGCTTTGTTGCCGAAGAAAATATCATTGTCGGTAATGTTTGTTTATACGGTGCGACCAGCGGTGAAGCATACTTCAGAGGCATCGCTGCCGAACGGTTCTGCGTCAGAAACAGTGGTGCAACAGCGGTGGTAGAAGGCATTGGTGATCATGGTTGTGAATACATGACGGGTGGTCGAATTGTTGTTCTGGGTGAGGCCGGACGTAATTTTGCAGCGGGTATGAGCGGTGGTATTGCATATGTCTGGGATAACAGCGGTGACTTTTCAACGCGATGTAACATGGGTACCGTTGAACTGGAAAATGTGCAGGATGAAACAGATATCACCGAGCTAAAAGAACTGGTCGAAAAGCACTTGCAGTATACCGGTTCTGAAGTCGCAAGACGCTTGTTGGAAGACTGGGCCAGTTCGCTCGGGCGTTTTATTAAAGTGATGCCGACAGATTATAAGCGTGTACTGGAAGAGCAGAAGAAAAAGGCAAATGCAGCCTGATAATTCCAGTTATTGACAGAAATGAAATTAAAGAATCAGAGATAAAAGAATGGGTAAGCCAACAGGATTTAAAGAGTTTGATCGAAAGACAGAGCCATATCGTGATATCAATGAACGTCTTGGTGATTACGGAGAAATTTATACATCACATGATGAGGTACACCTGACAAATCAGGGTGCGCGCTGTATGGATTGTGGCGTTCCTTTTTGTCAGTCCGATACTGGGTGTCCGGTTGATAATCTTATTCCTGAATGGAATGACATGGTTTATAACGGTCGCTGGAAAGATGCTGTTGTGCGTTTGCATAAAACCAATAATTTTCCCGAGTTTACCGGCCGGGTTTGTCCGGCACCCTGTGAAGGTTCATGTGTTCTGGGCGTGATCGAGCCAGCTGTGACGATTAAAAATATCGAGTGTGCCATTATTGATCGTGCATTTGATGAAGGAGAAGTAAAAGCGATTATTCCGCAGCAGCGAAGCGGTAAAAATATTGCCGTTGTTGGCTCGGGGCCCGCAGGACTTGCCGCCGCAGCACAGCTAAATGCAGTCGGGCATCAGGTTACTGTTTATGAGCGTGCCGATCGTATCGGTGGATTGCTGATGTACGGCATTCCAAATATGAAACTGGATAAAGGTGTGATAGATCGACGCGTTGAATTAATGCGCAGTGAAGGCATTGAGTTTGTTACCAATGCAGAAGTTGGCAAGGACATAGATGCTAACAAACTGATGCAGGATAACGATGCCATGTTACTGACAACAGGGGCAACGATACCGCGCGATCTGACTGTTGAAGGCCGAGAGCTGGATGGCGTTCATTTTGCAATGGATTATCTGACTGCGAATACAAAAAGTCTTCTGGATTCAAATCTTGAAGACGGAAATTATATTACGGCCAAAGATAAACACGTTGTTGTCATTGGTGGCGGTGATACAGGCACCGACTGTATTGGAACGGCATTAAGACATGGTTGTAAGTCGGTAGTTAATTTTGAATTAATGCCAACCCCCCCAGCTGAACGTGCTGATACTAACCCCTGGCCAGAATGGCCACATATCTTTCGTGTGGATTACGGGCATGCGGAAGCCACTGAACGTCAGGGAGAAGATCCACGAACTTACTGCGTATTAAGTAAAGGCCTGGCTGGCAAAGACGGGCAGGTCAGCTCAGTGACAACAGTTAATGTAAAATGGGAAATGGACGAAAGCAGTCAATGGAAAATGGAAGAAATTGCAGGTTCAGAAAAAGAATGGCCTGCTGATCTGGTTTTGCTGGCGATGGGCTTCCTTGGGCCTGAACATACCGTGAGTGATGTTCTGGGTATTGAATATGATGCCAGATCTAATTATAAAGCCGACTATGGCAAGTATGCGACCAGTGTAGCAGGCGTGTATGCAGCAGGGGATTGTCGACGTGGACAGTCTCTGGTGGTGTGGGGTATTAATGAAGGTCGTGAAGCTGCAGCAGAAATAGATTCATGGTTAACGGGTAGCTAAGCAGTTATTTTTAGATTGAATCAAATTTGAGCTGACAAACGACACAAGAGGCTAAAGAAATACTCGTTCCAGCAAATGCCCTCGTTCCTAGCTTGCTTCAATGCCCTGAAAATATTGCACGTTATTTCGTCCCTGTTCTTTTGCCAGGTAGAGTGCTTTATCTGCTGCTTCTATCATCAGCGCTGCTGATGTATGCTTGTCTGGTATCAGCGATGTTACTCCGACGCTAATAGTCACGACTTTGTTAACCCTGGAATGCTTATGTTCCAGGTTTAAATCCTGTATCTGTTTACGCAACCTTTCAGATAATAACAGAGCGGTTTCCTGGTTAACGTTTAGCAGTATAATTGCAAATTCTTCTCCACCATATCGTGCAACCAGATCGCCTGTTCTGGAAAAGCATGATTGCAATGTTTTGGCCACCGTCTGGAGGCAGGCATCGCCGGCAGGGTGACCGTATGTATCATTATAGTTTTTAAAGTAATCAATATCGCACAATATCAACGTGATTGGCAGGGAGTCACGTTTCAACTTATTAATTTCTTTTTTAAGTGTCTCATCAAAATAACGTCTGTTCGCCAACCTTGTCAGACCATCGGTACGACTCAGCTGCTCAAGCTGAATATTGGCAGCAGTCAGCTCTTCATAGGCTTTTCCGAGTTCGGCCTCATTGCGTTTACGGTCGCTAACATCCAGCCTGACCGAGATATATCGGGTGATTTTTCCTGTTGCATTAATAAGTGGCACAATGGTGGTCTCGACCCAGTATAGTGATCCATTTTTGGCTCTATTGCATATTTCTCCATGCCAGATATTGCCAGATGAAATGGTAGCCCAGAATTCAGCAAAAAATGACTTTGGGTGTGTTCCGGAATTTACAATGCGATGATCCTGGCCGAGCAATTCTTCCTCGCTATAACCACTTACCTGGCAAAATTTCTCATTGACCTTGATAATTTTTCCGGCAGGGTCGGTAGCAGACACAAGCGCATGCTGGTCAATGGCTTTCTGGTAACTGGTTAGTTCGGCTGCAAGCCTTATTTTCTCCTTGTTTCTGAATTCTGTTTCTCTGGAAACTCTTAATGCTTCTTCAGATTTTTTTCGTATCGTGATGTCACGAAAGTAGACCATTAATCCTTCTTTTGTAGGGCAGGAATTAGCTTCAAGGTATTTCATGGTAGGGCCGTATAAGCACGTGTTTTGCTGCGCTGTTTGTGTGACAAGGGTTGCGCGCAGTATCTTGTAAAACATGCTTATTACGTCTGGAGCCACTTCTCTCAGGTCGTGACCCAGAACGTTGTCTGATTTAATATCCAGCAATGACTCACAATTTAAATTCGCATATGTCACGTTCCAGTCATTATCAATCGTCAAATAGGCATCATCTGTATTATCCATGATATTGCCTAGTTGTTCATTTTGATGACTTAATTGTTCCTGTGCCAGAACGCGTTCGCTGATATCGCGTACAACAGCAGTGTAAATGTGCTTGTCACCTATACTGGTTTCATTCAGGGCAATATCCATAGGAAAATGTGAACCATTTTTGTGACGACCTTGTATTTCCCGTCCAACACCGATGATATGAGAATGATCCCTGTTTTGATGTCTTGTCAGATAAGCATCGTGATTTATGGCTTCACTTTCCGGCATTAATATACTGACATTTTTACCCAGTACTTCATCTGATGTGTAACCGAAAATCTTTTCCGCAGCCGGGTTGAAAGAACTAATGATGCCTCTCTGGTCAGTAGTTATAAATCCGTCTACCATATTATTAACGAGCATGCTTTGATAGCTTGCGCTTTCTCGTAGTTTTAATAAAGTAGCCTGTAAGGCTTTGCTTTTTTGTTCTGCGGTATCTTTTGCCTGGGCCAGATGGTGTGTTTGCTCATCAACAAGTTTTTTAACGTTTGCCAGTTCATCAGCATTTAAGGTGTCGCGTTTATTAATGGCATAGCCTTTAATGGTAGCGGTAAACGGCATTAGAAGCATACCTTTGATACTCTGGCATTCCTGGTTTCGAAATTGCTCCAGACCAATGGTCATTCCCTGAAAGCCTGCTGCCGGTTTTGCGACGTAGGTACCAAAAATACGATCCCATAGTGAAAGATGAAAGCTGAAATTACTATTGGTTTCATTTTCTTGTATTGAATGATGCACACGGTGCATATCGGGTGTCACAATAAACCAGCGCAATATTCGTTCAAAAGTTTTATTCAAACGAATATTGGAATGAGTAAACATTGACATTATATTGAGTAAAACCTCAAACAGTATTACCAACAGCACAGGCGCACCCAGCATCAGAATAACGGTGATTTTGATGAACATGGAAATCAGTATTTCAACAGGATGAAAGCGCAGACCGGTGCTGACATCACAATCAAGGTCAGAGTGATGAACCCGATGAAAGCGCCACATGACGGGTAACACATGAAATACAAGGTGCTGAATATAGATTGAAAGGTCAAGCAGGATAAAAATAACAATCATCTTTATCCAAAGCGGTAATTCAAAATGGTTTGCAAAGCCCCAGTGATTTTGTTCAGCCAGATAAGCCGCACCAATGGCGGCAATCGGAATTATAAATCGTATGATTATCGTACTAAATACCACCAGTGCAACATTGTTAGCCCAGCGTCGGATTTTAGCCTGGGTTAACATACGTTTGGGAGAGGCATGTTCCCAAAAAGCGAGTAAACAAAATCCGCCCAGAAAAATGCATAGTCGAATAATGTGCTCATTTTTGTAAATAAACTCTAGCAGCATGAATTCCTCATTGTTGCGCTATTGAGTAGTGAAATACGGGGTGCTTGCTATTAATACTGCTGCAATGACATACAATTTATCGGTATATTTCGATTTTTCTTTAATTATCAGTTCAAGAATAAATGTAAAAATAATGAGTCCAATCAGTTGTTTACATTGGCCTGATTATGCTGGTCTAGTGAATGATATCCGGGTGGGCCGAATAGAGATCTGCAGCAGATCTCTGAAGGGGTAATTTCGGCGATAATATTTAGATGCGGTGACTTCACCCTGGGCGAGTAAGGCTGATTAAAAAGAATTCTGGAAATGTTCCTTGACCAGGGTGGCCAGAAAATCAATATGATCCTGCTGGTCATTCAGGCAGGGTATGAATTGGTAGCTATCCCCACCTTCCTGTAAAAAAACATCCCGATTTTCCATTGCCATTTCTTCAAGTGTTTCAAGGCAATCTGCAGGGAAACCGGGGCAAACAACATCAACTGATTTTAATCCTTGCTGAGCCCATTGTTCCAGCGTTTTATCAGTATAAGGTTTTATCCATTGTTCGACACCAAAGCGTGATTGAAATGCGCATATCCAGTCATCTGCTGTAAGATCTAATTCATCAGCAAGTAATTGTGCGCTTGCCAGGCATTGTTTTTGATAGGGATCACCTGCGTTGACGTAGGCTTCGGGCAAGCCGTGAAATGACATTAACAACCGTTCACTTTTACCCTGGCTTTCCCAGTAGTGCCGAATGCTGTCAGCAAGTACTCGTATATATTCAGGATGATGATAGTAAGCACCGACAAAGTCGATGGAAGGTATGTCGCGCCATTGATGGATAACAGCACTGACAGCATCGTAGGTAGAGGCGGTTGTTGTTGCCGAGTACTGCGGGTAAAGCGGTAGAACGATAATGCGGTCAACATTTTTTTGTTTCAGTGCATGCATGGCCTGGCTAATAGAGGGGTTTCCATAACGCATTGCCAGCTCAACAAATATTGATTGTTGGTCAGGATCCAGTGTTTTTTGTAACTGTTTAGCCTGTGCAACTGAAATTGCCAATAGTGGGCTGCCTTTATCAGTCCAGACTTTTTGATATGCTTTTGCAGCTTTTGCGGGTCGTATGTTGAGGATGATGCCATAAAGAATGATCTTCCAGATCCAGGCCGGCTTTTCGATAACACGTTTATCTGATAAAAATTCTGCCAGATAGCGCCTGACTGCGGCAGGTGTAGGTTCATCAGGTGTGCCCAGATTGTTTAGTAAAATACCGATACGTTGTGTTGTATTTGTTTTCATTTTTATTGTTTATCAGGACTGATCTTTCCAGAATTTTACTTTTTCAGGATTCTTCTTGATACCGAAAATCCCTTTTGAATAAATTTCTATTAATGCTTCACGAGAAGGTTTGTAGCCGGAGAAAGCAGACTTCTCAAGTAACCCCAGGGCTTTTTTTATATCTTGTTTTATCCCGCCAGCACCTTGCAGGTATATCATGGCCAGCGGGTGCTGAGCCTTGGTATTGCCATGTTTTATTTCAGCTTCATAGATTTTAATTAAGGTATTTGCCGCCGGAGTGAATCCTTGTCTTGCTGCCTGAACGTACCATTTAATAGCTTCATTCGGATCTTTTTTAACCCCTGTACCTGTAAACAGCATGCTTGCAAAATGATATTGTGCGAGAGCAACACCCCTTACACCTGCTTCTGCATAGAGTCTTGCAGCCAGTACCGGATTTTTTTTGACGATAACGCCTTTTATATAATACGCAGCGAGATTGGTCATTGCATATTGTTGCCCCAGGCTGGCAGCGAGCTGGTAGTTTTTGATAGCTTGTTTGTAGTCCTTTTTAACACCCAGGCCTTTTTCATAGAATACAGCCAGATTAAATAAGCCGTCCGGGTCACCCGCTTTAGATAAGATGCGAATGTACTTGATAGCCGTTTTGTATTGTTTTTTCTTATAGGCAGTAACGCCCTTTTTTAACGCTGCAAAATAGTCAGGGCCTGTTTCAATAAATTTGACCAGCGATTTTGCCAGCAGAAGTTGAGCTGCACGTAGCTTCTTCAGATGTGTTGTTTTGCCGCCGCCCACAATGATAATGGACAGGTTTGGCGTCAACTGAAATTCATACTGTATCGTCACGACATCCTGAAATACACCGCTGTATTCATAAGCAACGAAGGGTGTTCGGCTGATTTTTTTCAGGCCACAGTGATGAAGTTTTATTTCCTTTTTAAACATCTTGTCCAGTTGTGGCTTTGCCTGCTTGCAGTATTTTGTGGCGTTACTTTTAGTGCGGGCGGTCTTGCCAGTATTCTTCTGAATGTTTATATTGGCCTTGAAGTCTTTACCTGCAAATTGACGGCTGAACAGAAATTCAACATTTCTCGTTTGTACCTGGGTGATTATTTTTTCAGCTTTTTCCTTAGTGACACCCAGTTTGATAATGCCTTTCAGTGTTTTAGCTTTTTTTGATTTGCTGATGGATTGCTTGTTGACTATTAGCCAGTCATTAGAGAGTGGCGCAGTAAAGCCAATATCACTTTTATATGCCGCAACAGCATTGAATGATAAGGTCAGGCCAAGAATAATAGTGATTATGGGCTTCATGCGCACTCCAGCAGTATAGTAATTTATGATGCCTGTTTATCCAGGTGTACATCCATTTGAGGGTAGGGGATAGAAATTCCCTTTTCATCAAAAGTCAGTTTAATGGCTTCATTCAGATCAAACTTGACAGACCAGTAGTCAGGTGATTTGACCCATGGACGTACAACAAAGTTCACACTACTGTCAGCAAGTTCTGAAACCGCGATAAGAGCCTCGGGATCTTTTAGTATTCTGTCGTCATTTTCAATGAGTGTTTTCATGGTATCACGGGCAAGTTTGATATCACTGTCATATCCAATGCCAACAACCATATCAATTCGGCGGGTTTCTCTGGCAGAAAAGTTTGTAATGACACCGCCATAGACTTTCCCGTTGGGAACAATAATCTCACGGTTGTCACCAGTGCGAAGTGTAGAACTGAAAATACTGATAGTTTCTACAGTGCCTGAAATGCCAGCGGCATCAATAAAATCACCCGCTTTGAATGGACGGAAAATAATAAGCATGACACCTGCAGCAAAATTCTGTAAAGAGCTCTGCAAGGCTAAACCAACAGCAAGGCCTGCGGCACCCAGCAAGGCAACAAGAGATGTGGTATTAACGCCGAGTTGATCCATTGCAGCGATGACCACAAATAACAGGAGTATTGTTCGTATTATAGAGGTGACAAAGTTAACCAGAATTTCGTCCATTTTTGAACGACTCAGAACATTACTTAATATTCGTGTGACAATATTGACAACTATTTTACCAATAATGAAAACCAGTATGGCCAGGGTAATATTGATGCCCCAGGGCAGTACATAGGTGTCAATTATTTCTTTGATATTAAAATTTTCCATGTAAATTACTCCTCAGTAAGCCTGGGTAAAAGAAAGCAGTTTATCATTTCCGTTTCGAACGATTGTTAACTATCTGTAAAGCTTTACGGTGCGACTGGCAATCAGTTTTTATGGTAAGCGCGACTCAGTTCATGTACCGCGTCCACCAGTACAGCAGTGTGTTCAGGATTGATCGTTGGATGAATGCCATGCCCTAAATTGAATACATGGCCGTTGCCATGACCAAAGCTTTCAAGTATATGTGCGACTTCCTGTCGAATGCGTTCCGGTGAGGCATATAAGACACAGGGATCCATATTGCCCTGGAGAGCAACTTTATCTCCAATGCGAGCGCGTGCATCAGCCAGTTCTATTGTCCAGTCGAGCCCGACACCATCACAGCCGGTGTCTGCGATTGACTCAAGCCACTGCGCACCACCTTTTGTAAAAAGTACCACAGGCACACGGCGACCATCGTTTTCACGTTTGAGCTGGCTGACAATTTTTTGCATATATTGCAGAGAGAATTCGTGATAATTCTGTGTATTGAGCATACCGCCCCAGGTATCAAAAATCATAATGGCCTGAGCGCCGGCTTCAATTTGTGCATTCAGATAAAGGGTGACTGAATCAGCCAGTTTATCCAGTAACATGTGCATGGTTTCAGGTTGATCAAACATCAGTGATTTGGTATTGGCAAACACCTTGGCGCTACCGCCTTCAACCATGTAGGTCGCCAGTGTCCACGGACTGCCGGAAAAACCGATCAGTGGTACACGTCCATTCAGTTCCTGACGTATCAGGCTGACGGCATCGGTGACATATGAAAGTTCCTGCATCGGGTCCGGTATACCCAGTTTTTTAATATCTGCCGCTGTTTTCAGCGGACGTTCAAATTTAGGCCCTTCTCCCTCACTGAAATATAGCCCTAATCCCATTGCATCAGGGATAGTGAGAATATCAGAAAACAGGATAGCCGCATCCAGTGGAAAGCGATCCAAAGGCTGCAATGTTACTTCACAGGCTAATTCAGGGGTTTTGCACAGGGTCAGAAAATCACCTGCCTTTTTACGTGTGGCCCGATATTCTGGCAGGTAACGCCCTGCTTGTCGCATGACCCAGACAGGGGTGGTGTCAACAGGTTCGCGTAATAACGCGCGTAACAGAAGATCGTTCTTTAATGCGGGTTTCGTGCTCATATGGGTCATGATACCAGTTGTTAGATGGGTTTAAAAAGATGAAGGCGCAGTATAGCGTTTCGGTGGTGTGCGATCAATTTCAGCTTGAATAAAGGCTATTTTTTACCAGCATTGATGTCAGCCTGAATAGCTGCAAAAGAGCGTATCCAGGGCTTGTTTTTTTGCAGGCGTGTCGGAAGTCCGGCAATGGCCGTTTTAATGGCCAGTTTGTCAGATTTATGGCCAAAAAGCAGGACATACCAGGGTTTACCATTGCGTATAATAGAATATATTGCTGATTTACCTGTCAATTCTGGCAGGCTTGCTTGTTTGATCAAGCTATCTGCATGGCTGGATGCCATGATTTGTGCGCTGAAGTGTGCAGGTGTCTGTTGCATGATCCATGTACGTGTATAAATGGCATGTTTCTTCAATTTAATTTCAAAATGAGATGGTTGTGATTGTTTTTTAGCAATAGTTGTTGTGACGGGTATCTTCACAACTTTTGCTTTTATAGCTGTTTTTTTGGTTACTACTTTCCTGTCAGGTATTATGACTTGTTTTTTAACCACAGATACCGGGTTTTGTTTAACCGCAGGCCTGGCCGGTGCAGGGTCTGGAAGCTTATATAGCAGGTAACTATCTTTTTTATTTGGCGGTATCACAGGAAGAGGTAAAGATTCCTGTGCTGGTTTAGTCTTTTTTAATGACTGACCGTCAATAAGTAGGTTAATGTCATCCTGAAACAAGAGTACTGATCCCAGTATCAGGAAAATAATAACAATTCCACTGATCAGGCCTTTATGTTTCAGTGAAGCCCTGTCAGGCATCTGTGTGTGTTTTGTCGTCTGCTTGGGTGCAACTGTGGGTGTTTTTTGCATCAGAACCTGATGTGCCAGTTGGTGTATCCTTTTTGGTAGCCCTTCTGATTGTTGAAAAATAAAATCAATATCTTTTTCTGTAAAAGGGGAATCCCCTTCGAACCCTGCGATTTGCATTCGGTGATGCAGGTAGTCACGTGTTTGATCAATATCAAGCGGGTTGAGATGAATAAAGTGGAGTCGGTCGTTTAATTGCAACAGGTCAGCGGTATAAGCCGGGTGCGTGGCCAGAATAATGTGCCAGTGATCCGTTGCCGAGTGCTCATTTGCTTGCTGTAAAGAAATAAGTACTTTGAGGCTTTCATCAGGCAATTCGTGTGCATCATCTATAATTGCGATAGGAACCCGGTTATTACTGCGCAGGATATTGGCGTGATCCTGTAGTAAATCGAGAGACGCTTTTATGCCCAATTGCTCTGGTAATTCAAAGCAACGTGTAAGTTGTATTAATAGCTCAGCAGGGTGTAGTTGCTCATTGGCCTGTATCTGACAAAAATCGAGTCCGGGGATATTTCTGTTTATCAATTGCTGGATTAACGAGCTTTTACCACTGCCAGCTTCACCTGACAAGACGAGTATAAGGTCAGATGATTGCAACAGATGTGTTAAATGATTGAGGTGTTGCTGGTGTTCAGGATTAATATAATAGTGCTGGCCGGGAACGTTGGTGGTAAATGGCAGCTCGTTCAGATGAAAGTTTTTTACATAGGGGGCGAGTTCATTTTCAAGCGCGATATCAAACACGTCAGTCGTATTGTTTGATTTAGTGTTCAACAGACTCTCCCTGAGCGAAAACGATGCGATATCCTCGCTGAACCTGGCGGTCACGAGCGACGATTAATGCTTCCAGTGCCCTGTCATGCTCATCGTAATATTCTTTTGTGACTTTACCCGATGAACCCTGATAGCCAGATTCCTTAATCAGCGTCCATCCTTCCAGCAGATCTTCTTGCATATGAAGGTGAAAAAATCGGGGTGGTTTATCACCCATGGGAGCTGTCTGCATATATATCCGCATAGCAAGCCTGTTCAGGGACAGTTAAAGAGTTATCCGGGATCCAAGGTTCAATAATCATAGTATGGGCGTTTAGAGAAAATGTAAAGTGATTTCAGTGCCTTATGATTTACAAGATCTAACTACCACCTTACTTCCAGGGGGTTGATCACGCGTTGATATTCTCGCATGGCATAGCGATCAGTCATGCCGGCTATATAGTCAGCAACCGCTCTTGCCTTGCCGCTGATACCGGTTTCTTTTTCCATAAGGCGGGCTTTTTCAGCCGTCGCGGTAGGTAGCAGATCCGTATCCTGAATAAAACTGTCAAATAGCTGATGCAGAATGGTAACTGCTTTGGATGACATGCGGTGAACACGGAAATGACGGTACAGGTTGTGACGAAGAAACTGTTTTAACTCGAGGTTTTTCTGTTTCATCTGATCACTGAAAACAATCAAATCACTTTCAGCCTGGCGAACATCATCAATTGTTTCCGGGTGAAAATGTTGAATCTGATTCTGGCTGTTTTGAATAAGGTCTGTGACCTGTTCATTGATTATTCTCCTGACAACTTCATAAATAGTGCGACGTTCGTTCAGATCCGGGTATTTTATTCTGACTTCGTGGTAGGGGGTAGCAAATAACTCAACTGACTCAAGTTGATCCAGAGTAATCAGGCCTGATCGCAGGCCGTCATCGACATCATGACTATTGTAGGCAATGCTGTCAGCGAGATTAGTCAGCTGGGCTTCTAGTCCGGGGCGTGTACCGTCGATAAAACGCTGGCCGATTTCACCGAGTTGATTTGCATTTGGTATAGAGCAGTGCTTCAGGATACCTTCCCGACTTTCAAACGTCAGATTGAGCCCCTTGAATTCTGCATAACGTTCTTCAAGTTCATCTACAACTCTTAAGGATTGAAGGTTATGTTCAAAGCCACCATGTGGTCGCATTTTTTCGTTCAGCGCATCTTGTCCGGCGTGGCCAAAAGGCGTATGTCCAAGGTCATGAGCGAGTGCTATAGCTTCGGTCAGGTCTTCATTTAAATTCAGAGCGCGTGCAATTGACCGGGCAATTTGTGCAACTTCGATCGAGTGAGTCAGACGCGTTCGATACAGGTCACCCTCATGGTTGACGAAGACCTGTGTCTTATACTCCAGTCTTCTGAATGCGGCTGAATGAATGATACGATCACGATCACGTTGATACTGTGAACGGTGAGTGGGTGATACTTCAGAGTAGACGCGCCCTCTGGAGCTGGCATCATTGGCAGCATAGTTTGCCAGGTTTAGCATGAGGGACCTTGCGACAGTGTTTTACTGTCAATGCGCGGAAAATCATTCAGCATGTTGAGTAAAATTTCATGGCTAACATCTTCAGTAACCAGTGTTTTGCCAATGGCATTCATCAGTACAAAGCGTAGTTTTCCGGCAAGCACTTTTTTATCGACTGACATGAGTTCAATAAACTGTTCTGTACTGACTTCAACGGGTGCTTCAACAGGTAGATGAGAACTGGAAATCAGGTGACGTGTTCTGTCGAGTTCACTTTGCGATATCCAGCCAAGTTGAAAAGATAATTCTGCCGCCATAACCATACCGGTAGCAATGGCTTCGCCATGTAACCAGGTGCCATATCCGGTGCCTGTTTCTATAGCATGACCGAAAGTATGCCCCAGATTGAGTAAGGCACGTTGTCCGCCTTCGCGCTCGTCAGCAGCAACCACTTCAGCCTTGTTCTGGCATGAGACATCTATAGCATATGCAAGCGCATCAAGATCACGTGATAGTAATTTATTTATATTATCTTCCATCCAGTGAAAAAAATCAGGATCTCGAATCAGACCATATTTAATAACTTCAGCAATACCGGCGCTTAACTGGCGGTCGTCCAGTGTGTTAAGTGTAAGTGTATCTGCGATGACGCAACGTGGTTGATAAAATGCACCAATCATATTTTTCCCCAAAGGATGATTGACGCCTGTTTTACCGCCAACAGAGGAGTCTACCTGTGACAGCAGCGTAGTTGGAATCTGGATGAAATTGACGCCGCGCTGATAACATGCAGCCGCAAATCCTGTCGTATCTCCGATGACACCACCGCCCAGAGCAACAAGGGTGCAAGTACGGTTAAAATGCTTCTGCAATAAAATATCAAATATGCGGTTGCAGATTTCCAGGGTTTTATATTGCTCGCCATCAGGCAAGATAATATGTTCGCATTCAAACTCAGACAAGGCACCGAGTGTTTTGTCCAGATACAGCGGTGCAATGGTTTCATTTGTGACAACCAGAACCTGTTTGCCGGGAATATGCTGAGAAATAAGCTCAGCATTATTTAGCAGATCAGTGCCTATATAAATAGGGTAGCTGCGGTCGCCAAGTGAGACGGTTAATGTTTTCATAATGGTATTTTACCTTGGCAAGTTCTTTTTCACAAAACAAGACGTATATGTCCGTCGTTCTAACCGGATCAAAGGTTCTTCAGGTGCAGGTTCTCGATAATTTCATGACAGACTGAATGAATAGCTCTGCCATCAGTATCAATAATAATATGTGCAAGCTCGCGATAGACGGGATCGCGTATGTCAAATAATTCCTGAAGTTTCCCGGCAGGGTCAGCAGTTTGTAGTAAAGGTCGATGTTGATCACGGCGAGTTCGTTTTATTTGCTGGTCTACAGTGGTGTGCAGGTACACAACCTTACCTCTGTTGGCCAGATGTTCACGATTATCCTGAGCCAGAACCGAGCCTCCCCCTGTTGCCAGAATAATTCCCTGTTCCTGTGTAAGTTCATCGATGATTTGTGATTCACGCTGACGAAACCCTGATTCCCCCTCAAGCTCGAAGATGAGCGGAATATCAACACCCGTACGTTTTTCAATTTCACGGTCACTATCAAGGAAGCGTGTTCTCAGGTTTTGAGCCAGGCGCTTGCCAATGGTTGATTTGCCGGCCCCCATTGGCCCTATCAGAAATATATTAAACGGGATTGTCATGGCCTGGTGAAATTACGCCTGTTTCTGTTAGTAAGAGATAGAGCCTGAATATAGCAAAATAAGTCGGGTAAATAAAAAAACCCCGGCAATTAGATTGCCGGGGTTTTCAGATTATGATGCTAGTTACTGTACCTGGATATTATCCTTGACGATCTTGGGTGTTACAAAGATCAGCAATTCAGTACGAGAATCACGTTTAGTATCATCTTTGAACAAATTTCCTACGATAGGCAGGTCGGCAAAGAAAGGTATACGGTTGCTGGAATGTTGCTTGTCCTGCTCGTAGATACCACCCAATACCACGGTTTCACCATTGGCGACCAGAACCTGTGTCTGGATAGAGCGAGTATCGATGCTGGGGACACCATTAAAGATGGCGCCAACGCTGTCCTTGTTAACTGTCAGGTCAAGAATGATCTGATCATCAGGTGTTATCTGTGGTGTGACTGTCAGGCTAAGTGCCGCTGTCTTGAATGATACCGTTGATGCACCGCTGGATGAGGCTTCCTGATAAGGTATTTCAACACCCTGTTTAATGGTTGCCGCTTTCTGGTTTGCGGTAATAATGCGTGGGCTGGAAACCACTTCGCCCTGACCTTCAACCTGAAGCGCAGACAATTCAAGCTGAATAACCGCACTACTTGCTTTGGCTATCGCAAGACCGAAGGTGCCGGCATTACCGGCTGCTGGCAGGTTGACAATTAAATCACCCGTGCCTGTATTAGGAGTCGTTCCAGAAATGCCACTACCGCCGGCATAGGTTGTGTACTGGCCGTTGATTTTCTGACCTGCGACACCGAAGCGTACACCAATATTGCGAGAGAAATCACGATTAGCGATAACAATACGAGATTCAATCAATACCTGTCGGATAGGAATATCCAACTTGGTAATCACGGCTCTTATCTGAGCCAGTTTTTCTGATGTGTCCTGAATCAGCAGTGTATTGGTACGCTGGTCAATGGTGATGCTGCCGCGGCTGGACAGCAGGTTGTTTTCAGAGCTTTTTAATAAAGCGGCGATATCACTGCCTTTGGCATAGTTAATCTGGAACCATTCTGTTCGCAATGGCGCCAGCTCTGCAATCTGTTTCTTGGACTCAAGCTCAAGTTTTTCACGTGCGGCTATTTCAGCACTCGGTGCTATTAAAACGACATTACCCGTTTTGCGCATTCCGAGGCCTTTGGTTTTCAGGATAATATCCATCGCCTGATCCCAGGGGACATTTTTCAAACGCAGACTGATGTTGCCCTTGACGTTATCGCTGACCACCAGATTGAGCTTGGTAAAGTCTGCAAGTAGTTGTAAAACTGCGCGAACTTCAATGTTCTGGAATGTGAGCGACAAGCGTTCACCCGTGTAGCCAAAACGTTTCTTTTTAGCCGCCTGAACCTGGTCTTTTGTGAGTGGTTTGACCTCGATTATATAGGTATTGCCGGTCTGGTAAGCCAGGTGGTCATAGTTATCGTTGATAGGTGTGATAACGATGCGTGTATTATTGCCACGAGTCACCGTGTCAATCGTTTTAACCGGCGTGGCGAAATCAAGTACTTCCAGTCGACGTAGCAGTTCGTTGGGAATCGAGCTGTTAATGAAATCTACAATAATCTTGCCACCTTCCTGGCGCATATCAACACCGGTGCTGGAAGAAGACAGTTTAACGATGATCTTGCCCTGGCCTTTCTCGCCACGTCGAAAATCTACACTGGTAACGCTATTTTTAGCATCAGCAATATATTTATGTTTTTTACTGGTTGCATGTGAGCTGCCGGTCGTTGCAGCAGTGACACCTGAGCCATCCAGGGTGACGAAAATTTTATTGCCGCTGACACTGGTTTGATAAGAAACCAGTTGAGACAGATTAATAACGACACGTGTACGGCCACGTGCTTCGATTGAATTAATGCTTTTTGCCATGCCAACGCCAATATTCATATTGCGTTTACTTAGCTTGTTTTTAGTGTCGGCAAGATCCAGCGCGATACGAGCGGGATTGTCGATAGTAAAGCTGAGCGGGTTACTGGCGGCTTCTGTCAGTGTCAGTGTGATCTGGACACGGTCACCAGGCATAGATGAGTAACTGATATCTTTCAGTGTATTTCCCGCCGCGAGGCTATAGCCTGAAAACAGCCACATCGTAGCAAGTGCAAATATGTGGATAACACGTCGGGTGAGTCCATTATTTCGATATGATACAGAATTATTGATCATGGGTATTTTCCTGGTGCAAATGTTCATTTTCATCACGTTTTGTTATTTCCCTGTTCCGTTGCCGGATTGTCCAAGTGAAGCGGGTCGTTCCATCCAGTCACCCAGGCCATCCGGTACAATCTCAGTTAGCTGAATCTTGTCTTCAGTAATTGCGATAATCTTTCCATGGTTTTGACCGATATAGTTACCGGTTTTCAGGCGATGTATAGTGCCATCATTGCTTTGAACCAGAGCCCAGATAGTACTGCCCCGGGTTAATGTACCTACCATACGCAAGCTGTCCAGTGGAAAGGACTCCAGAATTTCACGTGCCCGACCTTCGATAGGCTTGGGGCCGCCTTTGCCTTTACCACGTACTTTACTGACGACTTTTGCCTGCCGGATAATCGTGGGTTCAAACGGGTCTTTCATGTGACCTGCAGTGTACCTGAATGTTTCGTATGGTTTTATAACAGGTAAAGGTTGCAATTTTGGTTTTTGATTGGTTTTAGCGTCATGCACAAATTTTTGCAGATCGCTGATGTCTGAGCTACATGCAGCCAGGCCGACTGATAACAGACCTGCAATCAGGTATTGTGAATAACGGTTTCGGGACAAATGCATCATTACTTTTTGTCTCCTTCGTCATTCAGGTAGCGATAAGTCTTGGCTGTGGCGGTCATGACCATTTTACCTTTTCCGCGTCGAGTCAGATTAATATTATGCAAGGTTACAATACGCGGTAGTGCTGCAATGCCGCTCGCAAATGTACCAAAGTCATGGTATTTGCCAGTAACGCGAATTTGAATAGGCAGTTCAGCATAGAAATCCTGAGGCCTTTCAGGGCTGGGTTTGAATAATTCAAACTCAAGACCACTTGCGAGGCCTGTTTGCGAAATATCTACCAGCAAAGCGGCTACTTCAGTTTCGTTAGGTAGCTGACGACTCAGTTTTTTAAAGTCATTGCGCATTTCATCCAGCTGGGCTTTGAGTTTATCCAGTATCGATGCCTTGGCTGCACGTATTTTAAGACGATTTTTAAGCACACCTTCTGTTTTCTGGGTTTTTTCCAGTGCGGCTTGTTGATCAAAGGTATCCAGATATAAAACACCGACAACTACCAGAGCGCAGGCGATTGCTATCAGAGCCGCCTTGGCAATGACAGGCCAGTTGCCGATGTTATTTATATCAAGATCAAGATCCTGCAGGTCTGCGAGAGTGCTCATGGTTTATTCTCCGCTTCCTTGGGCTTGTTATGATTAAGCGTCATTCTTAGTGTGAATCTACTGATGCGACTACGACCGCTCTTGGATGTTGAGATAATATTAAGACGGGGGTTGGTCAGCCAGCTGGATTTTTCTATATTCCACATATAACTGGAAACGCGCGCATTGGATTGGGCGAGCCCGTTAATGACCAGTTCATTAGCTTTTTGTGTCAGTGAAGTCAGATATACGCCTTCTGGTAATGTGCGTACCGCCTCATCAAACATGTGAACAACTTCTGAACGACTGCTTTGCAGACGCTGAATAATTCCCAGATGCTTGCTCAGTTTTGCCTTTTCGGCTTCGAATGTACGGATTTTAGCAATTTCAATATCAAGTTTTTTTATTTCTTTCTGAAGGTATGCATTGCGTTTGTTTTGTGCGCTAATGCTGTCCGCGTAGTAGTAGTGGACGCCACTCATGGCAACACCCGCGATAGCCAGCATGACAACCAGTACAATAATGAAGTTGGTTTGTTTTTCCTTGCGCAGGTCATCGCGCCAGGGTAGTAGATTAATACGGGCCATGTTAGTCAAAACTCCTTAGTGCAAGTCCACATGCAATCATTAATGCGGGTGCATCATTACTGAGTGTTTGTGGCTTGACCCTGGGTGCCAGAGACATATTGGCAAAAGGATTTGCAATTGAAGTGGCTGTACCGATTTTGTCTTCAATCAGCTCATCAACACCTGGGATAGAAGCACTGCCACCTGCCAGAATAATCTGGTCAACACTATTATATTGACTGGATGAGAAAAAGAATTGTAATGAACGGCTAACCTGCTGCGTCATTGCATCCTTGAACGGATCCAGTACTTCAGGAATATAGTTATCAGGCAATCCACCCTGACGCTTGGCCATGCCAGCCTCTTCGTATGATAAACCGTAGCGACGCATGATTTCTTCCGTGAGTTGTTTGCCGCCGAACACCTGTTCGCGGGTATAAATAATTTTGCGGTCATGCAATACATTAAGTGTTGTCATGGTTGCGCCGACATCAATAACTGCAATGGTTTGATCATAGCCGCCGTCAGGTAATTGTTCTGCCAGTAAAACGAATGCATTTTCAAGCGCATAGGCTTCGACATCAACAACCTTGGGAGTCATGCCACCAATTTCCAGAGCTGCAATCCGACTTTCTACGTTTTCACTACGTGATGCAGCCAGCAATACGTCAACCATGTCAGGATTTTTTTCTGAAGGTCCCATGACTTCAAAGTCCATGCGGACTTCATCAAGCGGGTATGGGATGTACTGGTCAGCTTCAAGTTCTATCTGGGATTCCATTTCTTCATCTTTCAAAGATGCGCTCATGGAAATGATTTTAGTGATGACTGACGAGCCGGCAACAGCTACAGCCGCATTTTTGGCTCTTGCACCGGATCGTTTAACTGCGCGTCGAATACTTTCTCCAACCGCCTCGATATCAGCAATGTTTTTTTCAACAACTGAATTGGCCGGTAATGCTTCAACAGCGTAGCTTTCTACGCGATACCGTCCACCATTCTGGCTTAGCTCGAGCAGTTTGACCGCTGTTGAGCTTATATCCAACCCAAGCAGAGGGGGCTTTTTCCGTGATAATAGTCCCACTATGTGTTTTCCTTTTTTTTACTGTTTGTTACGCGGGAAAAGTGTCTAATTACATTAAAATCTATACTTAACCCTTTGTCAACTAATGTCTTCTGGGGTTTTTATCCCGCACTTGCTAGAATAACGTCACTGAAAATAATTTCTTTAGTTTTTTATAGTGCTTGTAGCGTTATTTATAATTGTTAGTAGTATACTCGCCAGCTTTGGCAGTATCGGTATAAATTAAGTATTGGTCAAGATTTACTTGATTTCCATGTACTTGGTCACAACTTCTGTTTTCCTGGTTGTCCTAGTATTCTGTATATAAGTCCTGAATTTATCTTGGTTGACAAGTCAGGCAATTAAATGATTAGCGGGATATATTTCACATTCTCCGGGTGTTATTAGAATATGCGTAGGTTTTTCAAAGTGTTACGGTATCTTTTTATTGCCGGTTTTCTATCGATAACAGTCGGGGTGCTCGTTTTAGGGGCAACTTATTTATATCTTGCACCTGATTTACCCGACATTGAAACACTGAAGGATGTGAAACTTAAGTTGCCGTTACGCGTTTATGCTCGCGACGGGGCATTGATTGCTGAATTTGGCAAAGAGCGTCGAACACCGGTTCGTTATAATGATGTGCCTGATTTGATGGTCAAGGCTTTTCTGGCAGCTGAGGACGATCGTTTTTTTACTCATCCCGGAGTGGATTATCAGGGTTTGATACGTGCAGCAGTACATCTGATCAAAACGGGCCAGAAAGGCCAGGGTGGCAGCACGATAACGATGCAGGTCGCACGTAACTTTTTTCTGAGCAGGGAAAAAACTTTTCTTAGGAAAATCAATGAGATATTCTTGTCTCTGAAAATCGAGAATGAGTTAAGCAAGGAAGATATTCTGGAGTTATACCTGAATGTCATTTATTTAGGTCACCGTTCATACGGTGTACAGGCAGCATCTCAGGTTTATTATGGACGTAATGTGCATGAACTGAGTCTGGCCGAAATCGCAATGATTGCCGGTTTACCTAAAGCACCATCACGATACAACCCGATTGTTAACCCGAAACGGGCTCTGCTAAGACGGGATTATATTCTGGGGCGCATGCTTAGCCTGGAATATATTACCGATGAGCAATATCAGCAAGCAAAGCAGACATCGGTTGTTGCCAGTTTGCATGGATTGAAGTTGCAGGTAGAAGCGCCTTATACCGCTGAAATGGTTCGTTCTGAAATGTTAAAGCGTTATGGTCAGGATATTTATACAAAAGGCTATCGTGTTTATACCACCATTGACAGTCATGCTCAGCTGGGAGCGAATAACGCTTTACGTAAGGCGTTACTCGGTTACGACAAACGGCATGGCTTCAGGGGAGCAGAGCGACATTTTCCTGAATTAATCGGGCGTGAAAAAATTGAATGGGATCAGGTGCTGGTAGATATCCCAAAGGTTGGTGGTTTAAGACCGGCTATTGTTGAAAAAGTAGAAGATAAGCAAGTCACTGTCTATTTAGGAAAAGGGCAGCAGATTATTCTTGGCTGGGATGACATAAAATGGGCCAGAATTTATCTGGACGTTAACCAGCGGGGCCCGGCTTTAAAATCTGCCAATGAAATTTTGCAGGCCGGCGATATGATCAGAATAGAATCTGTCGGAAAAGACAAGTGGCAGTTATCGCAAATTCCCAAGGTAGCGGGTGCGCTGGTATCACTGGCACCCAAAGATGGTCGTATTTTAGCATTAACAGGTGGATTTGATTATTTCTATAGTAAGTTTAACCGGGTGACGCAGGCGCATCGACAGCCAGGTTCAAGCATTAAACCTTTTATCTATACAGCAGCACTGGCAAAAGGTTTTACACCGGCATCAATGATTAATGATGCTCCTGTTGTGTTCGACGATCCGGCACTGGAAAGTACCTGGCGGCCAGAAAACTATTCGGGTAAATTTTATGGGCCGACACGTTTGCGAGAGGCGCTGGTACATTCACGAAATCTTGTTTCCATTCGATTATTGAGAGAGATCGGGATTGGATATACCGCGCGCTATCTGAAACGTTTCGGTATTACACGCACTATGATTCAACGTGATTTGTCATTAGCACTGGGAAGTGGTTCTGTGACACCGATGGAACTGGCTTCGGCCTATACCGTAATCGCTAACGGAGGATTCATGGTTAGCCCTTATTTCATTGATCGGATTGAGGATGATGATGGCACGGTTCTGTTCAAGAGTAATCCGGCAGTCGCCTGTGCTGAATGTGAGATAGAAAATAAAAAAGTACCTGTTCCCGAAGTAACGCCTCCGGAGAATACGGTTAATCTGGCAAAACGTTCATTGAGTGCACAAAACGCGTATCTGATTCAGTCTATTATGCGCGACGTTGTTAAACGTGGTACGGGCCGGGGTGCATTAAGATTAGGTCGTCGTGATCTGGCAGGCAAGACGGGTACCACCAACGATCAGAGAGACGCCTGGTTTTCAGGTTTTAATGGTGAAGTAGTTGCTTCCGCCTGGGTTGGTTTTGACAAGGTGCAGCCGCTTGGAAATAAGGAAACAGGTGGACGCGCCGCATTACCGATGTGGGTGGATTATATGCGTGTTGCGCTTAAAGGGATCCCTGAAACGGTGTTAAAGCAGCCTGATGGTATGGTCACGGTACGCATCGATCCTGTCACCGGGTTATTAGCCAATACGGCGACCAGAAATGCAATTTTTGAAACATTTGTTTCAGGTAAGCTACCTCGAAAAAGTAATGAAGCCACTGGAGGTACGGGTTCAACAAATACTGGTACAACAACAAGAGGCAATGGGGCCGGTCAGCCGAATATCATTTTCTGAATTTATGACATTACGAAAGCAGGAAAAGCTGCGAGCAAGAATAGCGATCGAGGCTGCCCGTCTGATGACAGAGCAGGCTATCAGTGATTACCATCTGGCGAAAACGAAAGCAGCGCAAAACCTGGGTCTGACTGATAAGCGTGACCTGCCTGCAAATCATGAAATTGAACAGGCTGTGCGTGACTACCAGTTAATTTTTCATGCTGATACGCAGCCGCAAGCCCTGAAAAAACTGCGTCAGGCAGCGCTGGATGCGATGACTTTTTTTAGTGATTTTCAGCCGCGACTGGTAGGCGATGTATTGTCGGGTATTGCAAATCAGCATTCCCGGGTCATGTTGCACTTGTTTGCAGATTATCCAGAGCAGGTTAGTATTTTTCTGATGGAAAATGATATCCCCTGTCAGGAAAAAAACAAACGCATGCGTTATAAGGCAGAACAGTATCATACCTATCCGCAGTTTTGCTTTATCGCAGATAATGTCGAAATTGAATTAACGGTTTTTAATCTTAAAGAAATAAAGATGGCACCCGGTAGTGCAATAGATGGCAAGCCGATGCAGCGCGCAAATATTAAAACCGTTGAACGTTTATTAATAGTCCAGACCTGATTTGACGAGTAGTGTCTGCTCTCTGGTTAATAATATCATTTGTTTTCATAGACGTAGAGGTCGCAGAGGTTTTATTTTCATTATTCAGATGCGGTAATTATATGTTTTTCTTATTTTGATATTACGATACGGAGATGGAGTCACTACAATCAAGATGCAGGGCAAGAATCCTGTCTGCCTGTTCGTTACTAGTTCTGGCGTATAAAACATACGCGGGTTATTTTTTCTTTGTGTTGTCAGCGTCTCTGCGATCTCTGCATTTAATGCATATATTAAAAGTGACCTTTACAATTAGTATCAGTCGTCATGATCCGGTTCAATGTTCAGGCTGGACTTTAGCAAGTCTTTTGTGTCATCTGGCAGTTTTTGTACAAATGGATCATCAAAGAAGCGACTGCTGACTTTTTCATTGAATAACTCACTGGCCAGTTTATCGGCATGATTAAACAGGTGAGCTGCAGGACTGTTTCGGGTCAGATTTGTGAGCAGATTATTTGTAGCATCAGGTGTTAGTGCACCGTTAAATACAGCTTGTGTCTGGCTTTCGCTATTGATAATTTCATCGTAGGTCAGATCAAGACTGTAACTACTGATTTGTTCATTATTGCCTTCCAGTTGCAGTGTTTTCTGGATGGCATCCTTTAAATTACCGTCAAAAAATTTATTTGTGATTTTTGATACATCACTGAGTAAGTTCTTGATCGCATCTGTTTCTTCTTCATTTAAATCACCGTTAACGGAATATTGAAAACTGTTATCAGAATAGAGGCTCTGGCTACTGCTAAAATTGACGCTATTCGCATCCGCCTGAAAACTGCTATTGTATTGGGCGCCAGTGTTACGGCTTAGCTCGATGGTTACCAGATCACCTTCAGCCGTTTGTATCTGAAGTGAAGTTGAAAGTGAGCGTTGAATTTCAAAGCTGGAAGATTGCGACAGGCTTTGCAGCAGCACGTTATTTTGTTGTGCAGCTGTGGTATCAGTTGCAGATACATTAGCCTGATCGGGCTCGGATAGCCGGTTTAATCCATTTTGAATAAGCTCATAGGTTCTGGAAATATCATCAAGTGCCTGTTGATTCAGTTGACCAAATTGATTGAGTGCTTCGATCGTCTGGTTAAAGCCACGTTCAATATCATCATTGATTTCATTGAGGTCATGGTGATGATCTCCCCGGCGTTGATTAACATTGTTCAATACCTGGTGTGCAAGTTGCTCGGGCGTTGGGTTGGCTGTGCCAGTGTTGCTGCTGGTCACTGGATTGGTGGCATTGTTTTGCAGCGCTCCGGATAGTTGTTTATCCAGTAGTGCCTGTGCAGAAATATCACCAGACGCCAGGCCATTACTAAAGGGGGAGCGTATAACAGGGTTAAGTCGCGTTATCTGAAAAACCGATGAAGCGGATGAATTAAATCGACCTCCAGACCTGTGGTGGCTATTTAATAGTAAAGGGTTAACATGATCTACGTGCATAACGCGCTCCTTTCATTCCATGCGTTGCTTGTGATCATACGGTCGGCATGATTTATAGAAGCTTTAAATAAGAGTTAAAAATATTTATCTGACTGAACCGTGTTAGTAATTGTCTAACATCCAGTAAAAAACTGTGGTTAAAAGGGGCAGGCTTATTCGTGGAAAAAAACCGATTATGTATTTTTCATACCATTGGCACGATGGCGCTACAGAGTTAACTTTCCCGTGTTATAAAGTGATCCGGCAATGTAAAAAATTATTTCACAGCAGGATAATGCTCAGGATATGCTTTTCTGGCAACACCGGTATCAACTGCAGCTTTTGCAATGGCAGGTGGAACGACATTGATCAGTCGGGGGTCAAAAGGTTTGGGAATAATATACTCAGGACCAAATTCAAGTTTATCACGGCCATAAATATCCAGAACACTTTGGGGTACGGGTAATCTGGCAAGGTCTTTGAGTGCATGCACAGCGGCTACCAGCATTTCACGATTGATGATGCGGGCCTGAACATCAAGGGCGCCGCGAAAAATAAATGGAAAGCCGAGTACGTTATTCACCTGATTCGGGTAGTCGCTACGGCCGGTTGCCATGATTAAATCATCGCGTACTTTCAGTGCGACTTCGGGTTTTATTTCCGGGTCAGGGTTAGACAGTGCAAAGACAACCGGGTTGGCAGCCATAGAGGCCACCATGGCTTCAGTAATCAGGTCAGGCCCTGATACACCAATAAACACATCTGCATCCTGCATGGCGTCTTCCAGCGTACGCAGGTCAGTATCTACCGCAAATGCCTGTTTTTGTTCATTCAGATCATCGCGGTCATTGTGGATAATGCCTTTTCGGTCAACCATGAAAATCTTGTTGTGATCAGCGCCGAGATCATCCAGTAAGCGCATGGATGCGATGCCTGCAGCGCCCGCACCCAGGCAGACGATTTTAGCGTCTTCAACTTTTTTGTTTGCAATGTCGAGGGCATTCAGAAGGCCTGCGCAGATAATAATTGCTGTACCATGCTGGTCGTCGTGAAAGACAGGGATATCCAGTTTTTCAATCAGTGCTTTCTCAATCTCGAAACATTCCGGTGCCTTGATATCTTCCAGATTAATACCACCGAACGTACAGGCGATGCGTTCAACGGTATCGATAAAGGCCTGTGGGCTTTCAGACTCGACCTCGATGTCAAATACGTCGATATCGGCAAATGTCTTGAATAGTACGCCTTTACCTTCCATGACGGGTTTGCCGGCAAGTGCGCCTACATTGCCCAGACCGAGTACCGCTGAACCATCCGTGATAACAGCCACCAGGTTGGATTTGGATGTGTATTTGTATGCAAGTTCACGGTCTCTGGCGATTTCGCGGACAGGCGCGGCAACACCGGGGGTATAAGCCAGTGAGAGTTCTTGCTGGGTGTCACAGGGCTTGGTGACCTGAATGGCGATCTTGCCAGGTATGGGTTTTGAGTGATAGTCCAGTGCTGCCTGTTTCAGGTCGTCTGACATAGTGTTGCCCTTGATTAAATAATGATTGATTATTTCATGATCCGGATCATAGAGGAATGGCGAATGCGTAAAATATTCTGTCCTTTGTAATGATGTACCCAGCCACGAACCTCGATTTGTCTATGTTTCAGGTTCTTCAAATTGAAGTTATTAAAATAATGCAGGTCACGACGGGCAATGCGCACTGCAAAATGACTGTCGAAATTCAGCCAGATAGATTTTTTACTATGCCCAACACGTTTGACCTGCCCCTGAATCAGATAAAACCCTTTTGCCTTATCGGGCAGGTCATGCGATGTTTTTGGGGGTGTCGACCATACGCCCAGTTTTTTACTGCGAGCAGATTGTTCTGCCAGCTTGTAACATGCCTGCCCCCAGTCATTAGGCATAAACAGTATGCGGTACGCGAGCCCTCTTTCCAGTAATAATCGCAGCAAGTTGCGACCATCAGGCAAAAATACATGAGCCAGTGTACGCTGATAGTGATCGTGACGTTGTGGCCCGTATTGAAGAACGATCCGGTTGCCAGACTGTTTTATCAGTTGGCGTAACAGCTCGCTGGCCTGTTCTGCATAGGGTTCAGAGGCTTTTCCATTCCGGCCTATCTCAGGTGTATTAACACCGATGAAACGGATACGGGCACCATCGGTTGTTTCCAGCGTGTCGCCATCATTGATAAGGGAAACGGTTGCAGTGTGGTCGCGGTGAGCGGGTGGGCAATTAGCAAAGCTGACGGATTGCCAGATCAGCAGGCAGATGCAGAGTACAGGGTGTGTCGGAAATGAGTGTTGCTTGATCATGATTCCTCCCTGGAATCAGTCTGGAATCAAAAAGGGCACCTGTGCTGGTGCCCTCCGGGTAAAAACTGAAGCCAGAAAAAAAGCTTATTTTTTACCGTATTTACGGTTGAATTTGTCTACACGACCCGCAGTATCAACGATTTTCTGTGTGCCTGTATAGAAAGGATGACACTTTGAGCAAACGTCTATATGCAGATCTTTGCCCATTGTAGAGCGTGTCTGAAATTCTTCACCGCAGCTGCATGTAACAGTTACGTCGTTATAATCTGGATGTATGTTCGGCTTCATGGCTCGACCTCAATAAATTTCACAGTGCCGGAAATGCAAGGGCGTGTATATTACGTCGAATCAGCCTGACTATCAAGTGCTAATGCTTGAATTGTACAAATTTACGGGGTGTAGCCCGCTAGTGAATCTGAGGAAAGGTCAGAATAGTGGCATTCTTTGTGCTGACAGAAGGCTGATCAATCTGTTTCAGGGTGTCGAGTAATCCGTTTTCGCCCAGTACGTTGTCCCACATCATTTTAGAAATTTTAAGGCAGGCAGCCATCGGGGTTTTTGATTGGTTGCGTTCCTGATCTATACGCCATTGCAGACAGCGCATACGTTGCTGGCGGCTCTCTGGCATTGCGTCGATGGTTTTTTGCAAAATCTGCTCGCGTCGGATTTCAAAGGCTGCGGGGTCTTCGCAAGCCAGTTGCGACAACTCGCTGAAATCAAATACTCTGTTTTGTGTGGACTTACTCATAAGCATCGCACCTTCAATAAATACGGCAATATATTAATAATGGCGTTTACACATCAAAAGTTATGTGTAATTTATCACATTTTGACGCTTAATTGGACATAAAAATTCAAGCAATTGATTTTATTGAATATATCCAGTGCAAGTTATGCGCTAAGTTATTGATTATTGATTTTCTCAATAGGGTTTATTTAACTTATGTTAATTAATGCTAAACAAATTTAGTCATTATCCGGTCAAGTCTGATCTCAAAGGGTGTTTCAGCCTGGATTTGTACCCGTATAAATTCTTCGCGTTTACGGCTATATATATCCAGTATTTGCACGGTTTCAGAAAATTGTTTTTGGTGTTTATTTATCCAGGTAAGGAGAACAGGCCTGGCAAGTATAATTAAATGTTCCAGATAACTGTGATATTCGCAGGAAACAGGTTGGTAGTCAGTCACTACAGGAATATCTCAAGCAGATTATTAAGATAGCGCAAGCCCTGCTTGCTGGGTTGTATTTGTTCGTCAGTATCATTAAGCAGGCCGGATTCAATCGCCTGATTCAGCTGGTTCCTGATCATATCTATGGGCAAACCGGTTCGTTGTGTGAATGTGTCTATGCTAACGCCTGCTGTCAGGCGTAGTGCATTCATCATAAATTCAAGGATCTTTTCATTATCAGTGAGTATCCGCGTCCGGGTGATAACATTCAGACCCGATGCTTGTTCGATATAGTCATCCGGATGGCGCCTGCGCTGTCTTCGTTGTATGCGATTTGCCTGTGGGTCACTGAGTTTACTGTGTGCTCCTGCACCGATGCCCAGATAGTCTCCAAATGTCCAGTAATTCTGGTTATGAAGACAAGCCTGGTGGCGACTATAGGCTGAGATTTCATACTGCTGATACCCGGATTGCTGCAGGAAAGCCTGGCCCTGTCGTTGAATGTTCCACAGCAGGTCGTCATCAGGTAAAGAGGGTGGTTGCTGATAAAACAGTGTATTTGGCTCTAATGTCAGCTGGTACCATGACAGGTGTGCCGGTTCCAGAGCACGCGCAGTGTCGAGATCCTGCAAAGCCTGTGCAGGATTTTGTGATGGCAAACCGTACATAATGTCCAGATTAAAATTACTGAATCCGGCATCATGAGCGGCTTCAGCGGCAGCGATGGCTTCTTTCCTGCCATGTATGCGTCCAAGCTTGTCCAGCATGTCATCATTAAAACTTTGTATGCCGATTGAAAGACGGTTGAATCCAAGCGCGCGATATTCAGCGAATTTTTGATATTCGACCGTCCCCGGGTTGGCTTCAAGTGTTATTTCGATAGCGTCAGAAAAGCGAAGATCCTTCTGCAAACCTTCAAAAAGACGTTGATAAGCTTCCGGAGAAATCAGGCTGGGTGTGCCGCCACCAATAAAAATACTGCTGACAGGCCTGTCAGCAACCATCGCAAGATCATGTTTTAAATCACGCAATAACGCATCAATGTAGTTTTTTTCAGGTATGCCATTGCGAACAGCATGGGAGTTGAAATCACAGTAAGGGCATTTGCGGACACACCAGGGAGTATGAATATATAAGCCAAGGGGAGTGGTGTGTGTCATAGGGCTGGGGTTATAACCTGTAAAAAATGTTAGTGTAACATGAGTGAATTGAGGCAGATAAAGTGACTTTCGGAATATTTAATTTACTGTGGGAGCGAATTTATTCGCGAATAAATACCGTATAACTGTTTCCCGTGTGATGCCTGAGCACGTAAATCAGGCTATTATAAATTATCATTATGAAAAAAAATCATACCAACAAAGCTGGACTGGCCAAACTGAGTCCCCCCCGGTTATCTAACATATTGATGCGAGATCGATTATTCGAGAAACTTGAGCGATTGAGAGAATATCCGGTGATATGGATATCTGCTTCGGGCGGTGCGGGCAAAACGGTATTAGCCGCCAGTTTTTTAAAGCAACAATCCGGAGATTATATCTGGTATCAGATCGATGAGGGCGACAAGGATCCCGCTGCATTTTTTGAATATCTCGGCCTGGCACTGGATCAGTATGGTGCTGAGAAGGTCGATGCCCTGCCAGTTTTCACAGCTGAATACAGAAAAAGCATTGAAGCCTATTCACGTAATTTCAGCCGTCAGCTATATCAGCAACTGGGTGAAAACGGATATTTGATACTCGATAATTTTCAGGATCTGCCGGATGATGCTGAAACGCATAAAGTATTCAGGCAGTTCATTAGTGAGATACCACCATTTTTCAACATCATTGTATTGAGTCGAAGTGAACCATCTGCGAATTACCTGCGTTTTCGTGCTAATGGAATTCTGACTGTTCTGGATAGTAATGATATCGCGTTGAATACAGACGAAACCGAAGATATTTGTTTATCGCGGTCGAGTGTTTCAGACAAAAAGACACGTAAAAAACTGGCTGCTGACATTTATCGTTTTACCAAGGGCTGGGCCGCAGGGCTGGTATTGATGCTGGAGCAGTCTGTTGAAAAAAATATCCCCAGCCAACTTGCAGGTCAGAAAAACAACAGTCTGATTTTTGATTATTTTGCAGGTGAAATTTTTCAGAAAGAGTCGATCGATACAAAAAACTTTTTAATGAAAACAGCCTTTTTGCCTTTTTTTACACTGGATGTTGCAGAACAATTAACGCGAAATCCCGAATCTGAGATGGTATTACAAAATCTGATTCAGCGTAATTACTTTACTTATCGATCGGCACTGGTGGCCGACGCTTATGAATACCATCCGTTGTTCAGAGAGTTCCTGTTGAGTCGCGTCGAAACATTTTTTAATGTCAGGGATCTGGTTAATATCGAGATACATGCGGGCGAGTTGCTGGATGAAAGCGGCTGGTATGCTGAAGCCGCCAGCCTTTATTGTCAGGCCAAGGCCTGGGATAGAATGGCAAAACTGGTGTGCAGGCAGGGTTATCATCTGATACAGAAGGGCAGGCATGCCTTATTACATCAGTGGCTGCAATCATTCCCGATGGAGTTTCTTGAAAAAGAACCGTGGATGGAATACTGGCTGGCGATGAGTCTGCAGTCAACCAATACACGTGATAGCCGAAATCATTTTATACGGGTGTTTGAAAAATTCAGTCAGCAGGGCAACCTGCGCGGGCAGTTGAGTGCGTGGTCGGGGATTATAGAAACCTATATCTATGATTTTGCCAGCTTCATGGAGCTGGATCACTGGATTGAGGTGCTGGAAAAAATATTGTCTGATGGTGAGGCATTCCCGGATGAAGCATTAAATGCACGTGTTTCAATGGCGATGTTTACCGCGCTTATGTACCGGCAGCCTTACCATGCGCGTATGGAATACTGGGAAGGCAAGGTACGTGAGGTCATTTTTAATACCCCTGATGTTACCCAGCGACTGGATCTGGGAAGTCAGTTACTGCTTTACTATACGGTCTGGACGGGTGATCTGCCCAAAGCAACGGTGTTACTCAAGGTGTTACGACAGTCCACACAGCCTGAAAAAATGACCCCGTTGTCGATGATACTCTGGTATGCAACAGAGGCGACTTATTTCTGGAAAACAGGGGACCCGGTTAGCAGTATTCAGTGGGTCAAGAAAGGGATGGCGGTTGCTGATACCTATGACCTGCATGCCTACGATGTCTTGCTGCTGGCCAGTGGGATTTATGCTTCCTGCGCACAGAATAAACTGGAGCAGGCAGCCGTCTACCGACAGAAAATGGAAGCCAGCCTCAATCGAAGTCGTTTGATAGATGTGGTGCACTATCATTACCTTGCCGCCGGGCTTGCGATTGTGAATGGTGAACTTGGCATGGCTCGGGAATATGCTGAAACAGCATTAGAGGCAGCGCATCATTCGGGCGCACTATATCCGGAAACATTATCACGGCTGATTCTTGCGCTCTGTCTGATCAGGCAGGGCAATTTAAGTGAAGTCGTGTTTCATCTTAATCGCATACGTGATCTGGCGGAAAAAATTAATAGTCATAGTCTGAGTTATCTGAATCGTCTGGTGGCCAGCGAAGCGGCATTTTCATGTGGTGAAACAGAGCGGGGGCTGAGTTTTCTGAAAGAGGCCGTTGCGCATGAGCGTGATCTTGGCCGGGTTCATCACGGTTTCTGGTGGGATCGATCGCTGGCAGAGAATTGTATTCAGGCATTGAGTCAGAATAAGGAAGTCAGCTTTATTCAGCAACTGATTCGCAGTCATGGCCTGATTCCGGGTACAGCACCTTTACATCTGGACAATTGGGAATGGCCCATTCGTATTTACACGTTAGGTCGATTTTCGATCAGTCATTACGGCGAGCCTTTGTCGTTTACGCCTAAAGCAAGCAAACGGCCTCTGGAGTTACTGAAGGTATTGATTGCACATGGGGGGCGGCAGGTGAGTCAGGAGACCCTGATAGAAACGTTGTGGCCAGATTCCGAAGGTGATGCGGCTGCACAGTCCTTGTATACCACGACTCACCGCTTGCGAAAGCTGGTTTCAGAGCATGGTATTGTGATGCAGGATGGCCGGCTTTCTATTGATGCGCGATATATCTGGGTTGATAATCTGGCTTTTTTGCGCATAGCGGGGCGCTTGCAGGATTTGCTGGTGATGTCGGAGCAGGCTGATCAGGAAGAAATTAACAAGATGGGAACGCAGCTTTATCAGTTATATAAAGGTGACTTCATGGGTAAAGGAGAAGTCAATGCGACGTATGTTCCTATGCAGGAAAGACTTCATCTGAGATTTTTGAAATTAACCGAGATGCTGGGTCATTACTGGCAGCAGCAGGGTGACCTGGAAAAAAGCATCGCCTGTTTTGAAAATACACTTGAGATTGATCCGGTTGCAGAGGAATTATATCAGGGGCTCATGCAAACTTATTGTCAGAGTGGTCGTACGGCTGATGCGGTATCTCTTTTTCAACGTTGCCGAAAGAATCTGGCTACTCAGCTGGGTGTTTCGCCCTCGAAAGCAACCGTGGATATTTACCAGACCATAAAAAAGTAGTTTTTTCATGGCTATTATCTGTTTCTGTAAGTCTTTTGTAAGGTAGTTTGCGTTATTTTATAACCAAGCCAGTGTTTCAGAGGCTACGGACGCCAGATAACAGAACAGGGGAGTGTACAGGATGTATGCGGTTTTAAGTTCTGTTATCTTGGCCTCTGAAGTAACGGATTTTACCTCCTGGTGTTAAAGGGGCCTTTTTGGCCCCTTTTTTTTTGGCCATGGATGGCCTTATATCGCGGGCGCACGGATAAGGTGAGACCGGAATGGTCGAGAGAATGGCCTGGGCCAAGCGCAAGAGCGATGTTCTCAATGAATCTTTCTCACTGAAAACGCGTAAGCAGACCTGACTTTTATGGATATCGCGGGCGCACGGATAAGGTGAGACCGGAACGGTCGAGAGAATGGCCTGGGCCAGGCGCAAGAACGATGTTCTCAAATCAATTTCTCTTACAGGTACCGTGCAAGCAGGCCGGTTTTACCCGGATTGGCCGGAAGCGGTATACTGACTTCATAGCCGCTGCCCAGTGCGGATTCCATTGCATTACCGTCTTTATCAATCATCTCGGTCAGCGTGAAACGTTGATTGCCTCCGGGTGAAATCAGTTCAAGTTCATCACCAACCGAGAACTTGTTTTTGGCAATGACATTAGCCATACCACTGGTTTGATCGTAATGGATGATTTCAGCTACAAACTGCTGTACGTTATGTTTTGAAACATTTTCCAGATAGTTCTGATGCTCCTGGGTGTGATGGCGTTGGTAGAAGCCATCGGTATACCCCCGGTTGGCCAGCCCTTCCAGAGCACCGAACAGATTTTCATCAAAAGGCCTGCCCGCCTGTGCATCATCAATAGCCTGCCGGTAGAGCTGTGCGGTGCGGGCGACATAATAGTGTGATTTGGTGCGTCCTTCTATCTTCAGTGAGTCAATGCCAATATCAACAAGGCGGTTAACATGCTCAATGGCTCGCAGGTCTCTGGAGTTCATAATGTAGGTGCCAAGCTCGTCTTCCATGATAGGCATTAATTCACCGCGTCGTTGTCCTTCTTCCAGCAGGTATGTCTGGTCTGCCAATGGATGGCGTTGCAGGTCGCCGCATTGTGACAGCCCGGCATCAGGTTCAACAGAAGGATGTTTGGGTACAATATCGCCACTGGAATCTTCTTCTGCGGGCGACAGAAAATATTCCCATCGGCAAGCGTTGGTGCAACTGCCCTGATTAGGATCGCGATGATTAAAGTAGCCCGATAACAGGCAGCGACCGGAATAAGCAATGCACAATGCGCCATGTACAAAAACTTCCAGCTCCATTTCCGGGCAGCGCTGACGAATATCTTCTATCTCATCCAGTGATAGCTCTCGTGACAGAATAACCCGACTAACGCCGATGGATTTCCAGAAATTTACACTGGCATAATTCATGGTGTTAGCCTGAACAGACAAATGAATCGGCATTTCTGGCCAGCGTTCGCGTACCATCATGACCAGGCCAGGGTCTGCCATAATCAGTGCATCAGGTTTCATCGCTATAACCGGTGCGATGTCGGCCATGTAGGTATCCACTTTGCGGTTATGGGGTAACAGGTTACTGGCGACAAACAATTTCTTGCCCAGTTTGTGCGCTGTTTTAATACCTGTGTCCAGGTTCTCCAGCGTAAAATCATTGTTACGCACGCGCAGGCTGTAGCGAGGTTGTCCGGCATAGACCGCATCTGCACCATATGCAAAGGCATAATGCATGTTTTGCAGCGTTCCTGCGGGAGATAATAGTTCTATTTTCTTTTGCATGATGACCGGGTTATAAATTCTCTGGTATTAAACACGCTCTATACTTGCGTGAGAAAGTTGAGTCAGGGAGCTACGATAGCGCACTTAACAGTTTTTGCAACGCCTGCCCCCGGTGACTGAGGCGATTCTTGGTTTCAGACGGTAACTCTGCCGATGAGCAGTTTTCTGCGGGTACAAAAAACACCGGGTCATAACCAAAACCGTTTTCACCCCGGGGTGCATGTAAAATACGACCTTCCCAGGTGCCCTGGCAAATCAAAGGCGTGGGATCAAGATCGTGCAACATGAAAACCAGAACGCATTGGAAGCGTGCGCTACGTTGCTCGTCCGGTATGTCTTTTAAAGATTGCAGCAGCTTGTCCAGATTGTTCTGGTCAGATGCGTGCTCACCTGCGAAACGTGCCGAATAAATGCCCGGAGCACCTTTGAGTGCATCAACTTCAATACCCGAGTCATCTGCAATAGCCGGTAGCCCCGTAACCTTGCTGGCATTGCGTGCCTTGAGTATAGCGTTTTCGACAAAGGTTAACCCGGTTTCCTCAATTTCTTCCACACCCAGTTCAGCCTGTGGAATGACCTCGAAATCGAGCTTGCCCAGTAGCTGATTAAACTCACGCACTTTGCCCTGGTTGTTGCTGGCAAGAACAATCTTCTTCATAACTGTTTCTGCTTAGTTATCCAGCGCATCTTTTTGATGGTCTATCAGTTCGGCAATACCTTTTTTAGCATAGTCGAGCATGGTGTTCAGTTCTTCCTGGCTGAATGCGTGACCCTCTGCGGTTCCCTGTACTTCGATAAACTGTGCCTGATCATTCATGACGACATTCATATCGGTTTCAGCATTTGAGTCTTCAGCGTAGTCGAGGTCGAGCACAGGGTTGTCATTGAATATGCCGACAGAAACGGAAGCAATCTGGCCCAGTAACGGGTTTTCTGCAAGCAGGCCTTTATCCATCAGGTGATTAATGGCGTCTGCTAATGCAACATAGCCGCCAGTAATGGAAGCTGTGCGCGTGCCGCCGTCTGCCTGTATGACATCGCAGTCAATCGCGATGCTGCGTTCGCCCAGTTTTTTCAGGTCAATGACCGCGCGTAAAGACCGACCGATCAGGCGTTGTATTTCCATGGTGCGACCACCTTGCTTGCCTCTTGCTGCTTCACGACCCATGCGTGAGCCGGTAGATCTGGGTAACATACCATATTCTGCTGTGACCCAGCCTTGTCCCTGTCCACGTAAAAAACCGGGTACACGTTCTTCAACTGAGGCGGTGCATATGACTTTGGTGTCACCAAACTCGATCAGCACAGAGCCTTCCGCATGTTTAGTGAAGTTTCGACTGATACGTATTTCACGCATTTGATCCTGTTTACGTCCGCTGGGTCGCATGGGGTGTTCCTTTAAAATAGATTGATTTAAAATAGGGAGGTGATTATAGCGTTATTTCATTTCCATAGTGATACTGTTTTCCTGAATCCGGGTATCCAGCACTTTGATACCCAGTAATGTCACATTATCACTGTGTGGATGACTGATGCGCTCCGCTTCTTCGGTCATTCGATTGATCGCGGTATCCATGGCAATGCCGCCAAGGTGGGTGATGTCTTCGATATTCATCGCGCCCCACATCCCGTCAGTGCACAGCAGGATCAGGTCATCATTTTGTAAATCTGCAAGATAGCCTGTGCTGGCGGGTGGCATTTCATTCGGGCCACCGAGGCAATAGGTAACATAGTTGCGCATCGGGTGTGTCAGCATTTCTTCTTCAGAGATAACTTCGTTCTGATACAGTTCTTCTATATAAGTGTGGTCGCGAGTGCGATCAAGTATGTCATTGTCACGTAATACATAGAGTCGACTGTCGCCTAAATGCGACCAGAAAGCCTGGCCTTCCTGCACAATGCAGGCAACACAGGTTGTACGGGGGTAAAATGGCGGATCCTCGTTAGTACCCAACTGTGAAATCTGGTGATGTGCCATTTTTAATGTGTCATCAATAAATGCGGCAGGGTCTTTCAGTGGTGTTTTTTGACACTTGAGTTCACTGATGAAGCAGTCCATCGCTTCCTGGGCTGCCAGTTCGCCACCTTTGTGGCCACCCATACCATCTGCAATAAGGATTAACAGGGTTTCACCATGCTCTGTGACGCAGCCGCGATCCTGGTTCATTCCGCGATTACCTATGCGACTGGTGTTACCTTCTTCGTATTGAATCATTTACCTGTTCCGTGCAAGGTGGGGCTTATCCTGTCCCACAGTCTTGCGCTTAAAGATTTAGTTGGTTGCTCCTGAGCTGACATGGCTTCGCGCAGGTCATTGAGGTTTTGAGGCCTGCATTCAGGATCAACCTCAAGCATCCAGTCAACGA
>Ga0316206_1000489_pt1 | contig 51640 bp, 51 predicted proteins | sample 6monthpyrite_MG_FD_204942 | JGI IMG/M metagenome (GOLD analysis project Ga0316206, IMG submission 204942) | Microbial mat bacterial communities from mineral coupon in-situ incubated in ocean water Damariscotta River, Maine, United States -... | ecosystem: Environmental > Aquatic > Marine >...
ATAAAGAAGCAAAAAATAACATGACTGATCGGTATTTAAATTCATTACCCTCCCGAATTAACCAGGCTATTAGAATTCTTGAATATACCAGTACAAGTACCCAGGCGATACAAAAGTCGCAAAGTACAATAAAACACAGCGCACTGGATACCGAGTTAATGTCATTTAAGGGCAATACCCTCCCTCATGCTATTGAGCTGTTTAATGTTGAAGGTAAAAAAATTATACTAAAAAACTACAAAGGCAAGGTAACGTTGATTAATTTCTGGGCCAGCTGGTGCCCACCCTGTGTCAAGGAAATACCTTCATTAAACAGATTGCAAAAATATATGCGGGGAAAATCATTTGAAATTATTTCGATAAATTATGCTGAGTCACCTGAGCAAATTAATAAGTTTCTGAAAAATTTCAATGTTAAATTTCCAATTTTACTGGACCCAGATGGTACAATTTCCAAACAGTGGAATGTATTTGTGTTTCCATCTACTTTTGTTATCGGGCCTGATGGAAAAATACAGTATGGTGTAAATGCCGCTATAGAATGGGACTCTGCAGATACAATCAAAAAACTCGAAGGCTTGCTATCACCATAACCAGCAACTGACATCAGCCTTAATTCGATACCCGCCCTTAAGTTCACCTGCTGGTGCAAGTTCCCAACACCAGTCAGCTTGCTTGCCAGGTAATGGACATCCGTACAACATATCATTCTCTTGTACCTGTTTGCCACGTTGATCGAGAACATGATGTGTATGATCAGATATTACACAAACGGGGCATTCTAACTGACGCATGAATTGTAGTTGATTATTCAATAACCCGGAGCACCATTGATCCAGTACCTTGTCATCATACTGATGTTTTTTTTCCAGGCACATTCTAGGAGTTACTGCCAACTGTGAAAAAAGATTAACAGAAACAAAAAGATCCGGCTGACTCAATAATTCAGGTAACTGTGGTATATCCAGTTCTGGTAGATTCGGGGTTGATGTACGTAATATAGCGAGATCCTGAATGCCTGATAAATCTGCGACTTGTAACTGAACGTTATTGAATCTTCCCGCTATTTGGCGAGCTTTGTGCGTAAAAACAATATCAATCAATATAACCTGGCTAAACTTTTCTGACAGATAAGCGACAGGTACATCAAATAAAGAACCCGCACCTGCCACGACAATGCAGTCAAACTTGTTTATTTTCGATACCGCTGAAATAATTTGATTTCTGGTGTTATCTATATGTGGTTGCCATGATTCTTTAGCACGTCTGTATCGGGATTCTATGGCAATAGCTTCACGTAAATATCCAGTCTTTTTTACAACAGGGCTGGCTGTAGATAACATATATTTAATTATTTCAACTATCATGGCCACTCTTTTTAGTATTACATAAGGTATTTATACCCGATTAAGGTTAAAATATCACCATCATGAAAATGTTTGATACACACTGCCATCTCGATTTCAATGCATTTGAAAATGACCGTGATCAGGTATTGTTGTCCTGCAAGAAATCCTGTGTGAACAAAATTATTGTTCCCGGCGTTTCCAGCAATAACTGGGATGATGTGCTAAAGCTGTGTGCAGATCACACAATGCTGTACCCTGCCCTGGGTCTGCATCCTTGCTTTACAGATCAACATCAGAACAGTGATATTGACAGACTTGAACAACTCCTTTCTTCTCAGAGTACTATAATTGCTATCGGAGAGGCAGGTCTTGATTATTACGATAAAAACGCTGATCGTCAGCAGCAAATAAATATACTGAAACCTCAACTGGAGCTCGCACAACAGCTTAATAAACCTGTATTATTACATGTCAGAAAGGCGCATACAGATATGCTGGCTATCCTGAAAGACTATGAGCTTCCGGGTGGGATAATACATGCTTTTAATGGCAGCCTCGAGCAAGCTCAGGAATATATCAAATCAGGCTTTAAATTCGGATTTGGTGGAACAATGACCAACCCAAATGCCAAGCGAATACATTATCTTGCACATGAGCTGAAACTTGAAGATATAGTTCTGGAAACCGATTCTCCGGATATGGTAGGTATCCTGCATCATGGTGAACGCAACAGCCCTGAATTTTTACCCGAATATTTACAGGCACTAGCCACGATACGAAAACAGCCCGTCTCGGAAGTTGCAGAACAGGTCTATCAGAATTCACTGGAAGTGTTTAGCCTGGTAGATAGCTTTTCATGACAACTCGATTCGATGGCATTAACCGTTTATATGGTGATCAGGCCAGTACCATTCTTCATGCAGCTCATGTCTGCGTAGTTGGCCTGGGGGGGGTTGGTTCCTGGGCAGTAGAATCTCTCGCACGCACAGGCATTGGTCATCTTACACTGATTGACCACGATGTGATTGCTGAAAGTAATATTAACCGTCAGCTTCCAGCTACTGACTCTACGATCGGACAAAAAAAATCAGCCATTCTTAAACAACGTGTGCTCGACATCAACCCATCCTGTCAATGCGACATTATTGATGACTTTATCAATACAGATAATCTCTGGGACTATTTTTACAGTGAACAAAAAAAAGGGCAGGATTTTTCACTTAAATATGATTTCGTTATTGATGCTATTGACAGTATCAAATTCAAATCCGCTTTAATCTATTTTTGTCGTCGAAATAAAATGCCTGTTATTACCACAGGTGGCGCAGGTGGTATAACCGATCCATCGACGGTTAAGGTTAAGGACCTTAGCCGAACTGTAAATGACGCCCTGGCTGCAAGAGTACGTTCGCAACTGAGAGATGAATACGGATTTACAAAAAACTGCAAACGATATTTTGGTGTTGAGTGTGTCTATTCTGATCAACAAAAATATTATCCTGATCAAAAAGGTGGCGTTAGTAATCGAAAACCGGGTATTCATGGAGTTCATCTGGATTGTCGTTTTGGTTACGGGGCTGCAAGCTACGTAACAGCAAGTTTTGCATTTCTGGCTGTTTCACGAGTAATAGATAAATTATTGAAAAAAAACTCTGGTTAATATTGCATACCAGCTTTATTTTACAAGTAACTTACCAACAACGGTCCGAAGTAACTTGTCCAGGTCCTGTTTACCTTTTAAGCCATGCCTAGACACAATATCTACATCAGTTAGCTTTTGAATAATACGTTCAATCAGCACGATAAAAAACTCCGGGTTCAAATGCGAAATACGCCCCTCTTTTATACTCACTAATACAAGACGGTAAATAGCATCGGAGGCCGCTTTAAAAGTGTAATTCCCCTGTGCAAATGCTTTTAGTCGTATGCTATCATTTTGATGATAGCTAATATGTATCAAGTCGCTATTATGCCATAACAGTGCAAGCGCCAGGTGGCTATCAAGTAACTTCAGATTATCATCAAGCTGAAACAACAGATTTTCAGTATATTGATTTCGAATAATATTAATAAGCGCAGATGACTTTTTAGTGCAGGGTTTGATCATAACCACAGAATGATTACCGCTACGGGCATTAATTTTTTGACCGGTTTTAATTACATGGAAACCAGCCTTCTGCCAGAAACCCAGTAGATGTTCTGATACACCAAAGCTTGCACCGATGAAATCAGCATCCAGTATCTTTTCTATATCTCCAAGCAGATAGCTACCCAGCCCGATATGCTGTAATTGAGGATGAACAGCGATACGCATTATGCGTGTGAATTTATATTCATGGATATCCGTCAATCCATGTTCCATTATAATGGTCTGTGGCAAATGATAACCTTTCAGCCTGCGCTTTCCATTTAAAATCGAATCTTCAGGAGCCTCTTCCGGCAGAGTTTCATTAATGACAATTGCTGTAGCCACGATCTGATCTTTCAAAAACAGGCCAAAAACTGATAGTGCGGGGTCATCCATTATCTGTTGTAAATCATCCGGGTGAGTTCGGTAATGCGCACTACGTAATAAGCCATAAACACAGGATAATTCTGTATCGTCCTGTATAAAACCACTCTGGTCAATTTTTCTTAACTCCAGATCATCGAATGATATTGAATCTTCTAATTCTATGTTTGTATCATCACTATCCAGTAAAAAAGCCTGATAGCAGAATGCTTCAAATGGATCATGGTCTTTCCACCGAATCGGATGCTGTAAATGGATCTGCTGTGATTGTGGGTAACATGCAAGTAGCCTTGGTATAAAGCGCTTTTCAAAACCCTGCCCACTTCCCTCATACCCATAGGCTGTACTACTGAGCACAAGCCGATGATACCGATGCATAAGTTTTTCCAACATTGGTACCGGTATCGCTGCTGCTTCATCCACAAGTAATAACCCTGCTTGCACGGGCTTGCTAATTAATGCATCTGGCGCAATGAATTCTATTGAACTTTTTTCATATATAATTTTATAGTGATTATTATCTGTCACGCCTAGCTGAATACGACAATGCTTAAAAAGAATATCAACAGCTGATTTCGCAGGAGCTGTTACGATAATATGAATGTCTTTTTGTTGAAGCAAATGTGCGCTTGCAATACCCATCGCAGCTGATTTTCCTCGCCCGCGATTAGCGACAATAACCAGGGGTCTGTTGCGATGGCCATTGACTACATGCATAACTGCCTGTATTGCTATTTGCTGTTGTGCTAAAACATCATCGGTTTTGTTGATAGGTTGAATATTGACTGGCTCAGGAGCAATATGATTTTCTGCCTCTTCTGAAATAAAAGACCAGTCTGATGTGCTTTTTATGAGCCTGATAAAACGTTGCCTGAAACAGGATGATTGTACCCAGACATCTGGAGTTTGTATCAGCAAGAATAGCAACCCTCCCCCCTTTAGCAGCCCTTCTGCTATTGCGAAATGATCTGCATCAAACTGATCAAAAGCATCGAAAACAATCAGATCAAATTCCATTCCCAGCAAACCGTTAATATGTTCTGGTTTTATTGTTTTGAAACTATTAACGGGTTTAGCAGATAGGCATAATGAAGAGTCAATATCAGGTAATATTGCTAATAATTGTTGATCAACCCATTCTCGACTACCTGATACCAGCACGGGATAACGATGCTGATGTGAAACAGCTCTGGCATGAAGATCATTTATTTGCTGCTTGATATTAATAGGGTTTCTCTGAATTTTTTATATAAATCAAATAATTATTCTATCTTGAAAAGATCACCTAAAACAACCCTTATAGCCTATACCTCTTTAGATATACTGGAGTCAGGCTTATTAAATAGCGTAGAATGGATACAACTTGTTTATATGTCTCAAACGGAAAAACTATAATGTCAGCAAAGACAATCATAATGCCCAACGTACCACCGCTTAGTGCTTCGATAATACCCGATATGTCAGTTATTGAAACCATTGATGATCAGGAACGAGAGGCATTAATCAAACGAATCAAGCACCTTTTAAAGGAAAAAGATGCCACTATTATTGCCCATTATTATACTGATGCAGACATACAACAATTAGCAGAAGAAACCGGCGGTCATGTTTCAGATTCTCTGGATATGGCTCGCTTTGGTCATGAGCATCCTGCTTCTACATTGATTGTTGCCGGTGTGCGATTTATGGGAGAAACAGCAAAAATACTGAATCCTGAAAAACGTGTCCTTATGCCGACAATGGAAGCAACTTGCTCACTCGACCTTGCATGCCCTGTCGAGTCTTTTTCTGAATTTTGCGATCAGCATCCTGACAGAACTGTTGTGGTATATGCCAATACCAGTGCTGCAGTGAAGGCACGAGCAGACTGGGTAGTTACATCAAGTATTGCAGTCAAACTCATCAAGCACCTGCATGATAAAGGTGAAAAGATTTTATGGGCCCCCGACAAACACCTTGGTAGCTATATTCAGAAAACAACTGGCGCTGACATGTTGTTATGGCAAGGCAGTTGCCTGGTTCATGAAGCATTCAGGGCTAAAGCACTGACTGACCTGAAATTACAGCATCCGGATGCAGCTATACTTGTTCACCCGGAATCACCTGATGATATCATTGCACTTGCTGATGTAGTCGGTTCCACAACTCAATTAATCAATGCTGCTCGTAATCTTGAAAACAAAACACTCATTGTTGCCACTGATAATGGCATTTTCTATAAAATGAAACAGGCAGCACCTGGCAAAATATTACTCGAAGCACCGACTGTTGGTGAAGGTGCGACCTGTGTCAGTTGTGCTCATTGCCCCTGGATGGCTATTAACACACTAAAAAATCTTGCAGATGTTCTGGAACATGGAAATAATGAGATACAGGTAGACGAGGAAATACGTAAAAAAGCATATCGCTCAACCATGCGCATGCTGGATTTTGCAGTTTCAGGAAAATCATAGCCATGAATACTTATTTCACATATTAACTGCTACAAATGCCAATACAGATGGTTCATATTATTGTTTTGATCCTCTGCGCCAATGCAATACCGGTACTACTGAGAAAAATATTTATACGGAGCTGGCTCGCGCATCCAATCGATAATGGTTTTTGCTTAAACGACGGTCACCCGTTACTGGGTAACAGCAAGACCTGGCGTGGACTACTTGGCAGTCTGCTTTTTACTCCTCTTGTTGGCATGATATTAGGCTTTAGTTTTTTTGATAGCTTACTGATTGCCATACTCGCTATGCTTGGTGACCTGCTAAGCAGCTTTATAAAGCGTCGAATGGGGCTTGCCAGCAGTCGCATGGTGCTATTACTGGATCAATTTCCTGAATCCGGATTCCCTTTACTCTATGCCAGTCAGGTAATGATGTTAATCAGTCTTAAAGAAGTCTTTGCCGGTATGATTCTTTTTCTCGTACTTGAACTGGTACTCTCACGCATTTTCTTTTACATGGGCGTCAGAAAAAGACCCTATTAGTCCTGCAAACAACACCTGAAACTACAATGCTGCTCATGTTTAGTATGTGCTGATATAATTCCTTACAGACTTTAATAGACTGATTAATTGAATTAGTTATCTTTTTCAGGCTACTATAAAACATATGACGTCCATTAATATCACATTAGACCAACTAAGGAATATGATTGGTATTGAGCTGAACCATCAGGGGATCCCCTGTAAGGTTGTTGAGGTGCTGGAAGATGGGCCTTCGATCGTATTAATGTGTACAGATGAGGGATGTATTCAATCAGATCAGTATGGAAACCCGTTACGACGTGTTCCTCAAACATTTAATGTTCCTGTATTAAGCCGGGACAAGCAAAGCATTCATCCTGCCTTTTTAGCGCTCGATCTCCTGAGCTGAAAGAATACGATTTAACCGAGCCAGATCCTGTTGTGTATCCACACCATGTCCGGGTGGAGTCATAGTCAGACTGACATGTATCTGATGACCATTCCACAATACCCGCAGTTGCTCCAGTGACTCAGTCTGTTCGACTGCACAGGGTTGCATTTCATTATAATGCTGGATAAAACCTGCGCGGTAAGCATACAAACCTATGTGGCGGTAGTATCCAGAACTTTCAGGCAGGCATTGATTGTCCAGATTAAATGCATCCCTGTCCCATGGGATGGTTGCCCGACTGAAATAAAGGGCTTTCCCGCTTCGATCCATGACCAGTTTTACCACGTTCGGGTCATGCAGTTCTCTGGCTGTTTGTATCGGCGTTGCGAGTGTTGACATGACGCAATCTGACTGTTCCGATAAATCACTGGCTAACTGGCTAATCAGATTCTCTGGCAACAAGGGCTCATCTCCCTGCACATTGACTACTATCGTCTCATCTAACCATTTCATTTTATTGACGACCTCTGCAATCCTGTCAGTACCGGAAGCATGTTCCTGATGTGTCATACATACCTGAGCTGAAAATGCCTCACATGCCTCTGAAATTCGTTCATCATCTGTCGCTATAATTACTTGATCCGCACCACTGGCAACCGCTTTTTCATAAACATGCTGAATCATAGGTTTGCCGGCAATAGGCAATATAGGCTTACCAGGTAAACGTGTTGAAGCGTAACGTGCAGGTATAACAACTTTGAAATCGGTCATTGTATCAGGCGATCTCTTCATCAGCTGGTAATTGTCGTGCTTCATCTACCAGCATAACGGGGATATCGTCTTTAATCGGGAACGCCAGTCGATCAAGCTTGCAAATGAGCTCATTTGCTTCTTTGTTGTATTTCAATTCACCCTTGCAAATTGGACATGCGAGAATATCTAGTAATTTTGTATCCATAGTTCCACCTGATTATTAATTAAGTTACTGATGTTTTATTTTTTACCACCGTACAGTTTTTAAGTAAATAAAGAAAACGTGTCATAAAGTTTTTATCCAGTTGCGCATGTACTGGTAAGTACCACATATTATCTGATGCAAAAAAACGACATTTTACTGCATCTTTTTCGGTCATGATAATTGGAAATTTTTCACTAAAAGCCAGGTCAGTTTCGTTATATTTATAGTGATCCGGGAAAGCGTGCTCTACGAGGTCAAACCCTTGTTTGCGTAATGTTGCAAAAAAACGTGCAGGATATCCAATACCTGCAACTGCATGTATCTTTGCCGATTTGAATTTTTCCAGCTCACAATTCTCATTTGTCTTAAGGTTAACCAGTGATAATACCTGCATCTCCATCGAGAACTCTCTACGTGATGCCAGCCCGTTCGAGACAATCATATCGACTTCCTGCAAGCGTTTTTCTTTTTCACGTAACGGGCCAGCGGGTAAACAATGGCCATTACCAAAACGCCGAATACCATCAACAACAACAATTTCAATATCACGTGAAAGTGCATAGTGCTGTAAACCATCATCAGACAATATGACATCACACTTATGATACTCAAGCAATTTTCTTGCGGCTGCAACCCGATCAGGCCCGACAGATATCGGAATGTCACATCGCGTTGCAATCAATAACGGTTCGTCACCGACAACTCGGGGATCACTGTCTTTTCGTACTTGTTGAGGCCATGTTCTTGCGGTGCCGCCATACCCCCGGCTTATCACACCCGGGTTATATCCAGCTTGTTTGAGTAACTGGATCAAGGTAATAATCAGAGGTGTTTTCCCACTGCCGCCCACGGTGATATTACCTACAATGACGACTGGAATCGGTAATTTAGCTGACTTCAATAAACCGATTTGATAGCTTTTCCGCCGCAACCAGACCAGAGCACAAAAAATAACACTCAGAGGTGACAACAACAAAGACACCAGGTTCTTCTGATACCAGTATTCATCCAGTCTTTTCAAAACCTGGACCCCATGAAATTATTTTTCGTCTGATTTGATTGTTGCAAAAGACAAGTTAACAATACCCAGCTTACTTGCTGCATCCATAATCAATATTGCGGACCCTAAAGGCGCCTTGGTATCTGAACGTATTATCAAAGGTCGGGAAGAATTTTTACCCATGTTCTTGATCAGAATCTGCTTCATCGTTTTAAGTTTTTGATTCACCAGTTCCTTGTTATTCAGAAAATACCGACCACGACTGTCTATGACAATTTCAAAGGCTTTATTATTCTTTTTTGCCGGATTGCTTGATGCCTCTGGTAAATCAACTTTAATTTCGGTTTCTTTTTTGAATGTGGTTGACACCATAAAGAAAATCAGCAGTAAAAACACTACATCAATCAAAGGAGTCAGATTTACATCCGGTGATTCTCTGCGTTTACCTGCCAGATTCATTCCTTATCAGCCTCAAGATCGTCTTTCTTACGCTGACCATGCATTACTTCAATCAGTTTGATTGCTTCTTGCTCCATGACGACAACAAGCTCATCAATGCGGCCACGAAAATATCGATAAAATCCCAGACTTGGTATTGCAACAAGAAGACCTGCAGCCGTTGTAATTAATGCGGTTGAAATTCCACCTGCCAGGCTACTAACATCACCTGCGCCATTAATCATCAAATCACTGAAGACCTGTATCATTCCGATGACTGTGCCTAATAGACCTAATAAAGGCGTAATAGCAGCAATAGTACCCAGCGTATTCATGAAACGTTCCATTTCATGCACCACATGCCGCCCTGTTTCTTCAATACTTTCCTTCATGATTTCACGATCAAACAGACGATTTGAAATCCCTGATGCCAGCACGCGCCCAAGTGGAGAACCCTTACGAAGCTCCATAATTTTATCTTCATTGAGCTGATTGTTTTTTTCCCAATGCCACACCTGGGCAACCAGATGTTTAGGAATAACCTGTTTTTTTCGTAATGCCCAGAAACGCTCGACGATAATCGCCATCGCTATTGCTGAACAGGCGATGATCGGTATCATCAGCCATCCACCTGATTTAACTATTTCCCACACAATGAACCCTTCGTTTTGTTGTTATGCTAACGGGTTAATACTACTCGATTTTAGCTTGGCAGAATAGTACCCAGGCACTTTTGCTATCGATGTTGCCGGCTCCAGTGATGCGCATGCTCCTTACGATAGCGCCTGGGCACCTGCAAAGTCTGCCCCGGGATCAGTGTAAACTGAATTGCACCCTCTTCCGGGCTTGATAAGACCTCTGATTTTACTTGCCGATAACGTTTTACCACGATGGGATTTGGGTGTCTGAAACGGTTGCGATAACCGGTTGCAAACAAGACATAACGGGGTTTGACTCGCTCAATAAAACGCATCATAGATGAAGATTTACTACCATGGTGTGGTGCTACGAGTATATCTGCATTCAGGTCGAGTTCTTTTTGTCTGACTAAAATACGCTCACTTTTTCGATGAATATCACCGGTCAGTAATATACTACCTGCTGTACTGCTGATTTTAAGTACGCATGAACGGTCATTTCGCTTTAGCCTGACCGTGCCGACAGGATGAATAAATCTGAAATCAACCCCGTCCCAGCGCCAGGATATCCCTGCCTTACAAGCCATAACGGGATATCCTGTCAACCTTTCAGGGCTACCGCTGTAGAGTGTTTTAATCGGGAATGCCTGCCGAACAGAATGAAAGCCTCCTATATGATCCCGGTCACCGTGAGAGATGACGACCATATCAAGCATCTGTATTCCCTGCTGACGCAAATAGGGAACCACCACTGCCCTGCCAATATCAAAACGCTTGCTATAGATTGCTCCTGTATCAAATACCAGCGTGTGGTTTTGTGTCTGAACCACACTTGCAAGGCCCTGCCCGGCATCGAGCAAAGTCAGTTTTATACTTCCTGGTGAAAGCATTTCATTTGATTGAAAGAATACCGGCAATAACAGAATTGCACCCAATCGCTTTACAGGGATGCCGGCAGGAGAAAGCAGCAATACAATACCTGGTATAGATGCCAGAATAGCGAGAATCGATGGCGACGCTGCAAACCATTGTGAAAATGAAATTTGAGCCATTTCTGCAAGTAAATTCTGTAATGGTTCCAGTATATGTCCGGTCAATTGAAGCAGGCTCTCAGCCCCGGGTAAGCCTGCTAAAATCATCAAGCTGGCAATCAGCACACCCGGAACAATTAACAGACTGACCCAGGGAATAGCAATAATATTTGCTAGTGGTGAAATTAATGAAGATGACTGGAAAAAAAATAATGTTAGCGGGAAAAGCCCGATCGTGATCAACCACTGTGCCTTCAGACTACTCTTCCAACCGTTCAAGGCATGCACTCTGTTACTCAAACCATAAATCAGAACTGCCACAGCAGAAAAAGATAACCAGAAACCCGATGACAATACAGAGCGTGTATCCAGAATTAATACGACCAGTAACGCGAGACTTAATGTGTGTGAGGGCCTGCTGTTTCTATTGAGCAATATCGACAACATGACCACTACCACCATACTTAATGCGCGCTGGGTCGGAATCGCCATACCCGCCAGTAAGGCATAAACCAGTGCGCCAGACATAGCGAATATAGCTGCAGCACGGGGAGCCGGAAATAAAAGGCTCAACCCGGGTAATCCTGACCAGATCCACCGTCCCAGAAAAAAACACAGACTGGCTACAAGGCCAATATGCAGACCGGATATTGCAACCAGATGACTTGTACCTGTTTTCTGAAATACCTGCCACTGTTCCGGCTCTATATCACTGCGTATGCCTAATGCCAGGGCAATAAGAACCCCCCCGGCCTTACTATCACCTATTCCTTTACGTAAGCTATGTAGTAAGTCATAACGAATATGTTGTAAATTAAAAACGGTGTTTTGCAGCTGGTTAACATCATCTTTACGTACGTAGCCAAGTGCGCTGATACCTTTACGAAATAACCATGACTCATAATCGAACCCTGCCGGGTTCATAAGCCCGTTTGGCTTTTTCAGCCTTACTTTCAGTTGCCAGATCTGCCCCGGTTCAAGTGTTGGGTGGCGACCATACCAGCTCAGTTTAATTAAGCCCGGGTTTTGCCATCTCCGGGCCGCATTTTTTTCTTCGATTGGTTGAAACAGAAAACTGCTGCCACGCTTCTGTTTATGTGGCACTGAAACAACTTCACCTGTTATCAGCAAGTCCTGTCCCTCAAGCTGAGCAGGTAAATCATGTTGATAAAATGTCCATGCCTGAACCCAGGCCCAGACAAACCCTGCCAGTAACCAGACAGGTATTCGTAATTGGGTAAATCGCAGTAGCAGACCGATAGTCAGCAACAACCCGGTGATCCAGCCATATTCAGGCAAGACATCACACTGATGAAGCACTATAATACCTGCGAGAAAGGCAATCGAGGCTTTAATCATACGTTCCTTGTGTTCAGGTTCCTTGATATGTCCATGAAATAACCTTCAGGGAAGGTCAGCGCAACCTTCAGTATCAACTGCGAATATGTCGCTGCCTGATTCTACTGAAAGTTACTTCCTTTAAAGTACAGCCGGCTCCTGCCGTTCTGATGTACCTAAATATAAATAATTAAAGAGATATCATGCCAAAGAAGTTCCTTAAACGCTACATGCCTGACAATGACACGATCCGTAACCACAAGCACCTGAAGGTCTTTGGTAAATTACTTCATTCCCCTAATCTCTGGCATCTTAATCGACGTTCAATCGCAGGTGCTTTTGCGAATGGCCTGTTTATGGCCTTCATACCCGTACCTTTTCAAATGATACTGGCTGCAGCCGGAGCCATCATATTCAGGGTCAATTTGCCGCTTTCCGTTGCGCTGGTCTGGATTACCAACCCTGTTACTATGCCGCCGATGTTTTACGGTACCTATCAACTAGGTGCATGGCTTATGAACACTCCGCATCGGGATTTTAATTTTGAACTCAGTATGGACTGGTTAATGAATGGCCTTGGTGCCATCTGGCAACCCTTTCTGCTTGGCTGTCTGGTTGCAGGAACCATTGCATCTATACTCGGGTATATTGGCATCCGCCTGATCTGGCGCTGGCATATTGTCAAAGAGTGGAATCGGCGCAAAAATCTTCGTAGCTAAAACATAGATTTAAGATTAAATTTAATAGCTAACTATTTGTTATATCTATCAATATTCCATCTTTAATTCTGAGAATTTTGTCCATTCGAGCTGCCAGCTGCATATCATGAGTTACAACAACAAAACTAAGATTGTAATCAAGATTCAGATCCATCATTAAATCATAAACCTTTTCGGCTGTTTCGTGATCCAGATTTCCCGTCGGTTCATCTGCCAACACACATGCAGGGCGCGTAACCAATGCGCGTGCAAGTGCGGCACGTTGACGCTCTCCACCCGATAATTCTCCTGGCTTATGTTTTAAACGATGATCAAGACCTACTTTTTGTAACATATCCTGCGCAAGTGCTTGTGCATCAGATACGGAATCACCTCTGATAAGCAGTGGCATACATACGTTTTCCAATGCAGTAAATTCAGGTAACAGATGATGAAACTGGTAAACAAAACCCAGTGAGCTGTTACGTAGCAGACCTCGCTGGTTATTGGATAAACGCGTCATATTGTTGCCTGCAACAAAAACATCACCTGCCGTAGGCATATCCAGCCCGCCCAAAATATGCAGTAATGTACTTTTACCCGTCCCAGAGGCTCCGATAATAGCAATGCGCTCACCCGCATTAACATTCAGGTTAATATCACGAAGAACAGTCACTTCGAGCCCGGCATCATTAAATGCTTTTGCGATTCCATTACATGCCAGCACTACCTGATCATTCATAACGCAATGCCTCGGCAGGCTGGGTGCGTGCAGCACGCCAGGCAGGATAAAGAGTCGCTACCACCGCAACTAACAGGGAAGCAATACCAATGGTGTACACATCATCCCAATGCAGGTCACCGGTTAATTTGCTTATATAATAAACGTCCGGTGAAAATAACTTTGAACCCAGCATGTTTTCCACTGCAGAAACAACCGATTCCACGTTCAACGCAATTGGAATACCTGCGGCCAGCCCCAGACTGGTGCCAACGACACCCAGAAAAATCCCCTGAATCATAAAAATAGCCATAATCATTCTCGGCGGTGCACCCAGCGTGCGTAATATAGCAATATCCGATTCCTTATCCGTTACTGCCATAACCAACGTAGAGACGATATTAAATGCCGCTACCACAACGATGAGCGACAAAATAATAAACATCATGCGTTTTTCCAGGTTAATCGCTTTAAAGAGATTGGTATGTTTCTGCCCCCAGTCGCGAACAATGTAGCCTCCCGGGAGTTTATCAACCAATTCTCTCGCAATCGCAGGTGCCTTAAAAATGTCATTCAACTTCAGACGAACACCGGATACCTTGTCACCCATTCTGTATAGACGGCTCGCATCGCGCATACTCATTATAGCGAGGCCGCTATCATATTCATGCATACCTATTTCGAATACAGCAACTACCTTGAATCGTCTAAAGCGTGGCACAACACCGGCTGCGGTCACAACAGCCTGAGGGATGATGACCGTTATTCCGTTATCACCTTGCTCTTTCATTTCCTTAACATCGGTAGTGCCGAACATGCGCATCGCAAGTTCATTACCAATAGCAATATTATAGGAGCGCGGTTTTAACTCATTCAGACTACCTGAAATGATCTTGTCACCGACATCAGAGACAGCGACTTCTTTCGATGGTCTGATGCCTCTTATCAGTATTCCCTTGCTGACACGCCCGTTACTCAGCATTGCCTCACCCTGTATAAACGGGGCCGATCCAAGTACACGGGGATCTTTTTCGACCAGACGACTAACCGTTTGCCAGCCTTCCAGAGGTTTATAAATGCCTTCAATTGTTGCGTGCGATGCCATGCCCAGTATTCGCTCACGCAACTCCTTCTCGAAGCCATTCATCACGGACAATACAGTAATCAGCGCCAGTACACCCAGGGCAATACCTAAAGTAGAAATGAGCGATATAAACGAAATAAAGTGATTTCGTCGCTTGGCTCTCACATAGCGCAGGCCAATAAATACAGATAAGGGTTTAAACATAGGGGCGAATTAAATCATAATTTTTCAGAATATGCTCGATTTTACTCAAATGCATTCGCTAAAATAACGTGTCAGCACAGGATTTACATCACAATTTAACGAAAAATCAACATATCAGTATTGTGAATGTTTTTCTTGTTCTCAGGAACTGCTATAGTTATTGACACAAATGATAAAACTCAGCACCACTCAAGGAGTTAGAAGATGAACTTAAGAAAGTTCCTGTTACTTGCACTGCTTATGATTGGCACCAGTCAGATAACTGCAGCACTCGCAGCAACATCCAATAATGCCAGCGCAGTTGACGTGCACGGACAGTCTATGGAGACTATCCTGCAACGATTTGGTGAGCCCGAAACCAAAATGGCTCCTGTTGGCGACCCCCCTATTACACGCTGGGCTTATCCTGGTTTTACGGTCTACTTTGAGCATCAGTTAGCCATACATGCTGTAAAACATCGTCCTTAACCTCTGGATGCACATCCGGTATTGAACCAGATCGTTTTCCCGGCTGAATGGCAACCTCAGTCGGGTATCATGCTCACATGGCCAGATGAGAACACCGACTGGGCTGACACCCTGCATCAGGTCGAAGCCGTCTATTGCCAGCTAACTGAAAAACTAAGCCAATTTCAGCCTGTTTTGATCATTTGCCGCCATCAGTTGCACCAATTACACATAACTGAACTATTGGCCTGCACTACTACGGTTACCCGCAATATAATTTTTTTCCAGACTGAATTTAATGACACCTGGACAAGAGATTACGGGCCTGTCTCTGTCTATAAAAACAACCAGCCTGCCATGCTTGATTTTCAGTTTAATGGCTGGGGCAATAAATTCAGCGCAGATAAAGACAACCGCGTAAACCAGCACCTTGCCGGCGCGGGCCTGTTAGCCAACATGGAAAGTATTCCCTTTGTGCTGGAAGGTGGCAGTATTGACAGTGATGGTTCAGGTTGCATATTAACAACAAAAAAGTGTCTGCTTAATTCGAATAGAAACGCTCACATGAATCAGTCTGAAATTGAACAAACACTCAGTCAGTTTCTTGGAAGCAAAAAGATACACTGGCTTGAAAACGGTTATCTTGCAGGTGATGATACAGACAGTCATATTGATACTCTTGCGCGTTTCTGTAATTCAGAAACCATAGCTTATATGACATGCCAGGATCCTGACGATGAGCATTTTCATGAATTAAAAGAAATGCATCATGAGTTAACCAGCCTGAGAACATTGGATAACAAGCCATACAACCTCATACCACTGGAAATACCGCAAACGATAACGGATGATAACCATCAGCGGCTTCCCGCGAGTTATGCTAATTTCCTCATTTCCAATCAGGCCATCTTCATGCCTGTTTATGGTGAATTACAGGCTGATCAGCACGCAATCATACAAATTCAGTCTGTTTTCGCATCCAGAAAAGTGATACCAATTGACTGTAAACCCTTGATTATGCAACATGGGAGTCTGCATTGTATTACCATGCAGCTATCCGGGGGCATGTTGCAGAATTAAATGACACAATATAAAGAAAATCATGAATCGTTACGTGTTGGGTTAGTTCAACTCAGCTCAACACCTGATAACCCTCCGACGCTGGATCGCTGTATTGAAGCGATTAAACAAGCCGCTCGCGAAGGCGCAAAGCTGGTGCTTTTACAGGAATTACACAACACTCATTATTTCTGTCAGACTGAGGATCCAGAACACTTTAAATTTGCAGAAACCATCCCCGGTCCAAGCACTGATAAACTCTGCAAACTCGCAAAAGATACAAGCCTGGTTATCGTTGCCTCTTTATTTGAAAAGCGTGGCACCGGGTTATACCACAATACTGCAGTGGTTATTGACAGTAATGGTGAAATAGCCGGCAAATACCGAAAAATGCATATTCCGGATGATCCGGGATATTATGAGAAATATTATTTTGCGCCGGGTGACATGGGCTTCAATCCTGTCCAGACCAGTCTTGGAAAACTCGGGGTGTTAATTTGCTGGGATCAGTGGTTCCCTGAGGCAGCCCGATTGATGACAATGGCAGGCGCTGATTTATTACTATACCCAACCGCAATAGGCTGGGAACCTACTGATAATAAAGACAAAAAATCACATCAGTTCGATGCCTGGCAAACCGTACAACGTAGCCATGCAATTTGTAATGGTATACCTGTAATGTCCTGTAATCGAACAGGCTTTGAACCAGTAGCTGAACACAGCACGCGAGGTATCGATTTTTGGGGAGGCAGTTTTGTCTGTGATGCACAGGGAAATATCTTGTCAGAAGCCACCTATAATAAAGAATGTGTGCTACTGACCGATATTGATATGAATGCAACTAAAAAAATACGCAATGAATGGCCATTTTTACGTGATCGAAGAATAGATGCTTATAGCGACCTGTTGTACCTGTTTCGGGATCAGTAATACTTTCGTTGTAAAATTCAATGGCCTTTTAAGGCTTTTGGGCTCCTGATCAATTCATGAACACGTATCTGGCACCTGGAAAAGCTGGGGTCTGTGTTGCGAAACTTCGCAATATAAAGATATTACATGTGCTTCAACGCCTTGATCCTGGCTTTTGTGTGCACAATTTACTTCGTCAAGAATTGATCTGAGGGTCCTTAACGTAAGCAACAAATATCTATGCAGCTAAACTATAACAACAAGAGTATTCGTCAGCGATTTTTTATTATTATATCGATCGCCTGTATTTTTGTGCTTGCCATCAATATTATTGCCCAGATTATTGTTTCCAACCTGGCCTCTAATAGCGCCAACAATATTAACCTGAGGGCTGTCTCCTTTACGTCCAGTCGAGATCTGAGAGAATTACTGGGTAAAGCAAATCATATATTGAGTAATCATTTACTCAAACCAAACAAGTCGGTTTACGTGGAGTGGAAGCAGAATATAGTATCAATTCGCCAAAAGCTTGATACATTAGCAAAATCATCCTGGATATCAGAAAAAAAACTGTTACCTATCGTTAGTGATCTTGATGCCAGCCTGATTACCTATGATATTGAAGTCAGAAAATTACTGAAAATCAGGCTCGATGCTAAAAAGCAACACCCCGCATTGTTTTATGCACGTGAAAAGATGTTACCGCTCAACCGTGCTTTTATTACAGCCGCCGCACTGGCTATGGAAGAAATATTCGAAGATGACATACAAAAAGCCAATGCACCCATTTATATAAAAATCTCTACAATACGCTATCTCTGGATACAACTGATTTCCAATTTCCGTATGTACATCATCAACCGGCTTGGTTCCTTTGATGATGGCTCACTTCGTAATCAGGAGCGTGATATTGAATTGCTGTTTTTACAGCTGCAGGAGTATCTCGATGAACTTGAATATCTAAACAATGATAATAAACTCGGATTGCAGACCGGTGAATCGATACAAATCATGATTTCTTCTGCAAAAGACTGGCTCAAGGATTTCCGCATTGTCAGGAAAATCAATTCAGGGCCAAACTGGCGTATGGATGCTGTAGTACTGGCACGTACAATCATCCCCCTGGACCATCGTATTCTTGCCTCTATCAAAAAACTGGAACTGGCTATTTCTCATTCTGCCGAAGAAGATGTAAAACAACTCTCAGATAATGGAAGGAACATCACGCTTGCCCTCTGGTCTTTTCTATTAGTGGGTACCATTATTGTACTACTTGGATTCTCATATCTTAACAAATCTATTCTTCAGCCAATTGCAATGCTGACCAAGGCATTCAGAACCGAGGCATCTGAGAATATAGAATTACCATTACCCAATATTCAAACCAAAGAAACCCAGAACCTGATTGATGCTTTCACACTGATGCGCAAGCAGGTCTCTACACGACAAGCCGCACTGGAACATCAGGCTTTACATGATTCTCTAACTGGTTTACCTAATCGAAATTTACTCTATGACCGTGTTCAACAGCTCATTCATAAAATGCACCGCGAACATGGATCAATGGTTCTCATGATGCTTGATCTTGATCGCTTCAAGGAAATCAATGATTCGTTAGGGCACCAGATAGGAGATCGAATTCTGGAGCAGGTCTCATTAAGGTTAATTCAGGCTGTTCGTGATACGGATACTGTTGCTCGTCTGGGTGGTGATGAATTTGCACTGGGTCTCCCTTTAAAACATCCTGAAGATGCTGATCAAGTTGCTCATAAAATTCTGGCATCACTGGAGCAACCTTTTGTAGTTGAAGGCTTTCAGTTATTTGTAGGTGGTAGCATCGGGCTTGCTCTTTATCCTGAGCATGGCGATAGTGTTGAAACACTACTACAGCGTGCCGATGTCGCGATGTATGTTGCAAAACGTAGTAATGTTAATTATATGCTTTATAACCCTGCACAAGATAAAGACAGTCTTGGCAGGCTGGCACTGAGCAATGACCTGCGAAAGGCACTGGATGCAGAAGAACTGATGATCTACTATCAGCCAAAAGTGAATCTGAAAACAGGAGAAACCTATGGCGTTGAAGCACTGATTCGCTGGCAACATCCAGAACGTGGATTTATTCCTCCAGATGAAATTATTTTCATTGCAGAACATACCGGCTTGATAAAACAACTTACCCACTGGGTTTTAAAAGAAGCTATTGCTCAAGGTAAAAAATGGCATCTTGCGGGACACAAGCTAACTGTAGCGGTTAATCTTTCTACCCAGAATATTCAGGATCAGACCCTGTTTCAGGTTACACAGGATATTCTTTCCACATATGAATTTCCACCTGAATCACTGGTGCTTGAGGTAACAGAAAGTGCAATGATGTTGGAACCGGAGCATGCAAACCTGACACTTTCACATCTGGATGCAATTGGCGTCTGGATATCGATTGATGACTTTGGCACTGGCTTCTCTTCACTCGCGTACCTGCGCCAATTGCCGGTTGATGAACTAAAAATTGACAAGTCTTTTGTCATGCATATGCAAAATAATGAAAATGATGCCGTCATCGTACGCTCTACAATTGACCTTGCCCGTAATCTGGGCCTGAAAGTGGTTGCTGAAGGCATAGAAGATTCGGGCACCTGGGAAATGCTCGCCTTACTCGGCTGTGATTATGGTCAGGGCTTTTATATGAGCAAGCCTCAACCAGAAGAAGAACTGTCGCAATGGCTTGAACTGCAAACGCCCTGGTTAAAAGAGGCACATCAGTAAACTTGTCTTGATTTGTATTTATTGAAGCGTTAGTTTTGTATTAATGTTTTTCCAAACTCAATAAATACGAGACTACCTGATGATTCTGATTCTAACGCCTGATACTGATCCCGCAAGCTCTGAATATGCTCAACTTATCAGCTATCTTGAAAATCTACCCGATATTCAATACAGACTGCATCGCGAAATTGGCCAGCAGCAAACCCTGATAGAAATCTATCTGATCGGTAATACTTCACCTCTGCAAATTGAAGATATGCAGCAGTTACCCTGCGTCGATCGCGCCATACGTATATCTGAGGAATACCATATACTGGGTCGACATCATAACGACTTCCGCAGTTCCGGTTTTGAATATAATGACGTCAGGTTTGGTCAGGATACGTTAAATGTATTTGCCGGCCTGTGTGCAGTTGATATCCCGGAACACGTAGAACTCATGATGAAGGCACTACAACAACATGGACAGGTATGCACACGTATGGGTGCATATAAACCCCGAACCAACCCGTATTCGTTTCAGGGGCACGGCAAAGACTGCCTGCCCTGGGTTTTTGAACTAGCTGGTAAATATGGCATTAAGGTCATTGCGATGGAAATCACGCATGAGAGCCATATTACTGAAATTAAACAAGCACTGGAACAAACCGGAAACCCGACAGGCGTTATGTTGCAGATTGGCACTCGTAACACACAAAACTTTGAATTATTAAAAAGTGTGGGTAAACAAACTGAATTTCCAGTATTACTAAAACGAGGCTTTGGCATCACACTTGAAGAGTCACTCAATGCTGCCGAGTATCTTGCTAGCGAGGGCAACGCTCATGTTGTTTTTGGTCTCAGAGGCATGAAAACCAACATGAGCGATCCGCACCGTAATTTTGTTGATTTTGCTCATGTGCCGGTTGTGAAACGTCTCACTCGTATGCCGGTTTGTATCGATCCTTCTCATTCTGTAGGCAGCCGTGACAGGGGTGCGGATGGCATTCTTGATATCATGCATGTTACAGCACAAGGAATCATCGCAGGTGCCAATATGGTTTTGGTTGACTTCCACCCTGCCCCTGAAAAAGCCCTGGTTGATGGCCCACAGGCACTGACTATGGACGAATTACCACTCTTTCTGGAAGATGTTACGATTGCCAGGCAGGCTTATGAACAACGATTGAAATTACTCACTTCATAATAGTGAATAAAATTACTATAATCACCCTATTCTGACAACAACCCGGACCAGAGGAACAGCATGAGCAGCATACAATTATCTGAAGAATTACTGACTGATATCCAGAAAACATTGGTGACCCATGATCCGGGGGCCCAGGATATGGGTGTAGCAGTACAATATATGTCTGCGATTACAGGTTTGCTTCTCGCTAATTTCAAGGCATATAATCAGTCACAGAAAAAGGAACTGCTCACTCAACTGTTTGATTTTGCAGAGCATGTCATGGTTGATAATTCAGTAGATTCAACACCTGCCACACCTGACAGTGACCCCGCTGTTGGAATCTGGAAACCAGAATAATTATAATATTCAGATAGTTAGGGATTTTCTGGGAACTTCGACATAACAGCTGAATACTGAATAATAAATTGATTATTCAGTATTCAGCTGTTATAAAGTCAGAATGCACGCTAAAGCAAATAATCGTATATCAGAAACCCGTGACGACATTCTGGATGTTGCCCTGAAACATTTCCGGCATTTTGGCGTGGTGAAAACAGCCATGGCCGACATTGCCAATGACGTAAAAATGTCGACGGCCAACCTTTACAGATACTTCAAAAACAAGGAAGAAATCGTTGTCGCATGTAGTCAACGCTGCCTCAGTGATCGTCATAAACATCTACTTACTGTTGTGAATAACCCAGAAACCGACGCAGAATGGAAACTACATGAATTTTTCAGAGAATCACTGAAATACACTTACAATCAAAGTGACTCAAACCCAAATATTACTGAGCTGGTTAACGTAATTACATCCAAACACCATCAAATTGTTCACGAAAAAAATATAACAGAACAATCCATGATAAAAAATATTCTTGAGCAAGGACAAGAGCAACAGATATTTAATATTGACAACCTTGACCAGGTCGTTAAAGGTATTCATGCATCACTGCACCTCTTTCAGTTTCCTGTAGCCATGAATATCTATACACTAAAAGAACTCGAAGAAAAAGCTGAATCGGTAACCAGTCTGTTGCTTAAAGGCCTGAAAAAATAATACTACAAGTCATAGGAATGACACATGAAAAACTTTGAAAATGCTCTGGGGAAATGGGTAATTAAATACAGGTTTCTGATCATACTCATAACTGTTTTTATAACAGGTTTCAGTATGGTTGGCGCACAAAATCTGAGTATGACGACTAACTATCGCGTGTTCTTTAGTGAAGATAACCCTCAATTACTTGCGTTTGACGCCCTGGAAAAAACCTATTCAAAAAATGATAACGTACTCTTTATACTGACCCCGAAGGATGGCAAGGTCTTTAGCAAAAATACACTGCAAGCCATTGTTGAATTTACTAAAATGGCCTGGCAAATACCTTATAATACCCGTGTAGATTCAATCACAAACTTCCAGTTTACATCTGCTAACGAGGATGACTTGAAAGTCGGTGATTTAATTACAGACCCTATGACTTTGACACCAGCCGAACTGGAAAAAAAGAAATCAATTGCACTAGCAGAACCTCAGCTACTTAGACGACTGATATCAACAAACGCAGATGTAACTGGGATTAATGTAACGATACAACTGCCGGATATAAACCCGGTTACCGAAACACCGGAAGTCGTAAAGTTTTCACGTGAACTTGCACAAAAAATACGAGACAAGTATCCGAATATTGAGATTCGGATGGCAGGCATGATTATGATGAATAATGCCTTCTCAGAAGCTTCAATAAATGACTTTAAGTTTCTTGTGCCGTTGAGTTACGGTCTTATGCTTGTTTTTCTGGCTTTACTGATTAAAAGTTTTACCGGTACTGTACTGACGCTTATTGTAATTATTCTGTCTGTCATCATTGCAATGGGAACCGGTGGCTGGATTGGCTACCCTATCACGCCACCAACTACATCAACCCCGGTGATAATACTCACCATGGCTATCGCCAGTTCGGTACATTTACTGGTTACATTTTTCCATGAGTTATATAAAGGTAAAGATCGCTTTGAAAGCATTAGCGAAACCTTACGAATCAATTTCCAACCAGTTGCCTTAACCAGCTTCACAACGGCACTTGGATTTTTAAGCATGAACTTCTCTGAAGTACCCCCCTTCCAGCAACTTGGAAATATGGTTGCTATCGGTGTAGTTGCTTCATTTTTCATGGTCATATTCTTCATGCCGGCACTGCTGTCATTTATCCCGTTAAAATCCAAACAAAAAGTGGGGGATGACGATCCACTAATGATTCGCTTTTCCAGGTTTATTATTAACTTTCGCAAGCAACTCCTGACAGGCATGATTATCCTGGTGATTGTATTGGTAGCATTTATTCCGCGAAATGAACTCAACGATGTATTTGTGCACTATTTTGATAAAGAAATACAGTTCAGACAGGATGTAGACTATGCATCGGAGCATCTCACAGGTACATACCTGCTTGATTACTCACTTGAATCTGGTTCATCAGGCGGCATCAGTAACCCAGAGTATATGAAAGATGTTGAAAAATTCACCAACTGGTTCAGAAAACAACCAGAAACCATTCACGTCAACAGCATCTCGGATACCATGAAGCGACTGAATAAAAACCTGCATGCTGATCGTCCTGAATGGTACAAAGTACCTGGTACACGTGATCTGGCAGCACAATATCTGTTGCTCTATGAAATGTCGCTACCGTTGGGTCTGGATCTGAATAATCAGATCAATATAGATAAATCCTCCACACGTTTTGTAGTTACTCTCAAGGTACTGTCTACCAATCAGATGCTGACACTTGAAAAACGTGCGGGTATCTGGCTTAAACAGAATACAAAACATATCACCAGTGCAATGGGAAGTGGTCCTACCATTATGTTCGCCCATATAGGCAAACGAAATATAAAAAGCATGCTAACCGGCACAACCGTCGCCCTGATAATGATTTCACTGGTACTAATACTGGCATTCAGATCAATTAAAATGGGGTTGATCAGCATGATACCTAATCTGGTACCTGCAGCGATGGGTTTTGGATTGTGGGGTATATTTGTGGGTGAAGTCGGTCTTGCCCTCGCCATAGTAACCGGTATGACATTAGGCATTGTTGTCGATGACACTATTCACTTAATGAGCAAGTATCTCAGGGCACGCCGTGAACAAGGTATGAATACCTTCGACTCTATTCAATATGCATTCAATACTGTTGGACGCGCACTCGTCATTACCTCCATTGTTCTGGCTGCCGGATTCCTGGTTCTTGCTTTTTCCAGTTTCAAACTGAACTCTGGCATGGGCCTGTTAACATCTATTATTATTCTTCTGGCAATACTGGCAGACTTCTTTTTATTACCACCCTTACTCATGAAACTTGAGGAGAAAAAATAATGCCTAGAAACATCTTGGTACTGCTACTGTTACTGATTAATACAGCTGTAGTAGCCCAGACACCGGAAGAACGTGGCCTTGAGATTGCCAAAGAAGCAGACAAACGTGACACTGGCTGGAGCGATCAGAAATCCACTACCCGCATGGTACTGCATAATCGTCATGGGCAAACCAGTATACGCAAAATGCACAATCGCTCCCTTGAAATTATAGGTGATGGAGACAAATCTATTATTATCTTTGATCAGCCTCGTGATGTTAAAGGAACTGCTTTTCTCAGTTTCAGCCACGCGAAGAAACCGGATGATCAATGGTTATACCTGCCTGCACTTAAACGTGTTAAACGCATCTCTTCAAATAATAAATCAGGGCCTTTCATGGGCAGTGAATTTGCATATGAAGACCTCTCTTCTCAGGAAGTAGATAAATACACCTACAAATTCCTTAAAGAAGACAAACTTGATGGTCGGGATGTTTTTATCATTGAGCGCTTTCCTTCCTATAAACATTCCGGTTACAAGCGTCAGGTTGCCTACCTTGATAAAATCATGTATCAGCCCCTGAAAATCATTTTTTATGATAGAAAAAACTCGTTATATAAAACACTCTATTTCAAAAAATACCACAAACACCTGAACCGTTACTGGCGTGCAAACAAAATGCAAATGATTAACCATCAGTCAGGAAAATCTACCGAACTGATCTGGGAGTCCATAAGCTTTAAAAATGGATTTAATGATGCTGACTTTAATCGCAGCAGCCTGAAGCGAGCTCGATAGTATCTGTGAAATACTTAAAATATTTTCTTGTTTTTGCCTGCTTATCAGGAATAGCAAGCGCAAGTGAATGGTCTGGCTCTATTATACTTCAGGGCCAACTGTATAATCATGCGCCGTTATTTCAGGATCAACAATCAAATAATATTTCCATTTCTGCTAACCCTGAGTATTACCAGGGCTGGGAAAATGATGCCTATAGTCTGACAATAGAACCTTTTTTAAGACTTGATGCGAATGATACCGAACGTACGCATTTTGATTTACGTGAATTTATCTTTGCCGTTAATCGAGATACCTGGGAATTCAAGATTGGAGTCGGCAAGGTATTCTGGGGCGTTACAGAAGCACAACATCTGGTCGATGTTATCAATCAGGCTGATCTGGTTGAAAGTCTGGATACTGAAGACAAGCTTGGACAACCCATGCTTCACTTGTCGCTTATTAGAAACTGGGGTACCAGTGAATTATTCATTTTACCTGGTTTCAGAGAAAGAACATTCCCCGGAAAAAATGGCCGACTACGCACATCTCCATACGTAGACAGCAGCCAGTCCATGTATACATCCGGTAATAAAGATAAACAAACCGACTATGCATTTCGTTATAGCCATTCAAGAGGCAGTTGGGACTATGGCTTATCATGGTTTTATGGCACCAATCGTGATCCGGGGTTTACCTTGGGTACAGACAGTAATAGTCAGCCTGTTCTAATACCTGTTTATAGTATGATGCATCAAGCCGGACTGGATGTTCAATTAGTCAATGGTGCCTGGCTATGGAAGTTTGAAGCAATACATCGCAGATCAAATGGCAGCAGTTACAATGCAACAACATCCGGTTTTGAATATACCCTGGTTGGTATTTTGGGCAGTAGCTATGACCTTGGTCTGATTACTGAATATCTACATGACAGCCGCAGCAATGCCGCGCCAACATTGTTTGACAAGGATTTTCTACTGGGCGCACGTTTTGTGTTTAACGATACCGCCTCTTCCGAAATATTATTAGGTACTATTGTAGACCCTAAAAAACATGAATATTTGTATGTTCTGGAGGCCAGTACACGTTTAAATGATAACTGGAAACTGAATATTGAAGCCAGAGTATTTTCCGGTTTGAGTCCTGCTTCAACTCTTTATGATCTTCGGAATGATGATTTTTTACAGATAGAGCTGCAATATTATTTCTAATCCTTTTGCTCTTGCCTGTTTAGCTGCAAACAAACAAAGCTCAGGTCGTCCGACAGTTCTGCATTACCAATATGATTCTCAATCATACTTAATATAAAGTTTTTAATAAAATCTGGCGTTAAATGCATGGACATTCCAAGTACTTCGATAATCTTGTCTGTTCCCAATTGGTTTCCAGCTTCATTTCGAAGTTCTGACAAACCATCTGTATATGCCAGCAAGGTATCTCCCGGATTAAAATCTATCGTATTGATATCACAAGTATAATGATCAAGTACTCCAAGTACTGGTCCTGCATCACCCAGTAACTTAACTTCCTTATTTTGTTGCATGACGATAGGTGGATTATGACCGCAGTTAATGTATTCAATCTGTTCACGTACCGGGTCTAATTGTAACAATGCTATTGTAAGAAAACGTCCACGTACACTGGTATTGATCACTGACTGGTTTATAACAGGCACGATTTCATTTAATTTGTATTCCTGGTTTGCCAGAGTCGTTACGATTGCCTGTATGTTAGACATCAGTAAAGCAGCTGCATAACCTTTACCAGACACATCTGCAATGATGACCAGACAGGTTCCATCAGGACGTGGAATCACATCAAAATAATCACCACCAACTTGCCTCGCTGGGCAATAATACGTTTCTATGTTAAGGCTTTCAGTATTAAAATGGCCCCTGGGTATCAAACGCTTTTGAATTTCTGCTGCCTGTTCCAGATCATCCTCAACGAACTTCATTTTCTCTTCAGTGCTGACAACTGAAACGACCTTCTCCAGCATGCTACGAGATAATCGCGCAATGACACCTGCAGCAATCCCCATCATGATAAAAACTGTACATTTTAGTAATACCTGTATCCATAATGTCTCTGGCGTATCGGCATAAGACGTAAAACTTTCATTATTCATCCATAGGTAATAGGCCGCAATAAACTGACCAGCTGCAAACCCCCCTGAGAGAACAGCGAACATGGGTCTTAATGACATACTGGTCAAACCAATAACCAGTAAATAGAATAAAGGGGCTGTAGATGACATTGCAAATTCAGAATTTACCAGTCTCGCACTCACCAGCATATAAAAAGTAACCGTTGATATTTGCAATATCAGATTAATATATTTAAATGATGGATGGTAAAAATCTTTTGTCATCAGGAAAGATACACCCATGAACCAGACAACCAGAATACTACTCATTATTCGGGTAAACTCCAGAAAGGCACCCATCTCTGGTGTATGATCTGCCTGAGCAAAAAGGTTCATTACAATAATGGTGACAGCCAGAATCCAGCCTGCGAGTTGTTGTGATTTTTTCTCTACTAACAGCAGCTCTTTTTCCAGCAATTTTTTATAATGCGCTTCACTCATAGCATCTTTTGGCTTGACTCACTAACATGTTGTATTTGTACCATTTAATAGCGCATAGTATACGCAAACATGGGAATAGATTGATACTCTTCCTTGATTTGATTTTTGATAGTCCATATCGCTCTGGTTAAATCATTTATTTCATTTATAATAAAACCATGCCGCTGGCCGAGTTTAAACTAATTGAAAAATACTTTACCAAAACAACTGTTTCTGGTGAAGTTCCAGTTCTGGGTATTGGTGACGATGCTGCAATTGTTTACGTCCCGAAAGGCTATGAACTTGTCACATCTGTTACTCAACAGTTGTTTTCTCAAGATGGCTGTAATAGTGATAAAACCGGAGTTACATTATTAAATCAGGCTATCACCGATTTCAAACATCTCTACCCTGACAGTAAAGCAAACTGGATGACATTATCTATCAGCTTATCTACTCTGAATGAAAACTGGCTATTAAAATTCAGTCAGGAACTTTACACCTGCGCACTGAAACATAATATTCAGTTAATTGGCGGCGATACCAGCAAAGGGCAGAATATATTACGAATCAATCTAAGTGGATTAGACAAACTATCAGCATAGATTTATATAACCACCCTGATTAGCGCTAAAATTGAAAGCTCAGCCTGTTATTTTCTGTTCGGCAGCACTGACCTGAGTTTCTCACTCGCATCACGTAACAATTGCTCTGTCTCTTCCCAGCCAATACATGCATCAGTAACTGAAACACCATATTTAAGCTGACTCAGATCTTCAGGCACTGGCTGTGATCCTTCAAACAGATTACTCTCAAGCATTAATCCGACAATGGACTGATTACCATCAATAATCTGACTGACGCAATGTTTTACAACATTTGATTGTTGCTTGTAGTCTTTATCAGAATTTCCATGACTGCAATCGACAACCAGGTTTTTTGAAAGACCTGCTTTTTCCAGTTCCTTTTCACATTTAGCTATATTTTCTTCATCATAATTTGGCTTACCACCGCCACCACGTAACACAACATGACCATGCTTGTTGCCACGTGTATGAAATACGGCACACTGCCCATTCTGGTCAATACCTAAAAAATGATGTGGCTGAGAAACTGAATGTAAAGCATTGATAGCAACAGACATACTTCCATCAGTACCATTTTTAAAACCGACCGGTGTTGATAAACCACTCGCCATTTCACGATGTGTTTGCGATTCGGTAGTGCGTGCACCAATTGCAGACCAGGTAATCAGGTCAGACAGGTACTGCGGCGAAATAGGATCAAGTGCCTCTGTGGCTGTAGGCATGCCCATTTCTGCCAGTTCCATCAATATCAGACGTGATAAAAATAAACCTTTTTCAATATGAAAAGAATCATCCATATACGGGTCGTTAATCAGGCCTTTCCAACCAACTGAAGTCCGTGGCTTTTCAAAATAAACTCGCATGACGATATACAAGGTATCCTGAAGTTCATCAGCAAGTGCCTTGAGTTTATGTGCATATTCTCTTGCAGCCCCAAGATCATGTATCGAACAGGGGCCGACGACGACGAACAAACGATGGTCAGAACCATTGAGTATGTTTTCAATCGTCTCACGGCCTGATAACACAGTCTCAGCCCCTCGCTTACTCATTGTCAGCCGCGCCTTTACCTGAGCAGGCGTGGGTAACAGATCCTGCGATACTACATTTACGTTATTCAAGTTTTTTTCAGTCATGATCCAGTATTTCTAGTCTTCAGCTATCTACCCATGGCAGAAAGCAACGTTTCAGTATTAAGCGCCGTATAATACCTTATTTGATGATTTTTCACATATTTTCAATAAAATTTTGTCTTCAGTAACCTTTGGTTAATTCATAAACCTCTATCTTGCACTCACAAAAACCGTACTCTACCCGGAAAAAGTTCGTAATATCTGAGTAATATCTGGATATTACCTGTCTTTCGACACCTTAATTGCGGCTTTTGTGAGCATATTCTACATCATCCAGCATTAACCTGAGGTTTCTGAATATCCAGTAAATCCTTAGACTAAAGGGGTATTCAATGCCCTGCTTGCGCTCTATAATTACCAACAATTAATTTTACCACTGGAGTACTTGATGGCTAATACTGATTCTGAAAGCAACATGGAGCTGGTCAGCGGCATCACCGCCTTTGAAGGCAAACACTTTTCAACTGCAGCCCGCCTGCTTTCACCACTAGCGTCTGATGGCGATGCCGAGGCACAATTCCGTATGGCAATTATGTATCAAAATGGCCTGGGAATGGTTAGAAACGATCAATTAGCATTTGAAAACATGCAGGCAGCTGCCAAACAGGGCCATGCTCTGGCGATGCACGGCCTGGGCTTCATGTACATGGAAGGTGAATGTGCCGATAAAGATATGACTCTTGCTGTTGAATGGTTTCACAAGGCCTCAGATGCAGGCATGCAGGGTTCTATGACCACTCTGGCTATGATGTACCGCGATGGAAATGGTGTTGAACAAAATCAGGAAGAAGCCAACCGTTTGTTTACTCTGGCTGGCTTTGATCCTGCTGAATTCAGTTAGCGCGATCTGCTAGCCCAGCGTTCTTGATCCAATTTCGTAGCAGTCACTTGACAAGCCTTCATGTTGTATCACTCTTTCAAGTTGTTTTTTCATCAATAGCTGACGAGCAGGGTCATAACGCTTCCAACGGGTAAATGCATGTAACATTCTTGCGGCAACTTGTGGATTAATATCATCCAGCCGAATAATCTGATCCGCGAGGAACTGATATCCCGCTCCATCTTCACGGTGAAAACAAACAGGGTTTCCCATTGCAAAACTACCTATTAATGCCCGTACCTTGTTCGGGTTATTAATAGAAAATGCTATATGTGACATGAGTTCCTGCACACGTTCAAAAGTATCTTCTGAAGTTGATTTCGCCTGTAACCCAAACCATTTATCCAGTACCAGTGTGTCGCCCTTCCATTTTTGATAAAAATCATCCAGAAAGGCATTTCTGTTCGGTATTTGACTATCAGTAATACAGCCTAGTGCTGCCATGGAGTCAGTCATGTTGCTGGCATTTTGATATTGATTTACACAAAGATCATTTATGGCTGGTTCATCCAGTGTCATTAAATACGATAATGCTACATTTTTTAATCTGCGCGCAGACACTGACTCACTATCAAAACTATATGATGTTACCCGTGAATTTTGTTTATAGATATTTGTGAATTCCTGCCTTAATAGTTTCGCAAGTTTTGTTTTCAGCAAGTCTAGTGCAATATGTATAAGCGTCACATCAACGACACTTTTCTGTAATTCGGCCAGATAGTTTTCAGATGGCAGACAGATAATTTCTGCAATCAACCCTTTATCCAGCATTTTGTCCGTCAAGAGTGATTTCAATGCATCAATCAGGGTATGTGAAATATTTAGCTCATTGGTCCCTTTGCCATCTATATATTCTTGCAACGTGTTGAGTAAAAGTGCTTGCCCTGCTTCCCACCTGTTGAATTCATCACGATCATGCTTGATCAAAAAAGCAAGTTGCTTATCATTATATGCATAATTAACTATTACGGGTGCAGAAAAACCTTGCAACAGTGATACATCAGGTTTACTTTCAAGATTATTAAAAACAAACGTTTTTGATGGTGCATCCAGTATCAAAACCATTTCATTCTTTGCATTAACAGTGATTTCACTATCTGAGTTCACCGGTAACAACCGCCCAGATTCAGTATCATACAAGCTGCAAATAACAGGTATATAGAAAGGCAACTTGTCGTCCTGATCTTTTTGCGTAGGACAATGTTGCTTCATCTCCAGTGTATATTGTCGCGTAGTCGAGTCATAGTGATCTGTAATATCAACAATCGGAGTACCTTCCTGATCATACCAGCGCCTGAATTGTGACAGATCCGCATGATTCGCATCTGCCATGGCAGTACAAAAATCATCAGTTGTTACAGCCTGACCATCATGCCGAGCAAAATACAAGTCCATACCACGTCGGAAACCTTCCTCACCGAACAGTGACTGATACATACGAACAACTTCAGCGCCTTTGTTATAGATCGTCACGGTATAGAAGTTATTAATCTCTACATATGAAGAAGGTCGAACCGGATGTGACATCGGGCCAGCATCTTCAGCAAACTGGTGGCTTCGTAGTACCCTGACGTCCTCAATCCGTTTGACCGTTCGTGAAGTCATATCACAACTGAACTCCTGATCCCTGAATACGGTAAGTCCTTCTTTCAGGCTCAGCTGAAACCAGTCACGACAGGTTACACGATTACCCGTCCAGTTATGAAAATATTCATGTGCAATAACACTTTCAATACCATCATAGTCGTCATCAGTTGCTGTTTCAGGGCTGGCAAGTACATACTTACTATTAAATACATTCAATCCTTTGTTTTCCATCGCCCCCATATTAAAATCATTAACCGCAACAATCATGTAAATATCCAGATCATACGCTAGACCATATTTCTGCTCATCCCATAGCATGGCTTTTTTTAGTGACTGCATTGCATGGTCACATTTATTTATATTCTCAGGCTCAACATAAATTTGCAGACATACTTCGCGTCCTGTCATCGTTGTAAATTTATCTTCAATGTATTCAAGCTTACCTGCAACCAGAGCAAATAAATAACAGGGTTTTTTAAATGGGTCATGCCATTCAACCCAATGGTAATTATTATCAAGCGTGCCTGTGTTTACCTTATTACCATTAGATAACAGTACCGGGTAACGATCACGATCAGCTATTATTTTCACCCTGAATATTGCCATAACATCCGGGCGATCAGGATAATAGGTTATTTTGCGGAACCCCTGTGCCTCACATTGGGTACAGAAATTGCCACTCGACTGATAAAGACCTTCCAAAGAAAGATTCTTTCCCGGGTATATTCTTGTTTCAATACGTAATCTAAAATCATCAGGGCACTGAAAGATAGTCAGTGAAGCATCTTCAATGCAATATTGATCTTCTGTAAGGGATATTTCATTAATTGAAAGGGATAATAACTCAAGCTCTTTTCCATCAAGTACCAGAGGGCTATCAGTCTGTTTCCTGACTTCTAATACAGCGTTAACAATGGCATGATCTTCGCTTAATGTGAACTCGAGATCCACACTCTCAATCAGGTATGAAGGTGGCTGATAGTCTTTTAAATAGATGGTTTTAGGCGTATCTGTTCTCATGGTTTACCTGGATTCTCAATTTCATATTTGCAGGTATATTACCTCAGACAAGATCACGGATGTAGTATTATTTATGAATCACTCTAGTCTGGCAAGGAACCTGTCGATTGACAATGGATGACTGAAATGAAACCCCTGAGCTGAGTGGCATCCCGATTGCAACAGATAGTCCACCTGATCCTGCGCCTCTACCCCTTCTGCAACAATATCCAGTTGTAAACTTTTACCCAGATTTATGATTGCCTTGACCAGACTCGCATCATCAGACTTATGATTAATGTCCATGATAAAACTTTTATCTATTTTTAGTGTATTCACAGGAAAACGTTGTAAATAACTAAGTGAACAGAACCCCGTTCCAAAATCATCTATCGCTATTCGTAAACCTTGCTGACGAAGGGCTTCTAACTGGATTCCATTTTCTACCATCATGCTTTCAGTAATTTCAAGCTCAATGCTATCCGGTGACAAATTACAATGATGTACAATATCAGAAAATAAATGCGTTAATCCGCTCTGATCCAGTTGGACTGGCGACAGATTGATAGACATCCTGAAAGCCTTGCCTGTCCTGGCCTGTATAATCTTCAAATCCTGACAAGCCTGATGAATAACAAATTCACCAATTTTACGGATTAACCCGGTTTCTTCTGCAACAGGAATAAATTCCAGCGGCTCAATATCACCCAGTAATGGATTATGCCAGCGTAATAAAGCCTCACACCCCGTCCAGTCAGATGTAACAATATCAACCTGAGGTTGATAGACCAGATATAGTTCCTTCTTGTCAAGTGCATGCCTGAGCTCTGTCTCGAGCTCCATTCTTCTTGCAGTTACCTGATTCATTTTTTCTGAAAAGAAGCAGTATGTATTTCTTCCATGATCTTTGGCATTATATAAAGCCGTATCAGAGGCCCGAAGGAGTTCCTCCGAATTTTCACCGTCAGATGGATAAATTGCAATGCCGGCACTACATGAACAAACGATTTCTCTGTTTCCAACTTTAAATGCTTTTTCGAATGCTGACTGTATCTTGATGAACACATGCTCAATGTGATCAGATGACTCCAATAATGGCAAAACAATCAAAAATTCATCACCACCCAGGCGTGCGATGGTATCACCCGCACGCAGAATTGATTTCAAACGATCTGCACACTGTACTAGCAATTCATCACCTGAAAGGTGTCCAAAACTATCATTCACTCGTTTAAAGTGATCCAGGTCCAGAAAAACCACTCCCGTAACAGCCGTCCCCCGTTCAGACTGGTTAATAGCCTGATCGAGGCGATCAATACCTAGCAAACGGTTTGGTAATTTAGTTAAATGATCAAAATGAGCCTGCTGAATTAATTGATACTCATAAGACCTTTGCTGTCTTTTTAGAAACCGATAAACCACATATCCTGTTATGAGCAACCCAATAAACAGGATGGCAGGTAAAAACATATCCTTTATAAAATACTGATAAACCAAACTCTGAGGGATGGAAACTATTGAAAACAGATGCCACTCAGGAAGATACAAACCAGCATAAACACGTTCACCTGTAGAAAATACAGAAGATATACCTGTTTCGGAATCAGTAGTTTTTATATTTGAGGCAATATAGCGAAATATGTCGGGAGTAACATTCTTTTCATACGTTTCATGCCTGTCATTCACTAAAGGCTTTAACATCTGCCAATACGAATCAGGTCGTAATAAGCCAGCCTGGAACCCTTCAGGCAACTTTATATTTTTCCAGAAAACAGATGACTTACTGATACCAATACCAGCAGTCACTACCAGAGTTACACGTCCCGTCTCATCCTTTACAGCCATACGAATGGGTATCAACCAATTCTGCAACAAACGCATATAGTAAGTTCGCCCAAGCAGCATCTTTTCGGTAGCCAATACTGCTTTAAATGTTTTCATGGACTGTGGTTGAGTTAACAAATTTGGTAACAATGCATTTTTTTGAATACCAGATACGATAACCAGCTGTCCATCTGAGCGTGCCAGGCCAAATGCGATCAATTCCGGGTTAATTCGAATCAGTTGGTCAACAAGTGCCTTACCACGTTCAGGATGATTGCCTGCATCAAGATCAAGCAATCGTTCACCAAGGAGCTTTAGCATTGCCCGATAGTGGTAAAATGTTTGATTGCTGCCTTGAGCCAGCAACTGGTTTGTAGCACGTAGTTCGTTTACAGCATGCTGATTAACGTTTATCCAGGCAAAATAAAAGATAAAGCTGAAGCTGACGACAATAATAAGTGAAAGAACCGCAAAAAACGTATTCAGAGGTGAACGAAACTGTGAAAACCGGTTTTTTAACATTTCCATATTTATTAGTAGCTACCTTGAAATCTAATTCTGATTATGACCAGCCAATAGCAGCTTGACAAGATTTACTTGTTAAATCAATGTCTAACGTAATAAATATTGGCAATTAAACCATATTATAGTCATCTATCCGAAAAATATTCTCAGTCCTGAATAATCAAGCCTGATTAGGCTATAAACAATAAATAAATTATTATGTATGAAAAAATGCCACCTGCCTGACTTGAAGAAGTTTCAGCTTATGGCATACTCTTCTAATCTAATAATTATACAAGTATTTTATTAAGTCTAAATCCCTTGAAAAATCTCATTATTACTTTTATTGTTGTCATAACAATAGCGCCTCTATCTGCAAGCATAGCCTGCCAACCATGGCAAGCGCATACGAATACCGATCTAACAAACCTTAAGATCAATGCGATTACGATAACACCCCAAAATATTTTTAATCATGATAATCCTGCAGAAAACCATGGCATACATCGCCTGGCTAACGTTATTCATATAAAAACCCGTATTGATACAATCAAATGGCAACTACTCTTTAAAAAAGGAGATCAGCTTGACTTGCGCTTACTTAAGGAAACAGAAAGAAATATCAGGGCAAACAGGTATATCAATAATGTAATCATAAAGCCTGTACGTATTTGCGGTGATCAGGTAGATATCCTCGTAACCACAACAGATAACTGGACGCTGACCCCCGGCGTTTCCTACAAGAAATCCGGTGGAGAAAACACTTCCGGCATACAAATTACTGAAATAAATCTATTTGGTAAAGGTAAATCTCTCACTTTTAGTTATGACAAAGGCATTGACAGGAATGAATCCCTGTTCCGATATACAGACCCACAATTTAATGGTACGCACCGAGTGCTTTCTCTGGAAGCACGAAATAAATCAGATGGTGATCAATTTGATATTTCCTTCAGTCTGCCTTTTTATCAACTAAACAGTAAAAAATCTTGGGGCATCGAGGCGCAAATTCAAAAACAGATCACACCACTCTACTCCAATGGTAATATTACTTCACAAATCAGTGAAGACACAGACTTCATTAATCTTTTTTACGGCTGGTCAAAAGGTCTGGCTGGTAATCATGTAACCCGGATGCGAACCGGTTGGTATCATAAGAAAACCAGCTATCAGGGTGTCAATGGATCAATACCCTCTATCAATTTCCACAAGCTGTCATACCCATGGATTGAGTACGAATATTTCAGGGAACAGTACGATCAACGTAAAAATTTTCGCACGATGGGCAGAATTGAAGATATATCATTGGGTCGCCACGTAAAAGCTCGTCTCGGATTAATTACTGAGGCACTTGGTTCCAGTGATGAGTATGTATATCTGGCTACAAGTTACTCAGAAGGCTTTAGACCCTCAGAAAATCAACTGGGCTTACTGACATTTGATGCTGACACATATACAGGGAATGGCATACTGAACGGCAGTACAATCAAAATCAACGGCGAATGGTTCTGGTTTCAGAATAGTGACAGCAATTATTACCTGTCAGGAAAATATAATCTGATTGACAATCCCTTGCCAGGTCAACAAATTCTGCTCGGAGGTGATACCGGTTTGAGAGGTTACCCTATTCGCTATCAGGCAGGTGACAAATCGCTTGTTATTACCGCTGAAAAGCAATATTTCTTTAAGTGGTACCCTTATAAACTGGTTCAATTTGGTGCTGTTATATTTGCAGATGCAGGTGCTGCCTGGGGTCAGGGTAATTCAAAAAAGGTTATTGCTGATGCAGGAATAGGCTTACGCCTCGTATCCACACGATCTACCGGCAACAGCGTTATGCATATTGACCTTGCATTCCCTATCAATGCGCCTTCTACTATAGATAGCTACCAGCTACGAATAACTGCAGAGCAATTCCTGTAAAGCTGCTTGATTATTTACCACGTACTTGCAGAAGCCTGCATCCAGTCATCTTTCCAGCTATCTGGCACAGTCGACTCATTCAGTAGACAATCAGATTCTACACATGGGTATAATTCTCCATAATGTTTGACTATAGTTCCTGACACACGCTGATTGATATATCTGGGTCCAACCTCATCAAGATTATTCAAACCAGCAGCAGATATTAACTCTACCAGACTCGCAATCATGGCCTTATGGTATTTATACACACGTTGTCCTTTATCTGTGACATCTAGTGCCTTGAATCGCGCCGGATTTTGAGTTGCCACACCTGTAGGGCAATGGTCTGTGTTACATACCCGGGATTGTATGCACCCCAATGCAAACATCATTGCGCGCGCAGAATTGATTGTATCAGCTCCAAGCGCCATCAAACGTAGCATATGAAATGCCGTGACAGCCTTGCCTGATGCAATCAGACGAATCCTGTCACGTATGCCTGAGCCTATAAGTGTGTTATGCACAAAAAACAGACCCTCTCTGAGCGGCATACCTACCGAGTTAGTAAATTCAATCGGTGCTGCACCTGTACCACCTTCGCCACCATCAATTGTAATAAAATCCGGAGTAATCCCCGTCTCAAGCATCGCTTTACAAACAGCAAGGAATTCAGTTTTATCGCCGATACATACTTTAAATCCAATCGGTTTACCGCCAGATAACTCCCTGAGTCTTGAAATAAATTCAAGCAGCCCGGTTGGCGAATCAAATGCTGAATGTGATGGAGGTGATATCACATCAAGTCCCATAGGTACATGACGTATATTCGCTATCTCTTCTGTTAACTTTGCGGCAGGTAAAATGCCGCCATGTCCGGGTTTAGCACCCTGCGATAATTTTATTTCAATCATCTTGACAGCATCCAGTGTCGCTTTCTCTGCAAAAAGTAGCTCGTCAAATAAACCATCCTGATTTCTGCATCCAAAATATCCCGTTCCTATTTGCCATACCAGATCGCCACCATGCTCAAGGTGATATGCACTGATACCACCCTCACCTGTATTATGCGAGAACCCACCCAGGCTTGCGCCTTTATTAAGTGCCAGAATTGCATTTTTACTTAACGCACCATAACTCATCGCGGAAATATTGAATGGTGACGCTTCATAGGGCTTACGACAATCTGGACCACCAAAATGAATACGTGGATGATGATCGTTGATTTGTGCAGGTGATATTGAATGATTTACCCATTCGTAACCATTACGATACACATCAAATTGAGTTCCAAACGGTCGTGTATCTCGTTGTCCTTTTGCTCTCTGATAAGCCAGCGCACGAAACTCACGGTTAATCGGTTTACCATTGAGATCAGACTCTACAAAGTACTGCTGAATTTCAGGTCGAATGGATTCAAATACGTAGCGTAAGCGACCAATAACCGGATATAGTCTTAAAATTGTATGCTTGCGCTGGACCATGTCATAGATGCCAAGCAGGATAATCGGTACAACAATCACATATAACCAGATTGCAAATGGCCATACAAGAATGGCCAGATATATAAGGGCTGAAACAACAACAGAAATGAGGACAAATGCATGTTTAACTATCATAAATATCCCTTATTATTTTAAATATCATCATCAAACAAACACAATGGTTAATCACAGTAAAATGTTTATGATGATTTATAGACAGATAGGTCTATTGATAGTTCATTGGCTGAAATATGTATAAGATGGCTATTTTTTTCATGGCGATTATTCTACACTTGATATCATTACCTTTATCATCTCACCGGATATTATATATGCGTTTTATGTACTCATTACTAATTGCCATAATTATGAATGCGTTGCTTTTATCCGCGCATGCAAGCAACAATCAAAATATTGTATTAAAGACACCTGATTTCGCAAAGTACAGTGTTATAAAACAGAAAAAAACTGCATTTTTCAATTTTATGCGAGGTATTATCAAAACTGAAAATAAACGTGTTCTGCAACGCCGCAATAAACTTGGCTCCCTGCGAAATAAATCATCTTTAACCGTCACAGAGAAACAATGGCTCTTGAATACCGCAAAAAAATATAATGTAAAGTTTAGCAATATAAAGAACAGGAAAGCCTGGCAAAACCTTATGTCACGGGTTGATATCGTGCCTATCGAGCTAACCATGGCACAAGCTGCTAATGAGTCCAGTTGGGGCACGTCTCGTTTTGCCAGAAAGGGGCGCAATTTTTTTGGGCAGTGGTGCTTTAGAAAAGGCTGTGGGTTAGTCCCTTCCCGACGTAATAAAGGCGCTCGACATGAAGTTGCAGTATTCAAAACCGTTAATGCCTCAGTTGCCGCATATATCCATAATTTGAATACCGGGCGTGTATATGCGGGTCTGAGAAAAATCCGTCAACAACAGCGGGCAAAAAACAAACAACCGGAAGCCATCGCAATGGCAGGTGGTCTGATTAAGTATTCAATACGCCGCATGGCCTACGTCAAAGAGATTCGTGCGATGATTCGTTATAACCGAAAATTAATGCTGGGTAAGTAATCTGACTAACAAACTACCAGTCTATCTGCTTTCTGTCACGATAGAATAAACCGGATGGTGATCCGTCTGACAGTGTTGCTAACCAGATAGCTGTATCCGCCCCTTCAGGCAGTTCTCTTGTGGCACCATCGCCACCCATGTCCGTTTTCACCCAACCTGGACACATGCTATTGATCAAAATATTGCTACCAGCCAGCTCGTCTGCAATTATGCGCGTAATTACATTTACTGATGTTTTTGATATTCGATAACCCGGGCAGCAACCATTCATCTCGGAAAGTTGACCCATGCCACTGGAAAGATTCACGATACGACCATAGCCATTTTTCTGCATTAACGGAATAACAGCCTGGCACATACGCAAAACACCATAGGCATTTGTCTCCATACCCGTTTTTATCGTTTCAATATCAGCATTCAGGACACTCGGCCAACTATCATCCCGAGGGTCAGGAAAGATACCCGCATTGTTTATTAATACGTCGCAACGTTGATACTGATTATTAATATAGTCCAAAAACGCATTAACACTTGATTGGCTGGTAACATCTAACGGAAAGAATTCCACTTCAGAGTTATTTAGCTGCTTACATGCAGCGCTCCCTTTTTTTTCATCTCTGGCTGTCAAAATAACATGCATATCTTTTGATAGAAGCTGCCTGCAAACTTCAAGCCCTATCCCTCTGTTTGCACCAGTGACGACCGCTATCTTTGTTTCTTCAGCCATTCTGTTTACTCCTGCTATAAAACTAATTTAATTATATGACAATCGGCTTTTCCGAAGCTGGCTTTGTAGCAACTTGAATTATTCCCGAATTAATGCTGATTCAATTTTAGTTATATGTCCAGAGGAGGCATTATCAGGTTTTGGATAATACGTTATCATTTCCAAGTAACCATTTTTAAGAGAAAAATCTGTTATTGCTTTTGTCCCAAGAAGATGTGGTGTCCGCTTATTCTGCACAAGTGTTGCTTCATACTTATTACTATCAAGCATGCGATAGGCATAAACTGCGCGATCGATTTTACCTTTTTGTCTGCAAATGACTGTCAGTCTGGTTGTCGTATAATGAGAATTACAGTCAGGATTAAATACCTGATGTTGTGCACCATTTGCAAGATGCAAGACTACAACGTCATGCCTCCATTTACCTGCCAGGGGATTGAGCTGTTTTACTGGCATGTTGCCACAAGCGGATAAAACAAAAAGGGATATAGATATGGGTAAGATTATTTTCATCTCGTAACCTGATTACGTGCCTTCTGACGTACATTTACTGTTGCGAAATAATTGGTCGGGGTGAGAGGATTCGAACCTCCGACCACCGGCACCCCATTGGGAATTAATAAGTAATGCAAACAGTCACTTAACCACTAAGCTATTGTTTTATATCCTTTCTTAATCCATCCTTGTCTACTACAATCTATTCAGGCATACTTAATTGCACTTCTATTTGCACTTTTAATTATGCCAGAAAGAATTACACAAAAGCTTGTCAGAGACGCTAAGCCAAAATCTACGGCTTACGATGTTCGTGACAACCAAGATAAGGGATTCATTCTCAGAGTCACCCCTAATGGCGTTAAAACCTTCTTCCTAGAGTATAAACGAGGCATTCGGGAGAAGATAGATACCGCACACCCCAAAAAACTCGAAGATGCCAGGACTACAGCCAGAAAGCGCCGCGCCAAATATGATGAAGATGGCCAAACTCACAACGAACGCGAAAACAAAATAAAACGAGCTAAATCTAAGCAATTCACCCTACGCAAATTTATAGATGATTCATATGAAGCACTGGCTATTGCCGAAAATAAGACCGGTACTGAAATCATTCAGATATTGAGAAATCAGTTTAAATTCCTGATCGACTCCCCTATTGAAGAAATAACACAAGAGCTTGTAAGGAACTGGAGAGCTGAACAGGTCAATTCTGGAATTAAGCCACAGACAGCCAATCGAAAGGTTGCCATTCTTTCTGGGTGCCTCAATACTGCAGTAGAAAACAAACTAATACCACACAACCCGCTAATAGGTATGAAGCGCCTCAAGATTGAGAAAGGCGACCGCGTTCGCTGGCTTGGACAGAAACACCCCAAAGAGGAAAAGCACCTTAGAGACGCATTAAAAGCACGAGATGACCGACTTAAGGCAGAACGTGAAAGATATAACCTATGGTGTAAAGAACGCGGGAAAAGCCTGTTTCCAGACCTAAACAAGGTCAAATACGCAGATTATTTGGAGCCTATGGTCTTATTGGCCATGAATACCGGCACAAGACGCGGTGAATTGTTCGGGCTTGAATGGTCAGCAGTGAATTTTAATACAAAAATCATGCAGATTACGGCCCAAACTGCCAAAACTCAGAAAACCCGGCATATTCCACTCAATAAAGAAGCTATGGATGTATTGCAAGAGTGGAAAAAACAATCCTCTACGGAAAATAAACTGGTCTTTCCTAACCTGCATACAGGTGAACGGCTCACGAATATAAAAACAAGCTGGAACGGAATATTAGATAAAGCCAATATCAAAGATTTCCACTTTCACGATTTACGCCACCATTTTGCAAGTCGCCTAGTTCAGAACGGTGTTCCCCTTTACACAGTAAAAGAGCTGTTAGGCCATTCAAGCCTTGAAATGACTGAACGGTACTCACATCTTGCCGAAGAACATAAGGCCGACGCAGTGGCTATGTTGGATGAGGATTGATATGACAACATGGCAAATACTTATTAATGACCCTCTCACCTGGAAAGCTATCGAGCTTCTATTAGATCGCGGCGGATTATGTGAAGAATATGTAACACCTATACTTCGCGGCATATCAGGGCTGCCCGAAATATGGGAAAGCCAAAACAAAGAAACGCCAGACGCACGAAAAGACCGCCGCCATATACTCGCGCACAAAATGAGACTTCTTGCTATTGCAATGGAAAGCGATCCAGAGGCAAGGCATTACAGAATCTTTGATCATACGGGTATAACCACGGACCCAATCGAAGATAAACCTACCATCACAGATATACTTAAATTTACTGCTGAAGACCTAGAAAAAAAAGGAAAAGGACGAGATAGATATGACGCATATGTTCCTACTAAAACCACAAGCCCAGGTCGAAAGCCATTCGTACAACGTGAAATAGCAAAAATCCTGTTTTTTGCATTAAATAACCCAGACAAAAATCCTATAGAAGCTGCGCGCTTATTATCAAATGTAATTCTAAACCCCATACCTGGCGAAGAAGTTACCCCAGGACAGATGAAGTCAGTATTTAGAGAGCTCCGAAAGAAAAGATAGACTTACCTTCTTCGCAGTCTCAAAGCCTACCTTACTAAGCGAATCCGTTCATATAAATTAGTGGCCACTGGAAACAATCAGAGGCTAATAAGATGCACACAAATCAAGTTCAACAACTTCAAAAACTTGGCTATTCCATTGAAGAGTTCGCCAAGCTTTTAGGTGTCTGCAAACAAACTATTTATAACGAAATCAATAACGGCAATTTGAAAACCTTCAAAGTCGGTCGTCGACGTTTTGTATCCCCACAAGCAGGAACAAAATATATAGCTGATAGAGAGGATGCAACGGCATGAAACCCTCACAACTAACCCCTAGCCAGATCAGACAAGCCCTGATTAATGCCAAAGGCAACTATGCCCGGAACGAGAGATTAATGCTTCTCAGGAGTGTTGCCAGGTTATGGCAGCACAAACAACGAGGCGAACACCATGAACGAAATAGATAAAAGACGTGCTGAGATTATCAACCGTGAGGCTGGGAAGGCTGGATTACGTGGAAAGATAGACGCTAAATGCGCCGAGTGCTGCTACGACCCTACCCAAGAAGGAACGTGGCGTAAACAAGTCGAATTATGCGCTTCCAGAGGGTGTCCGTTGTATTCAGTCAGACCGACATCGAAGGCATAAAAAATGCGCCGTGCTTTTTGGGAGATTAGCAGGCGCATTTAAAAACAGACGAGATAGATTATGGCACAAAACAGAGCGAAGGCAACAGGCCGCAAAGAATCTACAGGTTACTGTAATTTTCCGCACGTCTTACTTGAGCATGAGAACTTTAAAAGACTATCGGCGCATGGCTTGAAGTTGCTGGTTGATTTGTACTCGTTTTATAACGGGCATAATAATGGAGACCTCTCGTGCGCATGGAAGCTACTTATAAAGAGGGGATGGAAGTCGCCAGTAACTCGTGATGCAGCAAAAAACGAACTGCAACATTATGGGTTAATTGCAAAAACAAAGAACGGAAGTTTTAACAACAACCCTGACCTGTTTGCGGTCACATGGCGAGACATAGATGAATGTGTAGACAAGGAAAGTGGCAAGAGCAAGGTAGAGCTGTTTAAAGCACCACACAAAGCACTAGGAATATGGAAACTAGAAAAGCCTGCATGGGATCGCAAAAAGTGGGAAGCATCACGGCCCAAGCAGCCCTGGAAAGGCAAGCGTAGAAAAAAATCCCCAACATCTCTCGAATGTCGGGCAAACACTTCTGGAATGTCTATTTCTGGAACATCACATGATTAGAGCAAGAATAAACATTTTAGGAATGTCGATTTTACCCTTTTTCGACCACCTTCAAACATTCCTAGTGTGTACCTTTATAGTTACCAGGCATATAGGGGTTTATTTATGAGCAGGTATTTAGACCTTACATGGCGAATTAGGTACGAGGGTGCAGATAGAGAAGTATTGCGTGCATTGGATGAATCGGACGCGATAAGAAAGAAAATTATCCTGATTGCAGTACAGCGCGCGCAGTCAATAGTTCGAGGTAATGCACAAATGCAAGAAGCGCTAACAATAAAGATCAATAAAACGTACGGAGAATGGCTGGAGTCAATGCGGTATGCGCACAAGCTTGTGAAGATAGCAAAGCTATGGGGTGATCCGACTATGGATCACTAAGTATTTAAAGGCTGTAAAAGGTGAGCGGTCGAAAACAATTTTTTAACCAAAGAGAGAGAAATCATGAAATTAAAAGTACCGTGTAATAAATGTCAGAAAAAAATGATAGAGGCAGCAAAAGCTTCTGATGCAATCAATCATTACTGCATTGAAAGAAATATCATGTCTATTGTGATTGCCGAAGAGGGGAAGATATTGACTTGGACATTTTTTGCCCCGATGGACGCAGGAATGGCCAAATCAATGCTGGATGCTGCCATGAAACAAGTGGATAGCAAGGAAAAGCCCCATTGAATGGGACGTTAAGCGTGAAAAAGGTACTTTCAGAGACATGCGCACAGAGGGTGGTTCGCGGGTCAGTCTCTCACTATTTTTCAAAATTTTCTAGGATGTTTTCCTTCCTTACTCTATGAGTTGATTGGTTTTTGACATGCAGAATACCCCCGGCCATTTGTTGATACGGTTAAAAACCCACCTTGAAATTGGTGGCGAGTTACCCGTGGAAATAGTTGACTGGCTCAGATATGGCATAAACGACTTTGAAAAATCCGGTGGTAAAAAGCCGCTGTGCATTAGCTTGGGTTTACGGGGTGTAGGTCAACAATCAATCATGACCAAACTAGCTTCTGTGAAACGGAACAAATGGCTTTACAAAGCCTGGAAACTGGTTTCAGTTGATAAAACACTGGATGACTGGAACCGGTCAAAACGACTTCTTGAGTATATTAATAAATTCGAGGTTATGACCTGGAGGCGCGTAAAAGCTAATGATGAACCACCGGAACGACTTGATCCCATTCAACAGGCTTTATTCATAGCATTTAAAACAGGCGCTGAAATACCAAGCAGCATCAAACAGATTCACAGGATTTCCATGGACATGAAATAGGGCCTTTTCATGTCCATGGCTATGAATAAAGATTAAACCTGAAACAATGTAGGTATGAAATATGAAAAATGAAAGCTGGTATTCAGTAAAGGCAATGGAGTTATCTGGTGAAATTAGTATCTATGGCGAGATTGGTGCGTTTGGCATTACAGCTAAAAATTTCATTGATGACCTGAAATTATTAGGCAGTCAAGAAAACATTACTGTACATATCAATTCTCCTGGTGGTGAGGTCTTTGACGGACATGCAATCTACAATGCATTAAAAAACCATCCTGCAAAAGTAACTATGTTCATCGATGGCGCGGCTTTCTCAATTGCCTCAGTCATTGCCATGGCGGGTGATCATGTGGCTATGAGCCAGAATGCGATGATCATGATTCATGACCCTTGGACGTATACCGCTGGAAATGCAGACAATCACAGAAAATCTGCTGAAATGCTGGATAAAACAAAGCAAGGAATCATAACTGCCTACACAAAAAAAACAGGCATGTCTACTCAGGAGGTTTCCCGGTTGATGTCAGATGAAACCTGGTTCACAGCTGATGAAGCACTTGACGCTGGCATGGTTGATGAAATAACCGGCGCACTGGAAATAGCCGCACACTTTGATCTTTCTAATTTTAAAAATGCCCCTGAAGGGCTAACAGATAGGAGTCAGATGATGACTACAAAAGCAGTTGATAAAAATGAAGTTCTGAACATTGAAAAACAACGTCGGTCTGAAATACGTATGGCATTTGAACCATTCAAGGCCCACGATGGAATCCAGATGTTACTGGATACTTGTTTGGATGATTTTTCTATTACAAGCAGCCAGGCAAGTGCAAAACTGCTGGCAAAACTGGGGGAAGGTGCGGAGCCTTTGGCTGGTAATGTTTCCATGGGAAATGATGAGCCATCACTAAACAATTTTAAGGCCGCTGCAACAGACGCACTTTTAATCCGAAATGGAATCAACGTAGAAAACCCAAATCCGGCAGCACGGGATTTGCAACGTATGTCCGTTGTGAATATGGCTGAAACACTTTTAAAGAAGCATGGCATGAATACTGGCTCACTGAATGCCAGTGAAATCATCAAAAATGCATTCACACATAGCACAAGTGATTTCCCGGGTTTACTGGCCAATGTAGCAGGTAAGGCATTGATGCAAGGTTATGATAATGAGCCTGGCACACATCGTATCTGGACACGTGAAGTAGAAGTGAATGACTTCAAGACACAGACTCGAAATCAGATCAGTGAGGCCCCTGAACTGGATACGGTACTGGAAAATGGTGAATATGAAAGCGGTACCTTCGGGGAATCCAGTGAACAGTATCAAATCACAACCTTTGGCAAGATGTTTTCTATCAGTCGCCAAGCTCTGATTAATGACGATCTGAACGCCTTTACCCGCTTACCTGGTGCATTTGGTGCCTCTGCCTCACGAAAGGAGGCTGATGTTGTATACGGCGTCCTGACAGACAACGCCAATATGAGTGATGGCGCTGCACTGTTCCATGCTACACATAACAACCTTGAATCAGCAGCCGCCCTGGGTATTACCTCTTTGGGTAGTGCAAGAAAAGCCATGCGAACTCAAACAGGTTTAAAGGGACTGGCAATACTGAACATTGTTCCACGTTACCTGATTGTACCGGCTGCGCTTGAAACCACAGCCGAACAATTACTGTCCTCATTGGTAGACCCAACCAAAAATAACGATACACCAAACCTGCAGTTTATCCGCTCCCTTACACTGGTAGTCGATGCCCGATTGGATGCAGATTCAACAACCGCATGGTACTTAGCGGCAGATTACGGACAGGTAGACACCATTGAACGTGCATACCTTGAAGGAAATCGTGGCGTTAGTTACGAAGAACGCATGGGCTGGGAAGTAGATGGAATGGAAGTCAAAGCCAGACTTGATTTTGCAGCAAAGGCAATTGATTGGCGCGGACTGATCAAAAACCCTGGAGCTTAAGAAATAAGTGGTCTGTAGTCAGTCACTACGGCCACAGGGGCACGTTAGACCAAACGTGTGATTGCGCTTCCCATGCCTCTCATCCTTTTCAGGTGTCACAGCGCATTTTATAATTTTTGATACAGGGGCTTAATATATGTCAACAGCAAGAGTCATAATAACAGCCACAGACCGGACAAAAAGAGCGTTCGCAAGCGCCAAGAAAGGCCTGGATGGTGTTAGCAAAAGAGTTCTTAATGTTAAATCAGGCCTTGTGGGGTTATCTGGTGCTGCCGGGTTTGGGTTATTGGTACGGGCCTCCCTGAAAAGCAATGATGCCCTGGCAAAAACAGCCGACAAATTAGGCATTACTACTGAGGCCCTTGCTGGACTGCATCACGCAACCAGCCTCTATACCAGTGTTGGCAGCAGCGCATTGAATGAAGCCTTGACCAAATCGATTAAACGGCTTGGCGAGTTCAATGCAACCGGTGGGGGTGCTGCAGCCATATGGCTTAAAAAGTTAAATCTGGACACACAGGAATTATCAAAGCTCAGGCCGGATGAACTATTTAAGAGGTACGCTGTTGCAATACGCGGCTTAAACGACCGCGGCCAGCAGATGGCAGCTACTTCCGCCCTGATGGGTGATGAGTCACGACAGTTAATAGGCCTGATTGATGCAATGCCAGGGTCTCTGAGAAAGGCAACAATTGAAGCTCAGGCGCTTGGTTTATCCATGTCACGTATTGATGCGGCTAAGATCGAGGAAGCCAACGACAGCATGACTCGCATTACAGGCGTGATCAAAGGTGTTAGCAATACAACTGCAGTAGCTCTATCCCCATATATCAGCGGAATAGCCGATCATTTTTCTAATGCAGCCATTGAATCGAAAGGCTTCAAAAAGGAAGTAAATGGCGCCGTTGATGCTGCCGCTGGAGGATTTGCAACCATACTGGAAACCATGGGTGAGTCAGTCAACTTCATTAGCAATCATAAAGACCTGGCCACGTTCGGTTTAATCGGTTACGCCTTCTTTGGTAAAAAAGGATTAGCCGGCGGTGTTTTAATTGGTAATGCAATAGATCAGATAAAACTTAAACTAGGATTAATTGAAGAATCGCCTGCAAGTATTGCCGCTGATCGAATTAATAACTTACGAGGGAAAATTGATAAAACCCGCCAACAAATAGGCACACTCAACAAGGTGTTGGCCCGAGCTGAGAAAACCGGCATAAAGAACACCCGGGCAGAAGATTTACTACAGGGATTAAGGACAGTTGAACGCGGCATGATGCAAGAGTATTCCCGCCTCTGGGTTGATTTACAAAATAACCCTGAAACAACTAAATTCTATAATAAGCTTCAAGGCCAGGCAGATAATTCATTTTCACGGCTAGCTGAAACGATCAGAAATGCCCGCCATAAGATGGCCAGTGATCCTGGTAAATCGACACCTGATGTCACACCCGATGGCTCAGGGGGCGACAGTGGTCCACATGAAAAGATAAATAACAAAATAGCCGACGCACTGCAAACCCGCTATTCATTGTTAAGCCGTGCATTAATGACAGAACAGGAACTGGAGGCCGCAAACTATCAAAGCCGCTTAACACTTCTGGATGATGCCTATAACAATGGAATTATACCCACCAAAATGGAGTTCTATGCGCAGCAAGCCGCCATCGAGCAACAGCATCAAGACAAGTTAAAGGAAATCAGATACAAAGGATTAACTGACCAGGAAGCGTTTGCTAAAGCCTTCCGTGAGAAGGATTTGAAACACTCTCTCGCATTTGGTGCAAAAGCCACGTCAGCAATGGCAACTCAAAATAAAGGCATATTTAAAATAAACAAAGCACTGGCATTGGCAAATGCTGCTGTAACACTGCCAGATGCAATTTTACAGAGCTTCAAGAACGGGGGCGGTTACCCATGGGGATTAATCCCAGCCGGGCTAATGGCTGCACAAGGAGCCGCACAAATTAGCGCGATACGATCGGCCAGCTTTGGCGGCGGTGGTGGCTCACCAGCCCCTGTGAGCGGCTCACCCATTGCCCCATCACGGATAGGTTCAGACTTAAACCCGGCACCCTTACCCACACAACAGGCCACACAGAGTAAGCTTGTAACCATAAATCTTGGTGATGGTGGACTCTTACCCAAAGATGCCGTCAGGAACCTTATTGAGCAAATAAATGAGGAAATTGGTGATGGTGTTGTGCTGATTGCCTGATTATCAAGTCAGGCTATGGATTTATTAATAACCTAGTGCTATGGTTTGTCCACAGGACTTAGAAATCCTACACAGAGCGGACACCGCACCCGAAAGACTCGCGGTATTTTTACGCCTTTAGTTTATGTCGGGTGGCCGTGAATAAAAGACCCTTCGGGGGAATTAGCGGGCCGTCTCTGTGCGGTTTCTAACCACCTGGCACCTATTCTTAAAACTGAAGGAGTACATATCATGAAACATATAAGAAGTATTATTAACATATTAGCTCTGAACGATTCAGTGGAAACCCCGCACCGCGTGGCTTGTATTTTACGTTATTTATCTGAAGCCTCTGACCCATTCAATAATCCAGATCGTGTAGTTGAAGGAGATCTTGCTTCAAATTTAGATTTTGGGCGATATATATTATTATCTATTTGCGCTGAAACACTCGATGCACTTTATGCCGGAGAGGTTAAGAAACTAGAAGAAGAATTGAAAGCTGGCAATATATCTTCAATATTGAAGGAGGCAGTATCATGATAGACGAAGAACCTGAAATCCTTTTATCGTGGGCCGAATCAATTGCTGATCTTATTGGTAGCGCTAAGCTAGAAGAACTGAGCGATATCACTATTCCCGCAGCGTCCCATCTAATGGAGGTCCTCATAGGAGAGGCAAGAAGACAACTAAATGAAGAAGCTACAGTGAAAACAAGCAAAATTATGGAGGCCGCATCATGAAACTGGAAATAGATTTAAGCCGCACTTTAAACGAATGTCACACACCTGAAGACATCAAGGAAGTTATTGCCATTCATCGTAAAAACTTGGCTTGTATCGATGCGTGTATTGATTATAAAGGTGGCTCTGATGATTGCCTTGATTCCTGGAAGACTATCGAAACGGAGAATTTAGAGAAGGCATTAAAGATGCTGAATTAATAACGCTGCTATCTCACCTGCCTGAACCCGGCCTTGTGTCGGGTTTTTTTATTCATTTTTTTAAAAAAAATATCAAAAAAATCTTACGACCAACTGTTTATTAATTATCAAAATAAATTAACAGAGGTCATGACGATGAAAAAAAGAAACACAATATATGCACTTTTTTTGCACTTTTTAAGAGTTGTACTGATTATCGCAAAAATAATATATCTTATAACTCATTGATTTAATTGGTCGGGGTGAGAGGATTCGAACCTCCGACCACCGGCACCCCATGCCGGTGCGCTACCAGGCTGCGCTACACCCCGAATAAGCTGGGCATTCTATCAGAACGTGCTTTTATTGGATAGAAAA
>Ga0316206_1000490_pt1 | contig 51638 bp, 37 predicted proteins | sample 6monthpyrite_MG_FD_204942 | JGI IMG/M metagenome (GOLD analysis project Ga0316206, IMG submission 204942) | Microbial mat bacterial communities from mineral coupon in-situ incubated in ocean water Damariscotta River, Maine, United States -... | ecosystem: Environmental > Aquatic > Marine >...
CCGAAGAGGTGAATGGCTTCGAGCCGTCAACCGAGCGCGATCTACATTTCAGAAGGAGCTAGGTGAACTAGTCCTTGACAGCTATCCGTTTAGAGGTGGCTCCGTACATAACGGGGCTTGAAGCGGCTGCGTCGATCGCCTACCGTGCGGATCCGCTTTCCCCCTCTCCGCCCGACTTTTCAGCCACCGAGGCCCCCCTTGCCCCAAGCGATCGAGCGCTACATTCGCGACATCCCGGACTTCCCCAAGCCCGGCATCGTCTTCAAGGACATCACGCCGCTTCTCTCGAGCCCCGAGGGGCTCGCGCTGTCGATCGAGCGCCTGGCCGAGGCCGTCGACCCCTCTACCTATGATGTGATCGCCGGCATCGAGTCGCGCGGCTTCATCTTCGGCGTGCCCCTGGCAACGCGCCTTGGCAAGGGTTTTGTGCCGATCCGCAAGCCCGGGAAGCTGCCGTTCACGACGGAATCCCAGTCGTACGAGCTCGAGTACGGCACCGACACCATCGAGATCCACACCGACGCCCTCGAGGGCACCCCACGAGTCCTGATCGTCGACGACTTGCTCGCCACGGGCGGCACGATGGCCGCCGCGATCAGCCTGATCCGCAAAGTCGGCGGCACCCCGGTCGCCTGCGCGGTCGTGATCGAGCTCAGCTTCCTGCCCTGGCGCGAGAAGATTGGCGACGTCCCCGCCCACGCGCTCATCTCGGTCTAAACGTCCCAATCCGGGTCCGCCCGGAAAAACCTTCCAGGATCATGCTCAAGTTTCCACGTCAGCGGTCGACAAGGAGTGTTGCCCCCGGTGCTGTCCCGATGGCACTGCCGCTCCACCCCCCGCTTTCCAATCATGACTGCCCGGAACTCGACCTTGAGCCCAAAAAAATCACCTGCCACCAAGCAAAGCGCCTCCAAGAACGCTGGCACGAAGGTCTCCAAGGCAGCCAAGAAGCCCATCCAGCAGGCACCCGGTAAGCGCATGGCCTCCAAAAAGAAAGTCGCCAAGAAGCCCGCCGTCCCGATCACCGAGCAGACGACCGACGAGCTCTGGGGCCTGTACCGCACGGAATACAAGAAGGTCGGCCGCGACGGCTCGATGCACCTTGCCGACCTGCGCAACGTGCTGATGGAGCGCCACCTGCCGCTCGTGCGCTACCACGCCGAGCGCCTGCAGCAGACCTTGCCGAAGTCGATCGAGCTCGACGACCTAATCAGCGCCGGCCAGTTCGGCCTGATGGATGCAATCCGCGGCTTCGACCCGGACCGCGGCTACAAGTTCAAGACCTACTGCTCGACCCGCATCCGCGGCGCGATCCTCGACCAGCTCCGCAGCCAGGACTGGGTCCCGCGCCTCGTGCGCATCAAGGCCACGAAGATCGAGCGCACCTACCAAAAGCTGGTCGGTGAGTTCGGCCGCGAGCCCACCCACTCCGAGCTCGCGCGCCACCTCGAGCTCGACCACGGCGAGCTCGTGAAAGAGATGGAGGCCGCCAAGGCCAAGTCCATGTACTCGCTGTCAGAGAAGTGGGACGACGGCGACGACGGCGACTCGGTCGAGAAGATGGACATCCTGGAAGACCGCCGCGCGGTCGACCCGATCAAAGAGCTCAACCGCCGCGACCTGATGAACTACATGACGAAGTCGCTGACCTGCAAGGAGCGCTTCATCATCGAGCAGTACTACCAGCTTGGCCACACGATGCGCGAGATCGGCGAGATGCTCGCCCTGACCGAGTCCCGCGTCTGCCAGATCCACTCGAACGTCATGGGCCGCCTGCGCGGCTTGCTCGACCGCAAGCAAGACAACCTGATGGCGTAAGCCACAAGGCTCTCACACGAAGAAGGCCCCTTGCGTCAAGCCATGACGCAAGGGGCCTTCTTCGTGGAGCAGCTACACCGACCGCTCGCGGCCTTCCCAGTGCGGCGCGCGCAGCCCGGCCTTCTTGATCTTGCCGCTTGGAGTGCGCGGCAGCGCTTCCGTGAACTCGATGCTGGCCGGCACTTTGAAGTCGGCTAGCTGCTCGCGGCAAAACGCAAAGAGAGCGCGCTTGCGCAGGCCCTCGCCCTCGACGTCCGCCGTACGCACCACGAGCGCCAAGATGCTCTCGCCCCAGCGCTCGTGCGGCACCCCGATCACGGCCGCCTCCAGCACGCCCGGTGCGCTGCAAAGCACGCTCTCGATCTCGGCCGGATAGACGTTCTCGCCCGCGGTGATGATCATGTCCTTGATGCGGTCTCGGATGAACAGGTAGCCGCGCTCGTCGACATAACCCGCATCGCCAGTGTGCACCCAGCCGTCCCGCAGCGTCGCGCGCGTCGCCGTCTCGTTGCGCCAGTAGCCCAGCATGTTGGCGGGCGAGCGCAAGCACACCTCACCGATCGCGTGCGGCCCAAGCAGCTGCCCCTCCGCATCGATCACCTTCAAGTCGACCCCCGGATACGGCCGGCCCGCGGCAAGCAAAAGCGCCTCGTCATGGTGGTCCTCGCCGCGCAAACAGACCGCGGTGTTGCCCGTCTCGGTCAAGCCGTAGATCTGCACGAGCTCAGCCCCAAACACCCGCAAACTGCGCTCAACCAGCACCTTCGGGATCGGCGCGCCGCCATAGACAAGCTGCCCAAGCGAGCTCCAATCCACAGCCTCAGCGCCGGGCTCGGCCAGTACCATCTGAATCATCGCCGGCACCATGCAGACCTTCGTGATGCCATGCCGCGGCACGAGTCCGTGCACGCAGCCTGGATCAAACACACGCATCACAACGCCGGTCGCGCCCGCACACAGCGCCGTCATCGCCCACCAGAGCCCGCCGATGTGAAAGCTCGGAATATTCAGCAGCGTGACGTCATCCGCGCTCCAACCGATCCACTCGTCGCCCACCGCGCGCATCGCGTTCACAACCGCGAAGAAACTGCGGTTCGCAAGCAACACGCCCTTCGGCCGCCCCGTCGTCCCACTGGTGTAGAGCTGCGCAAACACATCCTCAGGGCTCGCCGGAAGCTGGGGATCCGCACCCGCTTGCGCATCGCGCCACGTGGCAAAGTCGCCGTCGAAAACGCGGACCAAAACGACACCCGGGAACTCCCGAAGCAAGGGCTCCAGCAGTGCGTGCCGCTCGGCGTCGACGAACAGCGCTTCGACCTCGCCATCCTCCAAGATGAAGCGCACCTCGGGCGCAGCCAAGCGCCAGTTGATGCCCGTCATCACGCAGCCGGCCTTCGCGATTCCAAACAGCAGCTCGAAGACCTCGAGGCTATCCTTCGCAAAGATCGCCACGCGCGCGCCCGGGCGCAGCCCGGCCGCCACCAGGCCTTGCGCGACACGGCTCGCACGCTGATCCAGGCCCAAAAACGTCAGGGACTCTTCGCCTTGCAGAAGCGCAAGTGCGTCCGGCCGCATCTCCGCATGAAAACGGGGAATCGCGGCGACAAGACGGGACTCGAGTGGAGGGACGGTTGACATAGGTTGATTCGAAAGCAGGTCTCGCAGTAGGGCCGAGGAGCCGGTGCGTGTCGAGAAAAATCCGCGCGCACCACGTGACCCCGCGCTCCTCGTCCCCTAGCGCCGATGCGCGCATCGGCGAAGGCTCACAACCGAAGCCCCCCCTAGCGCAAACCCGCATGGCTCGCCTATCCTGCAGGTCCCCCGGACACCGAGGTCCCTCCCCTCCCATGAACACGCCCGGATCTTCGCAGCCTTCTGCCCTCAGCACCTTCGACGTCGAGCTGCCTCGCGGCAACGACATCGGTGCGCTCGTTCGCGGCCTTGACGTCCGCGAGACCACGCCCGCAATTGCCGCCGAGCTGCGCGCGCTTGTCTACGAGCACAAGCTCGTCAGCTTCCCCGATCAGCACTTCGGTGACGACGAGTACATCGCCTTCGCCGCTGCGATCGGTCGCCCGCAGGTCTACTTCCAAGAGAACTACCACCACCCCGATCACCCCGAGATCTTCGTCTCGTCCAACATGCCATTCCGCGGCCAAAAAATCGGCGTCGCCGGCACGGGCGCGTACTGGCACTCGGACTGCAGCTTCTTCACCGAGCCGCTGAGTATGACGATGATCACGCCGATGGTCCTGCCCGCTCAAGAGCGCTCGACGTTGTACCTCGACACCGCGCGCGCGTTCGACGAGCTGCCGCCGGCGCTTGCCGATCAGCTGGAAGGCCTGCGCGCGATCCACGAGGCGAAGTGGTGCTACAAGGTGCAGCCGTGCGACGTCGACAAGAGCCTCGGCGATCTGCTCGACGCCTTCGACAAGCTGGCGCCCGCCGTCACGCACCCCGTTGTCATCGATCACCCCGTGAACGGTCGCCGCTGCATCTATGTCTCCAGCGGTTTCGTGGTGGGCTTCGAGGGGCTTCCGCCGGACGAGAGTCGCGCGCTCTTGGACCAGCTGAACGCGCACATGCAGCAGCCGCAGTTCATCCACAAGCACACCTGGAAGACAGGCCAAATCGTCCTGTGGGACAACCGGCAGTTGAACCATTGCGCGGGGAACAAGCACGACGGCGACCACTCGACGAGCTACCGCATCGGCGTGTACGACGATCTGGACTTCTACTCCACGCGCCCGGCGGGCAGGCTGCTTCGTTGACGGGCGCTGAGGAGATTGGCGCCGAGCTGCTCGGGCGCGTGCTCGAGCCGTACAAGCCCGACTGCCGCTACTTGCTGCGCGCGCGCTGCGAGGAACCCGAAGAGGGCGCCGACCATTTGGTGCGCCTCGTGGGCGAGCTCGCCATCGAGAGCTCTTGCTACATCGAGGACACGGGGCACTTCAACGCGGTCGAGTTCAACATCAGCTACAACCAGCTGATCTACACGCTCCTCGGGCACTGCATCGCCAAGAAGCTGCTGCCCGACTTTGCCGAGTTGGGACTCGACGAGTACCTCGCCAAGCAGCTGCCCGATGTTCTGATCCACCGCTTCACCAGCAAGTTCCGCCGGCCCATGTCGGCGCGCGCATTCCGCGGTCAAGTCGAGATCACCGAGACCGCCGATCGCGGGCGCTTCGTTCTCGTGAAGACCACGTGTGAGTTCGAGGACGACGCGGGTGGCAACAGCCACGGCGAGGTCAGCTTGGCCATCTTGAAGCGGGCGCCTCCGGGGACCTAACGCGTGCTTCCCGACACCGATTTTCTGGCGCGACTCGAGGCCGTGCGGCCTGCTGATCGCGAGCAGCTGATCACCGAGCGCGTGCTGGCGCTCGTGGTCACGTTCTTGGGTTTCGACGACGACGAGCAGCTGTTTGGCGAGGATCACTTCCTCGAGCTTGGCTTTGATTCTTTGCGCGCGGTCGAGTTCAAGATCCTGCTTGAGGAGCAGCTTGCCTGCGAGCTGCCCGCGACGCTCCTGTTCGATTGCGCGACGCCACTTGCGCTTGCCGGCCTGTTGAACTCGGTGCTGTTTGGCGGGGACTCGAGCACGGTCCTGACTCTGGACGTGCGGGCGGCCGAGCCGCTCGCGATCGTTGGCATGGCTTGCCGCTTCCCCGGCGGCGCCGAGGGCCCCGATGGCTTTTGGAGTCTGTGCAAGTCCGGCCGGGACGCCATCCAAGAGGTCCCAAGTGATCGTTGGGATGTCGACGCTTACTACGCTGCGGATCCCGAGGCACCGGGCCGCATGAACACGCGCTGGGGCGGCTTTCTCGATCGAGTCGGCGACTTCGATGCCGCGTTCTTTGGCATCTCGCCGCGCGAGGCGCGCGCGATGGATCCCGCGCAGCGCATCCTTCTTGAGTCCGCGTGGCATGCGCTCGAGAATGCGAACATCCCGCCAAGTTTGCTGCGCGGCTCGGCCACGGGCGTCTTTATCGGCACGCGCGGCGCGGACTACTTCCAGGGGCAGACCAATTGGGCTCCCGAAGACGCGACGCGCTACTTCGCAACCGGCAATGCGGCCAGCACCTTGGCTGGGCGTTTGTCGTTTCAGCTTGGCCTGACCGGGCCATGCTTTGCGCTCGACACGGCGTGCTCGTCGAGCCTCGTGGCGCTGCACCAAGCTGCGCTCAGCCTCGAGGCGGGCGAGTGCGACACGGCGCTTGTTGGTGGCGTCAACGTCATCCTGGATCCGTTTGGCACGATCGCGATTGCGAAGGCGCAGATGCTCGCGCCGGATGGTCGCTGCAAGGCGTTCTCGGCAGCGGCGAACGGGTACGTGCGCAGCGAGGGCTGCGGTGTGATTGTGCTGAAGAAGCTCGCCGATGCGGAAGCGTCGGGCGACCGCATTCTGGCCATCGTACGCGGCTCGGCGATCAACCAAGATGGAGCCAGCGCGGGCCTCACGGTGCCGTCGAGCGCGGCGCAAACAGCCGTCATTCGCCAAGCGCTCGTCCGGGCGAAGCTGGAGCCCGATGCGATCGACTTCATTGAAGCGCACGGCACGGGCACGAGCCTGGGGGATCCGATCGAGGTCGCCGCGCTCGATGCCGTCTTCAAGACACCCACGCGCAAGGGGCCCCTCGCGCTGGGCACGATCAAGACCCAGATCGGCCACTCGGAACCCGCTGCCGGGATCGCTGGCTTGATCCGCGTGGTGCTGTCGCTGCGTCACGAGACGCTGACCGCGAACCTGCACTTCGACGCGCCCAACCCGCTGATTCCGTGGGACACGACCGTCGTGTCGGTGCTCGATGCCGAGCGGCCGTGGCCACGCGACCCCGAGCGGCCTCGCCGCGCGGGCGTCAACTCGTTCGGATTCAGCGGCACGAATGCGCACGTGGTTCTCGAAGAGGCGCCGGTCGTGGCGCGTGAACTTTTGCGCAGCGAAGGCCCGGTTTGGCTGCCTCTCTCTGCCAAGAGCCCGGCCGCACTGGCGGACGGCGCGCGGCAGCTTGCCGCGCTTATCGAATCCGGCGAGCCGCTCGTTGCTATCGCGCGCGCGCTCCTTCGGGGCCGCGACCATCACGCCTTTCGCGCCAGTGTCGTCGCGAGTGACAAGGAGGAGGTCTGCGCTCAGCTGGCAAGTCTGGCACCGGCGAAGCGCGTACCGGCAACCGCGCCGAAGATCGCGTTTCTGTTCACCGGCCAGGGCAGCCAGTTCGCTGGGATGGGAGCCGAGCTTTACGCGTCGAGCCCTGTCTTCCGTGACGCGTTCGACGAGGCCGCGCAAGCTTGCGCGCCGCTTGACCTCGTGCGCGAGATCTTCGACAGCCCCACGCAACTGGACGAGACGCACATCACGCAGCCCGCGCTGTTCGCGATCGAATACGCGCTTGCCAAGCTGTGGTCAAGCTACGGCATCGAGCCCGCCTGGGTGCTCGGCCACAGCGTTGGTGAGTTCGCGGCCGCGGTGATCGCCGGCGCGCTGACACTTGAAGATGCGGGGCGCCTGATCGTGGCACGCGGCCAGCTGATGGCCGAGCGCACGCCGCCCGGTGCGATGCTCGCCGTGCTGGCAGCACCCGCAGTCGTCGAGCCCTTGACCGCCGCCATCTCGGACCAGCTGGCCATCGCCGCGCACAACTGCGACGCGCGCCTCTCGGTGTCGGGCCCCGCCGATGCCATCGACACGCTGGCTGCGAAGCTGGACGAGCTTGGCGAGCGCTACGAGCGCCTAGCCGTCACGCGCGGCTTCCACTCACCGCTGATGGATCCGATGCTGGATGCCTTCAACGCAGTCGCTGCAACCGCAACCGTGCGCACGCCGACGTTGGGTTTCATGTCGACGCTCGAGGCTGCCCCGGTCACGAAGTTAGACGCCGCGTATTGGACGCGCCACGTGCGCGAGCCGGTGCGCTTTCAGGATGCGATGCTGGCGCTCGAGAGTGAAGGCATCGACGCCTTTGTCGAGATCGGCCCCGCGCCGCATCTCCTTGGACTCGCACGGCGTTTCTTGCAGCGGGATGCGGCCCTGTTCCTGCCCAGCATGCGGCCGGGCAAGGACCCGCGGCGTGAGCTCTTCAGCAGTCTCGGCGCGCTGTACGCGCGCGGCGCTACTGTGGCGCGCGGCGACGCTCCGGCCCATGCCGCGCTGCCGCTCTACCCCTTCCAACGCCAGCGCTTCTGGCTTGCGCCCAAAGAAGAGCTCCGCGCGACGAACCGCAGCCTGCTTGGCGAAGCCGTCGACTCGTCGCGGCTCGACGCGGACGAAGCGCTGTTCGCTCAAACGCGCACCGCGCATGAATCCGATCCATTGCGCGATCACTGCGTTCTGGGCCAGCCGATCTTTCCCGCTGCTGCCTATGTCGCGATGCTGGCGCAGGCGGCCGCCTCTGTTGGCGAAGGCGAAGCCGGGTGCGCCATCAACGGCCTCAAGATCACAGCGGCGCTTCCGCTTGGCTCCGCAGACTTGCAGCTCGAGACCAGCTTGAAGGCCGAGCAAGACGGTCGGCGACCGATGGCGATCCTCGCCAAGACCAAAGACGGCTCGTGGCGCACATACGCCTCCGCGCAGGCGGTCGCACCCGATAGTCCCCGGCAGTTCGAAGAGCTAGCTGCCATTGCCGCGCGCTGCCGCCAAGTCTTCACGTCCAAGCAGCTGTACGCGCGCGTCGAAGCGCTCGGCCTCGAGTACGGGCCGGCCTTTCAAACGGTGACCCAGCTGGCGACGTCGGGAGAGGAGTGCCTCGCGCGCATCGAGGGCTCCAGCGGAACGCAAGACCTGATCGACCCCGCGGTCCTCGACGGTTGCTTCCAAACGACGACCTATGTCGTGCCGGACGAGCTCGCGACGACGCCGTTTCTGCCGCTCGGCCTCGACCGGCTTGAGCTGTTTGCGCCCCTTCGCGGCAACGTGCAGTGCCACGCGCGCCGCACGCGCGCGAGTGGGCGCGTGGTCGTCATCGACCTTGCGATCTACTCCGAAAGCGGTGAGTCCATCGCGTCCATCCAAGGCCTGCGCCTCTTGGCAACCGACCGCGCCACGCTGCTGGCGATCGGCGATCCTCTCGAAGGGCTCGCGTTCACGCGTAGCTGGCCGGCGCAGCCCTTGCCGGTTGAACGCCACGATCATTCCGCGCGCGTCTGTGTCGTGCGGCCTGGCGACGCACCCGCTTCCGAACTCTTGGCAAGCGAGCTGGCCGACGCGCTGTCCAAACTGGGCCTGCAAGTCGCGGACACCGGAGCGTCTCGAGGCGCGACCGATGTCATCGACCTCACGGGTATCGGCGCCGACGCAGAGGCCTGTTTGGATGCGAAGCCGGCAGCCGGCATGCTCGCGCGCCTGGCGACTCCGCCCGCGGAGAGTGAATCCCGGGCGCGCTTGTGGCTGGTCACACGCGGCGCGATGCTCGAGGCCACCGACCCCGCGGCAGCGGCGGTGTGGGGTTTCGCGCGCGCTCTTGAGCTCGAAGAGCCGCGCCGGCAAGTGACGGCCCTGGACCTCGACCCGCTGCGCAATTGCATCGCCGAGCTTGCCGGCGAGATCGCCTACGCGGGACCCGAGCGCGAGGTCGCTTGGCGCGACGGCGTACGGCATGTCGCGCGCTTGGTGCGCGGCGCCGAAGACATCGAGCGCAAACTCACCGTCCCCACAAGCAGCGACTGGCGACTCGCCATCCAACGCTTCGGGAGCCTCGACGCTCTCGACCTCGTGCACAACACCGTCCCCGAGCCCGGCCCCGATGACGTCACGATCGAGGTCGAGGCGGCCGCGATCAACTTCAAGGATGTGCTGTTCGCGCTCGGCATGTTGCAAGACCACACCGGCATCACGCGCGCGCTCGAACAGCCGCTTGGCCACGAGTGCGCGGGTCGGATCGTGGCCCTTGGCAAGGCCGCAAGCGAGCGCGGTCGCTTGAAGCCCGGGCAGGCCGTTTTTGTTGCGGCACACAGCGCGATGCAGAGCCGCATCACCGTCCCCGAGCGCACCGTATGCCCCAAGCCGTCGGGCCTATCCATGGCCGCCGCCGCGGGGCTGCCCACGGTGTTCTTAACCGTCATGTATGGGCTCGAGCGCGTCGCGCACATCGGCCCCGGCGACCGCATTTTGATTCACGCGGCGGCCGGCGGTGTCGGGCTCGCCGCGCTCGAGATTGCCCGCCACGCGGGCGCCGAGGTCTTCGCGACGGCGAGCCGCGGCAAGTGGGCCTTCCTCAAGAGCCTTGGGGTGCAACACGTGTTCGACTCGCGCAGTTTTGACTACAAGGACGAGGTGCTCGCGGCGACAAATGGGCGTGGCGTGGACATCGTGCTGGACAGCATGGCCGGCGATCACGTCGCCCCCAGCTTGGCGTGCTTGAGCGACGGCGGACGCTTCATCGAGCTTGGGAAAATCGGCGTGTGGCAAGCGGCCGAGATCGCCGAGGCGCGGCCCGATGTGGACTATGCGCTGTTCGACATGGCCGAGGTCCTAGCGGCCGATCCGTTACTGCACACGGACCTCTTGCAAGAGCTCGTCCACCGCGTCGAGCTAGGCGAGTTCAAACCCATCCCGACGAAGGTGTTTGCTGTCGAGGCCAGCGAAGCCGCGTTCCGCCACCTTGCGTCCGCGCGGAACATCGGCAAGGTCGCGCTCCGTTTCCCGGAGCGGCGCGAGCCCACCATCGACGCCCATAAGGCCTACGTCATCACGGGTGGGCTCGGCGCACTGGGCCTGCACGTGGCGAGCTGGTTGGCGCGCGAAGGTGCGGGCGAGCTTCTCTTGCTCGGCCGGCAGCCGGCGAATGACGAAGCGCTGGCGAAGCTGCGTTTGATTGAGCGCACCGCTCCGAGCGTGCGGCTCTTGACCGCAGCAGTAGATGTCACGGACTTCGAAGCGCTGCGCGCTGCACTTGCCACGTTAGAGCTGCCGCTTGCCGGTGTGCTGCACGCGGCCGGCGTGCTGGACGATGCTCTCGCGCGCGACCTAGACGCGGCGCGCTTTCAAAACGTGCTGGATCCGAAGTGGCGCGGCGCGTGGAACCTGCACCTGATCACGCGCGCGATGCAGCTCGATTTCTTCGTCCTGTTCTCGTCGATGACCGCCATGGTCGGCGCGGCGGGGCAGGCCAACTACGCCGCCGCCAACGCGGGGCTCGATGCGTTCGCGGCGTGGCGCCGCGGGCAAGGCCTGGTGGGCACGAGCTTCGCTTGGGGGCCGTGGTCGGGCGGCGGCATGGCCACGCGCGCGGCGCAGACCGAGCTGTTGGATGCAGCCGGCATCGGCAGCCTCTCGCCCGAGGTCGCCACCGCCGCACTAGCGGGGCTGATCGCGCGACCCGGGCATGCGGCGTCCGTGGGCATCTTGGCTGTGGACTGGCCGCGCTACCTCGAGCGACGCGCGGCTCTCCCGGTCTTCGAAGGCCTCAAGGCCTCCGAGACTCAAGCAAATGCGCGCCAAGAGACGCGCGCCGTCCTGGACCTTTCGGGCCTGGACGCCAAAGAGCGCGAGGCCGCTCTGCGCTCACGGATCCAAACCGAGCTCGCCGCAGTGCTCGGTTTTGCCTCCGCCGAGGACGTCGATACCGCTGCGCCGTTCACCGACCTCGGTATCGACTCGCTGATCGCCGTCGACTTGCGCAACCGCTTGGAAGCCGCACTTGGCTGCGAGCTGCCGGTCACGTTGCTGTTTGATCACGACCACCTCGATTCCTTGATCGCTCACCTCTCCACGCAGATGGCGCCCGCGCAGAATGAAGAGGCCCGGCTGGCCGCCGAGATCGCCGAGCTCAGCGACGAAGAGGTCGCACGCCTCTTGGCCGAGGAAGAGTCCCTTGGCTAAGACGCCCCGCGAGCGGTTGCTCGCCTTGCGCCTGCAAAAGGGCCACGCGGCTGCCCAGCCGCTCTCCTTCGCGCAAGAGCGCTTCTGGTTCCTCGACCAGCTGGAGCCCGGCTCGACCGAGTTCCACATCACAACGGCAGCGCTGCTCGAGGGGCGACTCGACCTCGAGTCGCTGCAGCTCGCCTTCGAGCAAGTGGTGCGCCGCCACGAGTCTCTTCGGAGTGTCTTTCCCGACCAGGACGGGCGGCCAACCGTACGCGTTCTTGAGCGCGTCGTGGTCGCGTTGCCCCTCACGCCGCTCACCTCCAAGATCCCTCTGGATGACGCGATTCGCCGCGTGCACCGAGTGCCGTTTGACATGCAACAAGGTCCGCTGTGGCGCGCCGAGCTCCTCCAACTTGGCCCCGATCGGCACGCACTTGTTCTGTGCCTCCACCACATCATCTCCGACGGCTGGTCGGTCGGGCTCATGGCGAACGAGCTCGCCGCGCACTACAACGCCCACGCGCGGGGCACGCCGCTCGCGCCGCTGCCTGCTCCAAGAAGCTTCCGCGAGCTTGTTCAGGAAGAGCGCCGCGGGCTCGAGGGCGAACACCTGGCCGAGCTGATCACCTATTGGAAAGAGGCACTCGCCGGGGCGGAAGATGCCACCCAGCTGCCCTTCGACCACCCGCTGCCCGCGCTCGCCTCGCACGCGGGGCGCACGCTGGAAGGACGACTCTCGAAGAGGGCAAGCTTAGGGATCAAAGCCCTCGCATCGAAGCGCCGCTCGACCCCATTTCAGGTCCTGCTTGCGCTCTTCGGCAGCTTCCTCGCGCGCATCACCGAGGCGTCCGGCCTTGTCATCGGCACGTCATACGCCGGTCGCGATCGCAGCGGCAGTCGCGACGTCCTGGGCGCGTTCGTGGGCACGCTTCCGTTGCGCCTCAACATCGACACCGAGCAGTCGCTCGAGGACGCCATCGGCGAAACGCGGGAAGTCCTCGGCCAAGCGACCAAGCATGCGGCGCTGCCGTTCGAGAAGCTGATCGCCGAACTCGGCAAGCAGCGGGATGCGCGCCGCACGCCGCTCTTTAACGTCTTCTTCGAGCTTGTCGTCCGCCCCGGCATTCCCGAGTGGAGCGAGCTTGCTGCGCGCGAGCTCGACATCGACTACGGCGAGGCTCCGTTCGACCTGGCGCTGTCCGCCGACGTCTCGAAGGAGGCATTTGGCCTGCGCCTGCAGTACAAGACGGCGCTCTTCGAGAACGAGACGATTCTTGAGCTGCTCCATAGCTTCGAGCGCTTCGCCGAAGCGGCGCTCAAGGATCCCGCAGCCGCAACCTGCAAGCACAGCCTGGTCAGCGAAGCGCGCCTAGCCAAGCAGCTCGAACCCGAGGTTCCCAGCGCGCCGTTTGAGGCCGTGTCGGTCACCCTCGAGCGCGCGGCAGAGCTCCACAAGGCGCGCGCCGCGATCGAGACCGCACAGGGCCCGATCACCTACGCCGCGCTCGACGAAGAGGCCGCGCGCCTCGCGCAGACTTTGCTCGAGCGGCTTGGTCATCCGCCCATCGGCGCAACTGTGGGCGTCGCCCTCGAGCGCTCGGCCGAAGCCGTGATCGCCGCGCTCGCCATCTGGAAAGCAGGCTGCGTGTATGTCCCTCTCGACCCCGGCGAGCCGGCGGCACGCCGCGCCAAGATTCTTGGCGCACTCGACCTGAAGCTGGTCCTCACAACCCGCGACCACGCCGCCGAGTTCGACGAAGCGCTGGACGTAACGGCGTGGCGCTGCGCTCTCCGCGGCGCCGCTCTTCCAAGAAATGCGCGCGCAGTTCAGCCTGAGGACACGGCCTATGTGATCTTCACATCGGGATCCACCGGTCAGCCCAAGGGCGTCGCCGTCCCCCACCGTGCGCTCGCGAATCACATCGCTTGGGTGCAGGACGCCTTCGCTTTCCCGCCCACCGCGCGCGTCCTTTTGCGCACGCCGCTGGGCTTCGACGCGTCGCTGTGGGAGCTCGTCAATCCGCTCGCCAGAGGCGCGTGCCTTGTCATCGCCAACCGCGCCGAAGCGGAGGACGGGCGCGCGCTGTTGGCGCTGGCTCGGCAAGAGCGCATCACCATCCTGCAGACCGTTCCGTCGATCCTGCGCGCATGGTTGGAAGAGCCCGACTTCCGGGCCTTGGCAGATCTCGACACGTTGATCTGCGCTGGCGAGGCATTGCCGCAGGCGCTAGCGGCCGAGGTCCTTGCGCACGTCGACCAAGCCCAATCGGGCGCGCGCTTGTTCAACTTGTACGGCCCAACAGAGGCGTGCGTCGACGCGATTTGGGAAGAGACGCAAAGCGAGATGCCGCGCACGGGGTGCTACTCGGCGCCGATCGGCAAGCCGATCCACGGCACCACGGCGATCGTCTTAGACGCCGGGCAAAGGCCGCTTCCCGATGGAGTCACCGGCGAGCTCTATCTTGCAGGAGCCGGGCTTGCGCTTGGCTACCTCGGCCTGCCCGAAGAGACCGCGTTGCGTTTTGTCGAGCTTGAGTTCGCGAGGGTGAGACGTTGCTTCTACCGCACGGGCGATCGCGCGCGGCGCCTCGCTGGAGAGGCCGGCGGTGGACGCTTTGAAGCCGTGGGGCGTAACGATGAGCAGGTCAAGGTGCGTGGGCATCGCGTCGAGCTCGGCGAGGTGGATGCGGTTCTGCTTGCGCAACCCGGGGTGGTGCGCGCCGCCGTGATTGCCTTGGTCGCACCCGATTCGGGCGCGCAGGATACGGCGAGCCTCCACGCTTTTGTTGTGGGCGAAATCGAGCATGGTCTTCACGAACGACTGCGTGAACAGCTTCCACGCGCGATGGTGCCATCGACGATCACGCACGTCGAGAGCATGCCTCTGACGTCGAGTGAGAAGCTCGATCGGCGCGCGCTTGCTGACAGGATTCCGGCTGGAGGCGAATCGGGCGGCGTGCCCGTTCGCGCCCCGCATGGTGCCATCGAGACTTGGCTTGCCGCGCAACTTGCCGAGCTCTTGGGCACGAGTGCATCCTGCCTGGATGCCGGCGCCGACTTTTTTCAGCTTGGCGGGCACTCGCTCTTGGCCACGCGCTGGCTTGCACGTGCGCGCAAGCACTTCGAGGTCGAGCTGGCTCTTGGCGACTTCCTCGCGCAGCCAACGATCGCCGCGCTGGCGCGGTGCATCCAAGGGGCGCTCCGAGGGGCGCTCCAAGACGAGCGACGCCAGCAAGCGATCCCACGCGCCGCGGACCGCGAGGCCCTGCCGCTGTCGAAAGCGCAGGAGCGCCTCTGGCTGCTTGTGCAAAGGCAGGAAGGAGCGAGTGCCTACAACATGCCTGGGGGGCTGCGGCTCCGTGGGCCGCTGAACGCCCTTGCGCTCGAGCAGGCCATCAACGGGCTCGTGGCGCGCCACGCCACGCTTCGCACGCAGCTTTGCGAAGCCCCCGCAGGCGCCTCGTTCCCCGCTCTTCAAGTTGTTGCAACAGAACGCCGGCTCGCGCTAAACGTCGAGCGGGCCTCTAACGAAAACGCCGTCGCGGAGTGGCTCACACAAGAGGCACGGCGCCAGCCCGACTTGGCCACGGACACCTTGTTCCGCGCGCAACTCTTCGCGCTCGGGCCCGACGAGCACGCCCTGCTGTTCAACCTGCATCACATCCTGGGCGACGGCTGGTCGCTGGGTGTGTTTGCGACCGAGTTGAGCCTGTTGTACCGCTCCGCCGCTGCGGGAATCGAAGCCGAGCTCGAGCCCCTGGCCATCGAGTTCGCCGACTTCGCTGCCTGGGAACGCGCGTTGCCGGCGCCCGATCTTTCGGAGTGGCTGCAGGTCTTGCAGGAGGCTCCCGCGCTTGTGAGTCCACTTAACCTTCCATCCAATCGAGTGCGCCCACAAGTGCGCACGTTTGCTGGAGAGGAGGTTGCCCTCCACGTTCCCGATGGACTTGCCACATCGCTGCGCGCGTGTGCGGAGCGGGAGCGTCTCAGCTTGCACCGCGTGCTCTTCACCACGTTCGTGTGCTTCCTCGCGCGCGTGTGTGGCGTCGACGACCTTGTCATCGGCGCACCGATCGCCGGACGCGCGCGCGCCGAAACGCAGGGCTTGATCGGGTTCTTTGTCAGTGCGCTTCCCGTGCGCACCCTGCTACCTGAGACGCGCGACTTCCACGCGGCACTGGCGACCTGCTCCGAAGCCGTCGACTTCGCTCTGATGCGTGAAGATGCCGGCCTCGACGAGCTCCTGAGCGCGCTCACTCGCGCCGGATGCCTAGAGCCGTTCGCGAACTCGATGCCGCTCTTCCAAGTCGGCTTCGACTACGCCCCAGAAGAGCTCCCGCTTCCCAAGCTCGCCGGGCTAGAGGTCGAGGCCATCGAGTTCCACAGCGGCACCGCAAAGCTGGACCTAAACGTCCTTGTTGAAGAGCACGAGTCGGGGCTCCGTGTGCGCGCCGAGTTCGCAACCGACATCTTTGAACAGGCGCGTGTCACCGCCCTGATGAAGCTGTGGCTCGAGCTTAGCTCCGCCCTTCTCGCCACGCCGGAGGCGCCGATTGGAACGCACGCGTTGGGCTCAAGCGCAGATCGCAACAGCTGGATCCAAGCCGCGAGTGGGCCGCCGGGCGAGCTGCCCCCATCGACCGCGCTCGCCCAATTCGAAGCCCACGCCGCGAGCGCTCGCGAGGCGCTTGTCTTCGGCGCCACGCGCTGGACTTTCCGCGAGCTCAACAATCACGCCGCGCGCTTTGCCGCGCGCCTTGCGTCCGACTTGCCGCCGGGACCGATTGCTCTTCAGGTCCCCCGCTCTCCAGAGCTCGTCGCGCTCATCTTCGGCGCGTGGAAAGCCGGGCGCGCATGGCTGGCGCTGGATGCAGGCGATCCCCTCCCTCGCAAGCGGCAACTTGTCGAAGCCGCCGGAGCTACCGCCCTTGTCTCGCTCGATCCGCGCGACGCGCATGCGCTAGGTCTCGAGTGGATGTCGAGCGCCTTGCAAAGCGCCGCAGCGATAGCCACCACGCAAGAGGCCGCGACACCCGGTGACATCGCATACTTCATGGGCACCTCGGGGACGACCGGGACGCCCAAGTGCATCGCGGTGGGCCACGCCGCGCTTGCGAATCACAACACAGCCGCCATCGCGTGTTTCGGATTCACCGAGGCCGACTCGGTGCTCGCGCGCATCCCGCTGACGTTCGATGCGGCGCTCTTGGAGATGATCACCCCGCTGTGCCTCGGCGCGCGCGTTGTCTTGGCGAGCGAGACGGAAGCCAACGACCCGCGCTTGGTGGCGCAGCTCGCCACGCGCGAACGCGTCACCGTTCTGGGGGGCGTCCCGACGTGGCTCGAGTCCCTGTTCGCCGAAGAATTGGTTCAAGCGGCCACGCACGTGCGCCTCTTCATCACCGGCGGCGAGGCTATTGGACCCAGAGTGCTGGAGGCGTGGAAGCAGCTGGCCTGGCGGCCAGCGTTCATCAACGCCTATGGTCCGGCCGAGGCCTGCATCGAGGCGACCGCGTATTCCGTCCCACGGGACGCCACGTGGCCCCTGCCGATCGGCTTGCCGATGGGCGGCATGAGCGTCCACGTACTCGACGAAACGGGTCGCCCGCTGCCATGCGGTGTCGAAGGTGAGCTTGTGATTGGCGGCGCCTGCGTGGCCCATGGGTATGCCAAGCCAAACGCCGAGGACGCCGCGCGCTTTCAACCCGACCATCTGCAAGGCGCGGGGCGCCTGTACTGGACGGGCGACCGCGCCGTGCGCCGCGAGGACGGTGTGCTCGAGTTCCGCGGTCGCCGTGATCGCGAGCGCAAGGTCGGCGGCCGGCGTGTGGATCCGAGCGAGATCGAAGCCGTGCTTGCGGAGCATCCCGAGGTCACAGCCGTGGCGATCGTCGCCGAGCCAAGCGGCCCACTTGTCGCCCACGTTGAAGTACCGCGGCCCCGAAGCGCCACGTTGCTCGCCGAGCTTCAAGAGCTCGTGAGCGCGCGCCTCCCCACCGGCCTTTGGCCAGCGACGTGGCGCGCTCACACGCAGCTGCCGTTGCAATCGAGCGGCAAGCTCGACATCGCGCGGCTCGCGGCGGATCCCGAGCTCGGCGAGCTCCTGCAAGCCGAAGTGCAGCCGCCGCGCACCGCGCTCGAGGCCCAACTTGTCGAGCTCTTCACCCGTGACCTTGGAGCGCCTGCCGATCGCAGCACCGACTACTTCCGCTCGGGGGGCAATTCGCTGGGCGCGATCGGCTTTGTGAACACGATCCGCAGCACACTCAACGTGCCGCTGCGACTGGCCGACTTCTTTGCCGCCGCCACGCCCGCCATGTTGGCGCAGCATCTTGAGCACAGAGAGACGCCACCCGATCCGCGCGCCAGATGGCAGCGCATGCACGAAGACAGCCACTTCGAAGTCGCGCGGCCGCTCGCCGCCGCGCGCGAGGACGGCGCCATATTGCTGACGGGCGCCACGGGATTCCTGGGCGCCTTCCTGTTGGCCGAGCTCTTGCGCGGCCCCGCTCGCAACGTCTTCTGCCTGGTGCGCGCCACGGACACGAAGTCCGCACGCGCGCGCATTCGAGCGAATCTCCAGCGCTATGGCTTCGAGCCCTCGCGTCCGGAGCTCGAGCGCATCCACGCGCTTGCCGGCGACCTCTCCGCGCCACGATTCGCCCAGAGCGCAGCCACTTGGCAGGCGCTGACGGCCGAGCTTGGCCATGTCCTGCACAACGGCGCAGCCGTGGACTTCTTCCGCGACTACGACGCGCTCGCCAAGACCAATGTCGAGGGCACGCGCACGGCGCTCCAGCTCGCCTGTGATGCGGGCGCGCGGTTTGGCCTGGTCTCGACCATCGGTGTGATTGCCCCAGCAAGCGACGCGCTGACAAGCCCTTCCGAGGCCACGCCCCTCGCCGAGATTGCCAAGACCCAATGCCTAGATGGCGGCTACGAAGAGACCAAGTGGGTCGCCGAGGCGATGACTTACGCCGCTCACAAGCTAGGCCTGCGCACAACCGTGTTCCGACCCGGCCGCATCTCGGCAAGTGCGCAGGAATCGCCGGGCGCAAGCAACACGGACGACTTCGCCAGCCGCTTCCTTATCGGGTGCCTTCGACTTGGCCTGGCCCCCGACTTGGCACTAGGCGGAGCCGCCGAGGTCGACTTCGATCTCACGCCCGTTGACTTCGCAGCGAAGGCCATCGCAAGCCTAAGTGGACTGACGAACCAAGGCGAGCTGCAACCGGGCAGCACCTGGCACATCCTGCACGCGACCCCCGCGCCCTATCGAACCCTGTTCGACGCTGCCATCACGCGCGGGCACGCGCTTCAGTTCGCCGCACCCCAAGTTTGGCTCGAAGAGGCCCGCAGCCAAGCAAGCGAGGACCTCGCGCCGCTGCTTGCGACCCTGCAAGACTTGAGCGCGGATGAGGTCCAACAGCAACTCACCCCCGACGCGGCCCTAAGCGCCGTCAACTCGTCCGCCAGCCACGAAGCCCTTCGCAACCTGGGCATCCACGCGCCCGCGATCGACAATCGCTACGCCGCCGCCGCGATCGCCTTCGTCGAGAGCACGGGCGCGCTCGACGCACCTGCGCGGTAGCAACTTAGCGCGGCCAAGCCGAGGTCGCGATGAAGTCGCGCTGCACACGCCACTTGCCGCCCACCGCGGGCAGCTGCGCGGCAAGCGCCGCGTCCAAGAAGCGCGCCGTAAACGTCCCCTTGACAAGGCTGACCGACAGCTCGACCTCTTGAAACTCGAGCACGCGGCCCGCCTGCTTCGACACGGTTTTGTACACGGACTCCTTCGCCGAAAAGTACACCTTCGAGAGCAACGCACCGCGCGACCCGATCCCCATCAAGAGCGCGCGCTCGGAGATCGTCAAGATAGAAGGCCAAAGCTTCTCCTTCAGAGGCGCGGTCACCTCGACGTCGAGCCCCAAGCTTGGCAAGTCCGAGGCCAATGCAACGGCCGCCGCGCACAAGCCACGTGTGTGTGTGATCGTGCCCGCCAATCCCGCCGGCCAAAGCGGCGCGCGGTCGGAGCCGGCAAGCAAGGGCCCGCTCGACAGGGCATGCCCGGCCGACGCGAACTCTTCAAACAGCGCGTGCGCTAGCTGCCGGCCAGTCGCGTACTCGAGCCGCCGCTTCTCGATCGCACCTTCGACTGCGGCCGCCTCTTCGGGAAAACAAAAAGCCACCGGCGCGCCCTCCTCGAGCCTCAGCGCGGACCACTTCACACTCGCGGGCAGCAGGCCCTCGAGCAACGACTGGTTGCTGTTCGTCATAGCACTTCGTTCGCCGCGCTTGCGAGTCCGCCGGAGCTCTCGCCGCCGTCGATCACGATCGACGTCCCGCAGATGTAGGGCGCTTCGTCCGAGGCCAAGAAGGCAAACAGCGCAGCGATCTCTTCAGGCATCGCGTGGCGCTGCAGCGGAATCTTCGCGTTCAACGCAGCGAGCATCTCGTTTGTGTATTCGGCTTCTTGCATCGGCGTCAGGACCGCACCTGGGCACACGCCCAAGACCCGCACGGCAGGAGCCAGCTCGAGCGCCATCGTGCGCGTCAGCTCAACAACGCCCGCCTTCGACGCGTTGTAGTGCGCGTAGTTCGGGCACCCGATCAGTCCGTTCATCGACCCCATGTTCAGAATCACGCCGCTCCCCGCGGCCACCATCCGCTTGGCCGCGGCGCGCCCCACAAGGAAGAGCCCGGTCAAGTTCACATCCATCACGCGCCGCCACTCTTCCAACGTGATGTCCATGAACGCCGCGCGCGTGCTGATGCCCGCATTGTTGATCAACACATCGCAGCCTCCCCAAACAGCATCAAGCTGAGCGAACGCCGCGTCCACCGGCTCGGGGCACGCGACGTCGACAATGCTTGTGCCACAGACGGCCTCACCAAGTGCCAACGCGGTCCGATCAAGAGCCTCGCCATCGAGGTCAACCAGCCACAAGCGGCAGCCCTCCTCCGCGAACCTGCGCGCGGTCGCGGCACCAATGCCACGCGCCGCCCCGGTGACCAGAACGCGCTTTCCTTGAAGACCTCGCATGCGGCTACTTTGCCCTTTGCCTGCCTGAAGAGCCAAGCCTCACCGCGTCAGCTCCAACCAGCTGAACTCGCCGTCCTTGTAGACACCCGCCGCCACACCAGTCGGCGTGAACACCGGCGCGCCCACCGCCCGATACGGCTTGCTGCGACTCATGTGCAGGCCCTCGTCGTCGAGCCACTCATGCACCAAGATCCAGTCGAAGCCATCGCGCGCGCGGTACGCCAAGTTGCGCCGCGTCGCGCCACCGGTCGCGATGACTAAGTCCGCGATCCCATCAAACGGCTGCCCGCCCTTCTTCAGCGCGCCGACCCCGTCAAGAGTCACAACGCTGAACTTGCCCTCGATCGGCGCCGAGATCCCCCGCACCGGCGACGCGCCCAGATCCTCGTCCGTGGCGATCGCGATGAACGCCAAGCCCTCGTCGCCGGCAGCCACGCCGTTGCCTGGCTCCTCCCACACGATCTTCGAAACATAGTCGTGATCGATCGCAGCCGCCGGAACACCTTCGATCACCACGCCCATGCCATCCTTGCCCATGACGCGAAAAGCAAGGCGCTCGCCCGTCGGTGCAAACACCGGCATGTCCGCGCTTTGGAACTCCATACCCACGGCCTCTTCGCCGCGCCGCACGTTCCAACGCGAAGGCGGAATCCCCGGTGGGTCCCACGTCGCGGGGTCGCTCGTCACATCCATCACGAGCTCGCCAAACGCCCACGCTTTGCCATCCGCCGACAGCGTGAGCCCCGAGCTGAAGTTCACAAGGCGCTCCTCGTTCTTCTGCTTCTTCTTGGTCGCTAGCAACACCGTCCAGCCGGTCCCATCGGGAGCCAACGAACCCACGACACTTCCATCGCGCGCAAACGAGAGCGACAAGAGAGAGCCCATCCCCTTCCACTTCTTGCCCTTCTTCTTCCCCACGCGCAGAACGTAAGCGCCGCCCGAGTACGCGCCATTTCTGTCGAGCTTCGCGCCGGGTTGCGTCCAGTAAACCGGCGTGTCCGTGCCCGGCAAAAAGGCCACCGGACCGATCCAGTCCTCCTTGCCCAAAGACTTGCCGTCGAGCAACACCGACCAGGTCTCCTTCTTCTTCGAGACCGCCTTGCCTGCCGAAAACGCAACGTGCGCACTGTCGTCGCTGAACACCGGCTTGTTGATGTAGTCGAAAGCCTTCGCCTGATGCCAGCCCTCGTCGTCGGTCCACATCGGCACAGTCTCGTCGTCCACGACACCGGTCAGCGCGACGCGCGACCCGTCGGGCGACCAGGTGATCCAATCCGTGCGCTCGGGGCGCACCTCCTCGGGCATCGTGGTGATCGGCGTCAGGGTTTCGCCAAGGGGGATAACAGCGAGAGCAAGTGTGGGCATCAGCATGACTTCACTTTACGTCAGGCGCCACGCTGGCGCTTGCTTCGCGCCAAGCTAGAATCGCAACTCGACGCATCATGCCCCTCCACGAACAAGAAGAGCTCCTTTTCATTGGAGACGTGCACCTCGGCCGCCGTCCGGTGGGGCTCGACACGCAGCTCGAACAGCTGGGTCTTAAGGCTGGCGACCTGTCGCCGGTCGCGGCGCTCGAGCGCACGGTCGAGGCCGCCGTCGCCTCGCCGCCGCGCGCCGTCGTGTTCGCGGGCGACCTAGTCGATCAGGACGAGGATGGCTTCGAGGCCCTGTGGGTTCTCGAGCGTGCCGCGAACAAACTGAAGGCCGCGGGCATTCCCGTGGTGGCGATCGCGGGCAACCACGACGGCCGCGTGCTGCCGCGCTTGATCGAGCGCGTCCCCGGCGTCAAGTTGCTCGGCGCGAACGCAACGTGGGAGCGCATCGGCATCCCCGGCCCGGGGCGTCCGGTTGATCTGTTTGGCTGGTCCTTCCCGGGCAACCACTTTGCTGACAACCCGCTCGATCATGGCGACTTCGCGGCCGCGCTGGGTAGCGCACGAACGGGCGCCGCGCGGCTGGGCGTCTTGCACGCCGATCTGGATGCGGGCAGCTCGAACTACGCGCCCGTCTCGACGGCGCGCCTCGATGACGCCGGACTCGACGCCTGGTTTTTAGGCCACGTCCACAAGCCCAGCCCGCTGGATGACGCGCAGCCGATCGGGTACTTGGGTTCGCTTGTGGGGCTCGATGCCGGCGAGTCCGGGCCGCGCGGCGCATGGCGCGTGCGCGCGACAGACACCGGGGTCGAGGCGCGCCAGCTGGCCCTTGGCCCGGTGCGTTTTGAGAACATCGAGGTCTGTTTGGACGCCGCTGCCTGCAACGACGTCCTCACCGACGACTTCGCCGTGCGCGCCTGCATCGAAGCCGCGCTGGCCGAACACGTGGCAAGCGCGCAGCTTGCCCATCACCATCGCGCTCTTGTCGCTCGCGTGCGCTTGACCGGCGCGCTCGAAGATCGTGCAGCGGTGCAGCAGTTTTCCAGGTCCATGGCGCAGCACCCGATCGTGTTCGACGCCGCGCTGCCCACGATCTTGCAGCGGGTCACCGATGAGACGCGCGAGCCTGTCGACCTGCAGCAGCTCGCCGCCGAGCCCACGCCCATCGGCCACATCGCGCGCGAGCTCTTAGCCTTCCAGGCCACCGGCGCGGTCGCCCCCGAAGTGCGCGCGGCGTTTGCGAGCACGCTCGACGGCGGCTGGCCGCTGGATGAAGACACCGACCCCGCGCCCGCCCTCGATGCACTGTTCGAGCGCGCTGCGTGGCAAGCGCTCGCGACGCTCTTGAGCCAAGAGCGGGAGCCGCGGGCATGAGGCTCGAACGTCTGCACATCAAGAGCGCGCCGGGCCTGCCCGCGGGCTTGCCGGTGCTCGAGCTGCCGCCCGCGCTGACGATCATCGTCGGCCCGAACGCCTCGGGGAAATCCACGATTAGTCGCACGTTGCGCGCGCTGCTCTGGCCCGACGAAGTCAGCCTTGCGGCCAGCGCGGAGTCGTTGTGGGTGCTGGGCGAGGTTCGCCACGAGGCGCGCCTCTTTGGTGGCGCTGTAAGCTGGCAGCCGCCGCTCGAGAGTGGCGCGCCGCGCGGCTCCGCGGCCCTTGCGCGGTTTGGTATCGCGAGCCTGCTTGAGGCCGACGATCCCAACGATCGCGACGTCGCCCACGAGCTGGCGCAAGAGCTTGCCGGTGGCTTTGACCTGGAGGCTGCCGCTCTGGTGTTTGGCACGACGCCGCGCTTCCGCCCGTCAAGGAAACAGGCAGGCACGCTCAAGGACGCTCAGCAGAAATTGGTCAAGACAAAGCGTGGCAGTGATGCGCTCATCCGGCTGGAGGGGCGCCTTTGCGAACTCGAGAGCGAGATCGATGCGGCAAGCGGTGCGCGCGACACCGTGGAGGCGGCGCGGCTCTTGATCGAGGTCCTCGAGGCGAAAGCCAACGCTGCGGCGCTCGAGGCGGCGCTTGCTGGGTACCCCGATTCGCTTGAAGGGCTGACCGGGCGCGAGGGGGAAGAGCTTGCGAGCCTCGAGCCCGAGCTGGTCAGCCTGCGCGCCGAGCTTGCCGAGGCTGCATCGAGCTGCGAAAGCCTCGCGGGCCGCAAGCGCGAGCTCGAAGGCGACCACGCCATGCCCACAGGCACAGAGCTCGACACATGGGCTGCGCGCATCGAGAAATTGCGCGAGCTCGAACGCGCAGCTGACGAACAACGCCAACGGCACAGCGCGTCAGCTGCCGCGCTACAAGCGGCGAAGGCGCGACTGCACGGAGACGCTGGTAAGCCGGCTCCAATTGATGGCGCGCATCTCGAAGGGCTTGCCGAGGCGATTCGCGAGTGGCGCGCCGCCGAAGCCAACGCCCTTGCCGCCAAGCGGACCGCCGAAGTCTGGGACGGTTTGGCTGCGCTGCCGCGCGATATGGACGCCGACTCCGCAGTCGATACGGAAGGCGCCCTGCGCGCGCTCCGATTGTGGTTGCGTAGCGCGGACGCGCCTCCTGCCGCCAACGCGCGCAACCTGCGCCCGCTCGCGGCGGGCCTTTTTGTTCTCGGTGCCCTCGGCGCCATTCTTGCGCTCACAGAGACCGTCAACTTCCCCGGCTCGGCCGGTTTCGCGCTGCTGGCCTTGACCGGTGTCGCGCTCTTTTTCCTGTCCCCCACAGCACAAGAGTCCGCCCCCGAATCGGGCGCCCGCGAAGAGGCTGCGAATGCCATCAAACGCGCTGGCCTCACGCCTCCAGATTGGACGCCGGGCGCCCTCGAGGCCCAACTTACGGATCTTGAGCGGCAACGCGAAGCGCAGCTCCTCGCCGAGCGCGCAGCCACGCAAGCCACGACTTTGAGCGGCGACCTTCTTCACGCGGAAGAAGCCGAGACCGCTCTTCGCGCGAAGCTCGCGGCACGCGCCACCGCGGCCGGCATCACCGAAGCCTGGCTCGACCTTGGCGCCGCCGCGCAAGTCGAAGCGCTTGTCGCACTCGGGCGCGCGATCGACGAAGAAGCCAGTAGCGCCGCGCGGCTTGCCCAGGTCGAAACCGAAACGCGCGCGCTCTTGGACCAGGCGGCCGCCTGGCTTGTGCCACTTGGCCAAGACGCGCCTGGCGATACGCCGCAGTTGAGCGCCGCGCACAAGGCCCTACAGGCAAATCAACGCGAGCTTGCGAACCTCGAGCTGCGCGTGCAGCAAGCTGAGGACACCACTCTGCGCCTGCGGCGCCAAGCCGACGAGCTTGCGACCAAGCGCGAGAAACTGTGGCAACGCACGGGCCTTGAAGACGGCCAGCTCGGCGCCCTCGAGGCGCTGATGCAAGAGCTTGCGCGCTGGCAAGAGGCGCGCCAAGAGCTGCGCGACGCGACGGCCGAACTCGGCAGCCGGCGCACGCGTTTTCAGAGCGCCGGTGGCCCCGGCAAGCTGGCCAAGCTCTGCCCCGAAGGCGAAGACCTTGAGGCGCTCCCTTGCGAGACCGTTGAAGGCTGGGCCGCAACGGCCGCCAAGCTCGCCGCGCATCTGAACGACTTGGTGGGCGAGCGCGGCGGCCACCGCAAGAGCCTGGAAGACGCGCGGCGCGGGCACATCTTGAGCGACGCGATCGCCGGCGTGCGCCAAGCCGCCGAGGACGTTGCCGCCGAGCGCGACCACGCCGCCACCGACGCGATCGGGCGCGCGCTGATCGAGGGCGCCGAGAGGGAGCACCACGCCGATCACACGCCGCGCCTCTTGCAGCAAGCACAGGCGTACTTCAGCCGCTTCACCGAGGGCGCCTGGCAAATCGAGCTTGGCCGCGACCGCGAGTTCAAAGCACTTGATGTGGCTGCAGGTCAAACACGCACCCTCGACGAGCTATCGGATGGCACCCGCGTGCAGCTCTTGTTGGCGGCTCGGCTCGCCGCGCTCGAGTTCCGCGAGGATTCTGTGCACGTGCCGATCTGCCTCGACGAGGCGCTGTCCACAACCGACCCGCGCCGCTTCCGTGCAGCAGCGAAAGCGCTGTTCGAGCTCGCGGCAGACCCCGATGCACCGCGGCAGATCTTGTACTTCACGTCCGATCATGGAGAGGCCGAGCAGTGGATTCTGGCCGCGCGTGAACTCGGTGCCGAAGCACCCGCCGTCATCGATTTGGGCCGGCTCACCGGCGAGCCCGCCGACTGGGGCGGCGACCTCGCAAGCGCCCCCCAAGTCGCAGCCGAGCTGCCGAGCCCGGCAGACCACACGCCGGACTCGTACGCAACCGTCCTTGGTGTTCCGGCCCCCGACGGCTTCCTCGAGCCCGCAACTTGGCATCTCTTCACGCTCGCGTTCGACCACCTCGACACGCTGCGCGTTTGCCTTGAGCGGCGCATCGCTTCGCTCGGAGTCTGGCGCCGCGCCCGCGACGTGGGTGAGCTGCCTGCGCAGCTTGACACCGACACCGTCGAGCGCCTGAGCGCACGGCTCGAGCTCGCGGAAGTGCTCGCACGCCTCTGGCGTTTCGGTCGCGGGCGGCCGATCACTTGGGACGACATCGAAGCGAGTGGTGCCGTCACCAAGATCTTCACCGATCGCGTGCGTGCCGTCTTGGAACTCCACGACCGCAAGCCGCACGAGTTCATCACTGCCACCCGAGCCATCAAGCGCTTCAAAGGCCAGGCTGACAAGCTCGAGGCGCACCTCGTCGACTGCGGTGCGCTGCCCACCGAAGAGCCGCTCGAAGCTGGCGAACTTGTCCGGCGCACACTCGCCGGCGCTCCGTCGGCCGCAGAGCAACTTGGCGTCCCCCAAGCGACGGCCTTTATTGAGTGGCTCGAACACTTGCTCGCCGGCGAAATCGACGTACTCAAAGCGTAAGAGACCCGACATCTGCGACCAGTGCGTCCCCGGGACTTCGTCTTTGGGAAACAGCACCAGTATCCACCGGTCGAAGGGCCCAAAAGAGGAGTGAAGCAACACCTCCCTCCACTTCAGCTCCCTCCGTTCCATGCAGCAAAGCACGTGCGCCGCGCTTCTCTTTTCGAGCCTCCTATTGGCCTGCGGCTCTGGCCAGATGTCAGCCGAATTCCAACCAGCGACCACCGCTCAAGGCGCCACACCTGCGGGTCACCTCTCGCAGCATATCGGAGCCTGGTCCTTCAACGAGGGAGCGGGGTTGACGACGGCCGACGCCTCCGGCCACGGTCACCAGGCAACCTTGCACGGCGCGAGGTTCATCCCCAACGCAAATGGCCATGCGCTCGAGTTCGATGGCCTGGATGACTTCGTCGAAGTGAATGACCGCGCTCCGTTTGACATCGCAACACTCGATGAAGGAACGATCTCCTTGTGGTTCCGCTTCGACTCCGTCCCGGGCCTCAACACGATCCAACCGCTGTTCTATTTCGGTGACGGCGTTGGCGGAGCCGGGAACTCCAGCCTGCTGATCGAGGTCGGTCACTTCCACTCGCACTCGGCGATCTACTTCACCATCTACACCGACAACGCCGTGATCCCCCAGTGCTTCGACTCGGGGTTCGAACTCGTGCCGGGCCAGCTCTATCACTTCGCGGCGGTCGTCGACCAGAAGCCCTCGCTCGGGCCCAACAAGGGGCTCAACACCGGCTACCTGAACGGCGTCGAGCTCACGGCACGTCACTACAACTATGGCACTGCCAGCGACGCCTACTTCTTCAGCGATATCGCGCATGGGCAAGAGACCTGGTTCGGTCGCGGTTTCCTCAACACGATTCCCAAGATCCAATTCCTCGACGGCGTCATCGACGAAGTCTTGATCTGGAATCAGCCGCTCAACGCGAAAGCGATCGCCGCGTACTACGCCGCGACCCAGCCCCTCATGTTCGACCCCGCGCCGATCGCCACGAGTGGCTCGCTTGTGCTTGTCAGCCAAACCCCGACAGCCGGCGGATCGCGCCTCGAGCTCGGCGTCCAAGGAGCCACGCCGCTTAGCCCGGTCGGAGTCATGATCAACGAAGGCGAGTCGCTTCTCGACTTCCACGCAGCGAGCCACGTGGGCGACGCCCACTGGACGGTCGAGCTCCCGCGCGCTGCCGGCCCGATCGCGCTCACGCCGGTCGCCCTCGGCGGAGCTCCGGGCGCGCCGCTCCACGTGTTTTCCCAAGAACCCTAGATCCTCAAGCCCCGCTGTGCGTCTCGGCCTCCACACACGGAGGTCTTATGCACACACACACAACTCTCGGGCTGATCTCAGCCCTCGCCCTAGCTCTTGCCCCGGCGCTAGCGCACTCGTCCGCGCCTTCTGTCACCGATTCCAGTGCGCTGACGCTTACCAGCGCGCTGAGCCACGGGGCCATTTTGGAGGGCGGCTCGCGCGAGGTCTTCCTGCACCTCAACTTGCGCGGGGGCGAAATGGCGCCCGTCAAGCGCCCGCGTTTAAACCTCGCGCTCGTGATCGACCGTAGCGGTTCGATGGCGTCCGACCGCAAGCTCGAGTTCGCCAAGAGCGCCGCTCTGCGGCTCGCCGGTCGTCTTGCCGACGACGATTGGCTCTCAATCGTCACGTACGACAACACCGTTCAAGTCGTAGTGCCCACGCAACCCGCGAGCCACCGCGAGGTGTTTCGATCGGCCATCGACGCGATCCAAACCGGCGGCAGCACGAACCTGTTCGGCGGCATGATGGCGGGCTTCCAACAAGTGCAAAGGGTGCGGGGGAAGCCAGCCTGAATCGCGTGCTCTTATTGTCGGATGGGCTCGCGAACGTGGGGCCCAAGGATCCCCTCGAGGTCGGTGGACAGGCCGCCAGCTGCCGCAACCAGGGCGTGCGCATCTCGACGATGGGCATGGGGCTCAGCTACGACGAGCTCCTGATGCAAGCCATCGCGCGTGAGTCCGGTGGTAACTACTTCTATGTGGCTGACCCCGAGTCCGTCGGCGACTTTCTTGCCGAAGAGCTCGACGGCATGAGCCGCGTGGTCGCGCGCAGTCCCGTCGTTCGCCTGCAGCTCGCGCCGGGGGTCGAGGTCGCCGATGTCTTTGGCTACAGCTTCACGCAAGAGGGCCGCAGGCTTGAGATCCCCGTCGCCGACATCATAAGTGGCGAAGAGCGCAAGATCATGCTGCGCCTCCGCGTCCCCGCTCACGGCAAGGCCTCGCGTGTCGTCTCTCGCGCGAGTCTGCGCTTTGTCGCGCAGGCGAGTGGCGAGGCGCACACACAAGCGGGCTCGCTCATGGCGGTGCGCATCACGAGCGCCCCCGCGCTCGTGGCGAGCCTTCGCAACACGGCCGTGCTGGCCAAGGCCGAGGTCTCCCTGAACGGACTAGCGCTTGTGCAAGCCACGCGCCTGCAGAAGGCCACTCGGCTGGAAGCCGCGATCGAGCTTCTGGACGCGCGCCTCGCGAGCAGCTCCCAGCTGAATGCCTCGCTGCTTCGGAACGACGAGGTCGCCCGGACGCTCAAGCGCATGGACGAGGTCCGTGCCGACCTCAAGCGCACGCGCCTCGATCCCGCTGCCGCCCGCGACGTGCAGCTCTATGGCGAGCTCGTCGGACTTGGCTACCTGTAGCGCGACCGGAGGCGAGCCCGATGGATCCGCAACTTTGCGGTTCACGGGCTCGCCGACCTCGGGTGCCTTGTCCTAGGCTCGGCGGCTCACTCCATGAACTCCAAACCAACAGACAGCATTCAGGACGAGGCCCTCATGGCCGCGTACCAAAACGGCAACGTGCGCGCCTTCGAGCTTTTGTTCGAGCGCCACCGCCGACCACTGTTCACGTTTCTTGTTCACCGCCTTGGCGATCGCGCGCTTGCCGAGGATCTGTTCCAAGACATCTTCCTGCGCATCGCCAAGAAGCGCGAGACCTTCGAAGTCGGCCGGCGCTTTCGGCCTTGGCTCTTCACGATCGCCCACAACGTCATCATCGACCATCACCGGCGCAAGAGTGTCCGCAGCGCCATCAACGCCGAGGACCGTATGGACCAAGAGAGCGTCGACCCGCAGCGCGGTCCGCTGGAGCACGCGGTGCAAGAGGAGGTCGCCTGCGGGATCTCCGAAGCGCTACGCAGGCTGCCCGACGAGCAACGCGAGGTCTTCCTGATGCGCGAGCTCGCCGGCCTCGACTTCGCCGCCATCGCTGAAGCCCTCGGCTGCGGCACGTCGACCGCGAAGAGCCGCATGCGCTACGCGCTCGAAAATCTGCGCCACCTTCTCAGCGGCAACCTCGACCCACACACAAGCCATGAGTGATTCCATTAACTGCGAGGCCGTCGAGCTCTATCTGCTTGGCGATCACGACGAGAGCGCTCAGCTCACGGCCGCCCTCGAGGCCCACCTAGCCGATTGCGCCAAGTGCCAAGCCACGGCCAAAGCCTGGGAAGGTGCGGTCGAGGCCTACCGCGGACTCGACCAAGAAGACGTCTCGCCGGCCGTCGCCGCCACTGTCCTCCGCGCCGCCGAACCCAAAAAGGAGCGCTCGGCGTGGCACATCGCCGCCGTCGCCGCCGCCCTGGTTCTGGTGACCGGCTTCTTCGCGCTGCGCCAGATGGGAAACATCGGCAACGCAAAGTGGCTCGAGGGCCAGGTCGCCGAGGCGCACCAGCTGATGAAGTTGGACAAGCCCGACAAGGCGCTGGCGGTCCTCGAGGCCGCGCGCGCCGAGGGCCTCTCCCCTAAGCATTACTCACTGCTCGCCCGGCTACAGCTCGAGGCTGGCCAAGCGCAAGCCGCACTCGACACCATCGCCGACCTTTGGGACCGCGATGCTTTGGCTGCCGACTCGCTGGAGGTCGCGCTCTTGACCAGCCGCGCTCTCGACGAAGTGGGCCAGCGCAACGCAGCCCTCGCCGTGCTCGACCAGGCGCGCGATCACTTCGGGACCGAGGCCGAAGCCGAAGCAATCGATCAGTACATCGAGGCTCTTGGCGGCGGTGCACCTAGGGAAGCGGACCTCGAAGAGCTCAGCGGGCTCGGGTATTTATAGGCTCGACAGGTCCGGCTTCTGCCGCAAGAGCAAGACGGCGTAGCTCGCCATCGCGCAGCCGGTGAGGACGAGGCCCACGCCGGTGGCGCGCATCAGCGGGTCGTACTCCGTGACGAACGCGACAAGGCCGAGGGCGAGGGTCACGAGGTGCACGCGGTAGCCGAAGCGCACGAGGCGCTCGGGAAGCAGGCGCTTCATCGGTGGCACCGGGAGGTGACCGACGTACGGCGAGAAGCGATGGAACCAAATCAGGAACGGCTCGATGCGCGTCAGCATGCCGTGCATGATCAGCCCGGCCCAGCCGAAGATCGCCAGCCAGCCAAACGCGAAACCGAAGCGCACGTCAGGCGCGAGGAAGTGCGTAAACAGGGCCAGGATTGCGAAGAGCGGGAGCGCTCGCCCGACCCGCAGGCCGGCGCGCCAGAAGCCAACCGAAGGGTCGGGGCGCTTGCGGCGACGGCCCTTGAGCGCCTCCAAAGCGAGCCCGGGGTGGCGCCACCACACGGCCCACCCGGCAGGCGCAGCGACGAAGGCCGCGACCCACAGGCCAGCGCCCTCGAGCTGCCCCGCGATCACAAGGATCAACACCAACAGCGATGCGCCGAGCCCAAACAACAGCGGCGCCAGCACCGACCAGCCTTCCGCGCGCGTGAACTCGCGCGTGAGGTAGAACATCGGCAGGACCTGCCACGAGACCGCCGCGATCAACCCGCCAACCCAGCCGCAGATCGCGAACAGGATGTGCACCTCAAGCAGAAGCGGCCGGTCCGAGGGCAGCGGCCCGCCCGTCCAAATGATCGCAAGGTGTGCGCCCAACGAGACCACCATCAGGAATGAGGCGAGCGCCCAGCGCATGCCCACGACCGTGATCGTGCCAGCCTTGCTCTTCATCAGAGCGATCAGCACGGGAATCGCAAACACGTGGGCCGCGAGCTCGATCGTGTAGAAACCTGGGTCAGCAGGCAGCCAGCCGAGCGCAAACGCCACAAGGCCGAGGAAGCCCAGAAGGAACAGCCCAAACGCAACGTACGCCAGCCGGATCCAAGGCACGCGCGCCGACGCAACAACCGGCGTCATCTGGTACAGAGCGCCGGTCATGACAAGCGTCAGGAACCCAAGCGTCGCCGCATGCACAAACAGGATCGTCTGCGGCGCAGGCGGATGGACCATGAGCCCAGTGCTCTTTAAAAGGAGCACCAATCCCGCAACCACCAAACCGAGTGGCGCTGTCAGGAAGAAGCTCATCGGGATCGCGAGCGGCGGCGCCTGGTCCAGGCTCAAGCCGTCCATGCCAGAGGGGTTAGTCATTTTGAGCACGTCGCATGTTGAGGATGACACCTTCGTAGCCCTTGGTACTTTCGACAGGCGCGACGGCGAAGGCTGTGCCGCGCTCGACGAGTCGTTGAAGAAGCAGCTCGGGGCGCCGCGGAAGACGCCCAAGCCAAGATGCACCGGGTGCGAGGCGGCCCTCGGCCAACAGGGCCATCTCGAGTGGCTCCGGCGCTTCGCAATCGCGCAAGTCCACCGACGCGGGAGCCTTCGGGCCGCGAACAAGCAGCACAACGACCTCGCCCTCTACCAGCACCTCGACGGCAAAACCGCGCGCCGCCATCACGGCCATCAAGGGAGCCGGCTTAAACGGCGCCGTGAAGACCAGCGCGCCGCCTGGTGCAAGCCGCTCGAGCTCGGCCATCGTGGCCTGGAACGGATCGGTGCCGGCCTCCAAAAGCGGCCGCACATCAAGCGACAGAAGCAGCTCGTCCCCCGGTGCGGCAGGCGCCGCCGTTGCGCCAGCAGGCTCTCCCGCTTCGATCCCCGCCCACCAATGATCCACAAGACTCCCCGCGCGCTCGGCGGCGCCGCGCACCGGAATCCCCAGGTGCAGCCGCGTCCGCAGGAGCTCGCCTTGCAAGGTTGCAATGAAGAGCTCGGCCGCGCGCGGCTTGTCCAGCGCCGCCGGCACATCGGCGCGCGTCAGCAGGTTCGAGACGAGCCGCAGCAAGTCCTCAACGAGCCCCTCAAGCTGCCCCGCCTCGGACACGCCCTCGTCAAGCGCCTCGCCACCGCCAGCGCGGTAGAAAAACAGCCGGGGCAGACCCGGATAGCGCTCGGCGAACGCCAGCAGAGTCTCCACCATGATCTGCAGCATGTCCCGCACGGGCGCCTCTTGCGGCATGACCTTGTGCAGCTCGGACTCAAGCTCGAGCCGCGCGAACGCGATCGCCGTGCTCAGGATCTCCTCGCGGGACTCGAAGTGGCGAAAAAGCGCCGGCTGCGACACGCCCGCCGCCTCGGCGACCTGGCGGGTCGTTAGGCGCTCGGGCGAGACCTCGGCGAGCAGCTCAAGCGCGACGCGCGCGACCTGCTTGCGCCGCTCGTGACTTCTTAGACGCATGAAATACGCGTGGGGTTAAAGTTGTAAGTTATCACCTGATTACCTATAACTTTAACCCCACCCGGAGTCCACTATGACCTTGATCGAATTCTTCACCGCCGACCACCGCCACTGCGATGCCACTTGGGCCTCGCTCGAAAACGGCGAGGGCGCCGACTTTCCCACCTTCAAAGCCGAGATGCTGCACCACTTCGCGATGGAGGAGCAGGTCCTGTTCCCCGCGTTCGAAGAGGCCACCGGCATGACCGCGGGCCCCACGGCGATGATGCGTATGGAGCACGAGCAGATGCGCGGCGTCTTGAACCAGATGCAGACCGCCTTCGACGCCGGCGACGAGCAGACCATGCTGGACCACGGCGACACGCTGCTCATGATCATCCAACAGCACAACCAAAAGGAAGAGGGCATGCTGTACCCGATGGCCGAGATGCACATCCCGGCCGAGTGGAGCGATCTCAAAGCGAAGTTGGACGAGGTCAAGTAGGCGGTACGATTCCGTCGTGACCCTTCCCCCCATCCAGCAACTCGAGTCCGTGGACTCGACGAACGAGCACGCATTCCGCGAGCTCGGTGACCGGCGCGCAGAACACCTGTCCGCCTGGATTGCCAAAGAGCAAACGGCCGGCCGCGGCCGGCGCGGCGCCGCGTGGCACGGAACCAAAGGCGACAGCCTCATGATGAGCCTGACCCTGGTCGGCCGCGACAGCTGGAGCCTGCCGGGGCCCGCGGTCCTCAGCATGACCGTTGGCGTGGCCCTGGTCTTTGCGCTTGAGCGCCTAGGGCTCGCCGCATCCCGATTGGCCCTTGATTGGCCCAACGACTTGGTCGCGTCGACACCCGGCCTCTGCAGTCAGGGCGCGTGGTCCAGCGAGGACACAACCGAGCTGCCCAAACTAGCCGGCATCTTGATCGAGGCGCGCAACTTCGATCCCGACGCGCCGCAGTTCGTCGCGGGAATCGGCGTCAACCTGAAGGGCAAGCTGCCCGCCGAGCTTGCCGCCGAGCGGCCCGTCGCAACGCTTCAGGACTTAGGCTTAGACACAACGCCGATCGAGCTGGCGACCGCACTCCAAACCGAGCTGCAGGAGTGGCTCGAGATCGGCGCCACAGCCCCCGACCAGCTGTGCCAGGAATACACCGAAGCCACGGGCCTCGCCGGAAGCCTCGTCGAGGTCGAGCTGGCGGGCGGCACAGCCACCGGCCGTCTCATCCTGATCGAGCCCGACGGTATCGCGATCCTGAACGAGGACTCGGAGCTCTTGCGGTTCAACCTTGAACACGTTCTGGCACTGCGGGCGCACACTCACTGAGCGAGGAAAGTATCCTCCCCCCTATGACGCAAACCGACATCATCCGGCCCGACGGCCGCACGGCCGCCGCCACGCGCGAAGTCCGCTTCGACCGCAGCTTTCCCTCCCAAGCCCCCGGCAAAGTGCTGGCGTGCTTTGGCGAGACCCAGGTGCTCTGCACCGCCAGCTTCCAAGAGACCACACCGAAGTGGATGAAGGGTCGCGGCACGGGTTGGCTGACGGCCGAGTACGGCATGCTGCCCGGCTCGACCGATCGGCGCAAGCCGCGCGATCGCGGCGGCAAAACCGACGGGCGCTCGGTCGAGATTCAGCGGCTGATCGGCCGCTCGCTGCGCGCGGCGATGGACTTCGACCTGTTGGGTGAGCGCACAATTTGGGTCGACTGCGACGTGCTAAAGGCCGATGGCGGCACGCGCACGGCGGCGATCAGCGGCGCGTACGTCGCGGTGTACGATTGCCTGGTGCAGATGGGCGAGAAGCGCCTCTTGCGCACGTTCCCTATGACCACGCAGCTAGGCGCGGTTTCGGTCGGCGTTGTCGATGGCGAGGTCGTGTGCGACCTGTGTTACGCCGAGGATTCGCAAGCCGATGTCGACATGAACCTGGTCATGACGGGCGAAGGCGAGTTCATCGAGGTGCAAGGGTCGGCCGAGGGCGCGACGTTCAGTCGCGCGCAGCTCGACGCCATGCTGGAGATCGGCGAGGCCGGCATCCGCCACATCTTCGACGTGCAGCGCGAGGCCCTTGGCGGCTGACACGCGACTCACCGCACGCGAGATCGCCGCGGCGCTCGTCGCTGGCGGTCTTGTTGCAGCACTCAGCTTTGCGTTCTTTCTCGAACGTCTGCCCGGCGACGGATCGGGCCTGATCAACCTGCTGGCGCGCTCGGACACAAACGGCGGACCGTTCACGTTCTGGTACCACATCGGATATGCGTGGCTGGTCAGCTGCATCCGCGCCATCACGCCATTCCTGACTGTTCGCGGGACTCTAGAGCTGGTTTCAGCGCTCGGCGCAGGCGCGGCGGTCAGTCTCGCCTACCTCGCGCCTCGACGGCTTGGGCTGTCCGCCAAGAGCGCCGGCCTTGCGGCTCTCCTCTTGGCATTGACGCCCGCGATGGCCGAGCACACGTTGACCGTCGAGGTCCATACGGTGCAACTAGCGGCCGGCCTCCTCGGGCTCTTTCTGATGGCGCGCGCCGCGCGCGCCTCGCTCGCGCGGCTATTCGCGATCAGCCTGAGCGCAGGCCTCATCGTCGCCTTCGCGCACCAGACCGGACCGCTGCTCTTCCCCGGTCTGGTCCTCGCGAGCTTCTGGTCCGACGAGGACAAGCGCGAGCCCGCCCCGCTCCGCCTCCTCGCCATCCGCTTCGCCACAAGCGCGGCGGCCTTCACACTGGCGATCCTCGCGGCCCGCGAGGCGACGGCGCGCTTCAGCCCGTTTGAGAAGATCAAACAGCTGTCCGACTTCACGAGCCTGACCGCGAGCCTCACCAAAGGCATCTCGATCGGCTTCGTGCGCGACGAGCTCCTATTCGGCCTGCCGATTCTGCTCGGGCTCTTGGTCCTTGGCCTGGCGCTCGGCACGTGGCGCGAGCGGCGCGGCAAGCTCGCGCTCGCGCTCTTCGTCGTGCCCTATGTGTTCTTCCTCGGCTTTGGCGAGCGCACCAGCGGCGGCTACTTCCTTGGCGCAGCACCGGGCTTGATCCTGTTCGCGGCGCTCACGCTCGAGCGCGCCTTCGCCAAGCTAGGCGCGAGCCCGCTCGCCACCGTCACGCTCATCCTCGCAGGCTGCGGCGTGTGCGCCAGCCCCGTCTTCAGCTTCCTGTGGCTGACGACCCCCGAGCGAACGCTCCTCGAACAGCGCGCGATTCTGCGCACCGAGTCAGTCCTGCGCCTCATGCCCGAAGGCGGCACGCTGTTCACGCTGCAGTTCAACGAACTCACTCTGAACGGCCAGCTTCCGGCCTACACAGAGGTCACGCGCTGCGGCTACTTCCGCGACGGCATCCAGGCCGGCTACACACAAGACGTGATGCGGCTCGGTGTCGAACAGGCGCTGCACAACCTCTACAACGAGTCGCCCGCTCTGCTGGTCGACTGGACCTGGACGCCCGCGCCGGGCCACTTCGACGACTCGTGGTGGCCCTACCTTGAAGTGATCCGCGCGGACCTCAACGACCAATGGAACGTGAAAGAGTTCCATACTGAATACGGCACCTTCCTCTCCCTCTCCAAGAAAGACCTCCAATGAAGATTCTGCTTGCCACTGGCAACAAAAAGAAGCGCGCCGAGTTCGAGCGCATGTTCCAGCCGCTTGGTATCGAGCTGCTCCCGGCCGGCGACCTGCCCGACACCATCGAGGACGCGCCCGACTTCGCCGGCAACGCGCGCAAGAAAGCGAGCGAGGCCGCGCTCGCGGCGAACGCCTGGGCGCTCGCCGACGACTCGGGTCTTGCCGTCGATTACCTCGACGGCGAGCCCGGCGTGAACTCCGCGCGCTTCGCCGGCGAGCACGGCGACGATGCCGCGAACAACCGCCTCTTGCTCGAAGAGCTCGACGGCCTGAACCCCGAGAACCGCGGCGCCCACTTCGTCTGCGCCTTGTGCTTGTGCCGCCCCGACGGCACGCCAGCGATCGAAGTCGAGGGCCGCTCACACGGCCAAATCCTTGAGGTCGCGCGCGGCACCAACGACTTCGGCTACGACCCCCTGTTCCTGTTCACCGAGCCCGGCTTCCCCGAGACCGGGCGCGGTTTCGCCGAACTCTCGAAGGCCGAAAAGGCCTCCATCAGCCATCGCGGTCGCGCCCTCGCGGCCCTCGCCGCGCGCCTCGGCGAGCTTGCCTAACAACCCCTCCCTCCTCACGACCTGGACTCACCATGCTGCTCGCCCTCTTTGCCACGCTCGCCCCCGCCACGCTGCCCATGCTTGCCCCTTTGCAAGACGCGCCGCCCGAGCTGGCCGCGGATGAAACTACGGAGATGCCGGCGGAGGTTGTCGAGATCATGCAAGCCATGGCCGCGATGGACTGGCAGGAAGGCACGGTGATGGTCGAGGGCGACATCGCGACCATCGCGCTGCCCGAAGGCTGGAGCTACCTGCAGACGATGGACGCGCAGTTCATGGTCGAGAAGGTGTGGGGCAACCCGCCGGATCGCTCGGTGCTGGGGTTCATCTCGCCGCCCGGCGAGGAGACCTGGGGTGTGATCGTGACGTTCGACGAGGAGGGCTACGTCGAGGACGATGACGCCGAGGACATGGACTTCGGTGACCTGTTGGAAGAGATGCAGGGCGACACCGAGGCCTCGAATGAGTTCCGCGCCGCCGAGGGGTACGGCACGGTCGACCTCGTCGGATGGGCAGAGGAGCCGCATTACGACTCGAACGCGAAGAAGCTGTTCTGGGCCAAGCGCCTGCGCTTCAGCGGCGAGGACGAGGACACGCTGAACTACAACGTGCGCATCCTTGGCCGCCATGGCGTCTTGGTCATGAACGCGGTTGCCTCTATCGACGAGCTCGACGCGGTCCACGCTGGCAGCAAGCTGTTGCTCGAGAGCACCGAGTTCACAGAGGGCAACCGCTACCAGGACTTCGACTCGACCATGGACAAAGTCGCGGTCTACGGCATCGGCGGGCTGATCGCGGGCAAGGTGCTCCTGAAGGCCGGGATCTTGGCGAAGTTCGGCAAACTGATCCTCGTCGGCGTCGTAGGCCTGTTCGCTGCCGCACGCCGCATGTTCACGGGTAAGAAAGACGGCGAGCGACCGAAGCGCGCGGCCTAGCCGCCCGGAATCGAATATCATGCGCGGCAATTCCGACCGCCCTTAGCCCCCTGCCGAACTCCCGTGGACCCCAAGCACATCCGTAACTTCTCGATCATCGCGCACATCGACCATGGCAAGTCGACGCTCGCGGACCGCATGCTCGAGTGCACTGGCTCGGTCAAGAAACGGGACATGACCGACCGCGTGCTGGACGACATGGAGCTCGAGAAGGAGCGCGGCATCACGATCAAGGCGCGCGCCGTCACCATCTTCCACACGAAGGATGGCGAGGAGTACATGCTCAACCTGATCGACACGCCGGGGCACGTCGACTTCAACTACGAAGTCGAGAAGAGCCTGCAGGCATGCGAAGGCGCGATCCTGCTGGTCGACGCGAGCCAAGGGGTCGAGGCCCAGACCGTGGCGAACGCGTACCTGGCGATCGAGGCCAACCTCGAGATTGTGCCGGTGCTCAACAAGGTCGACCTGGCCCACAGCCGCCCCGACGAGATCGCCGAAGAGATCGAGAACTCGATCGGCGTCGACGCCGCCGACGCCAAGCGCGTCTCGGCGAAGACCGGCCTCGGTGTGCCGGAACTCCTCGATCAGATCATCACCCAAGTGCCCCCGCCCAGGGGCGACCCCGCGGACCCGTTGCGCGCGCTGATCATCGACGCAGTCTACGACGAGTACCGCGGCATCATCGTGTACCTGCGCATCGTCGACGGCACCGTCAACGAGCGTGACCAGATCTACATGATGGGCACCGAGAAGACTTTCGAAGCCGTAGAGCTCGGACGTTTTGCGCCCAAGATGCTGCGCACGAAAGTGCTGCACGCAGGCGAAGTCGGCTACTTCATCTCGAACATCAAGTCGCTCGGCGACGTGCGCGTTGGCGATACGGTCGTGCTCCACAAGGGCCCCAAGGTCGAGATGCTGCCCGGTTATGCGCCGCCCTTGCACATGGTCTACGCCGACTTCTACCCGACCGCGTCGGGCGACTTCGAGGGCCTGCGCGACGCGCTCACGACCCTGACCCTGTCGGACTCGTCGCTCGACTTCGAGCCGGTCACCTCGGACGCGCTTGGCTTTGGCTTCCGCTGTGGATTCCTCGGTCTGTTGCACATGGAGATCGTCCAGCAGCGTCTCGAGCGCGAGCACGACATGGACATGATCCAGACCGCGCCGACGGTGACCTACCGCGTGCGCTACGCGGATGGGACCGAAGAGGAAATCCACTCGCCCGGCATGCTGCCCGATCCCGACAAGTTCGAAGAGCTGCTCGAGCCAATCGCGCGCATCTCGATGATGGTGCCGACCGAGTTCGTCGGCGTCGTCATGCAGATGTCCGTTGAGCACCGCGGCGAGTACGTGCGCACCGAGTACCTCTCCCAGAACCGCGTGCAGCTGTTCTTCGACGTACCGCTCGCCGAGCTGATCTACGACTTCTACGACAAGCTGAAGTCGGGCACCAAGGGCTACGGGACGCTCAACTACGACATCACGGGTTATCGTGCAGACGATCTCGTGAAGCTGCGCATCTTGGTCAACGGTCAAGAGGTGGACGCACTCTCATCGATCATCCACAAGGACGTCGCGGACCGCCGCGGTCGCAGCATCATCCAGCGCCTGCGCAAGGACATCCCGCGCCACCAGTTTGAGGTGCCGCTGCAGGCGGCCATCGGCGGCCGCATCATCGCGCGCGAGACGATTCGCGCGATGCGCAAAGACGTGACCGCCAAGTGCTACGGCGGAGACATCTCGCGCAAGCGCAAGCTGCTTGAGAAGCAGAAGAAGGGCAAGCGCCGCATGCGCTCGATCGGCAACGTCGACATCCCGCAGAAGGCCTTCCTGTCGGTCCTCGGTGAAGGAGAGAAGAAGAAATGACCGAGATCGCCATGCCCTCCACCGCTCCGCCGGAGGCCCCGAAAAAGGGCAAGAAGGCCCACTCGACGCCTTGGCGCGACAACATCGAGGCGATGTTGATGGCGATCATCATGGCGCTCGTTCTGAAGTACTTCTTGGTCGAGGCGTACCGCATCCCCACGGGTTCGATGCAGCCGACCCTGATGGGCAACGATCACATCGGTGTGTACGACCGCATCCTGGTGGACAAGTTCAGCTATCAGTTCCGCAAGCCCGAGCGGTTTGAGGTCGCCGTGTTTCGGTATCCGCTCGACCGCTCGAAGAACTTCGTCAAGCGCATCGTTGGCGTGGGCCCCGAGGACTTCCGCGTGCGCTACGGCGACCTGTGGCACCGCAAGGACAAGACAGAAGACTGGCAGATCATCCACCGCCCCGGGCACGTGCAAGCCGAGACGTGGTTGAAGATGGCTAAGGACGAGCCTGACAACCCTCTCTTCCACGATGCAAGCGATCGCGGCCTCAACTTCGGCCGCGACTTCTCGCTAGAAGGCAGCCGGCGTCTGCGCTTCGGCGAGTCGCGCGCGAGTGTGATGGATAGCTACAACGACGGCTACCCCGACGCGATTATCGACGACATGCCGCGCAACAAAAACGGCTCGGGCTCCCACCCCGTTGGCGACCTGCGCATTGAAGGTGCGCTGCAAGTCGCCGCAGGTACCGAGTGGGTGACGTTCGAAATCGAAGAGGGCGCCCTTGTCTACCAAATGCGCCTGCCTGGCCCCGCCGCCCCAACAGGCGCCGCGCCCACGATCGAGGTCCGCGATGGCGATGTCCTGCACAAGTCGCGCCCCGTCGAGATGCACAAGGAGGCTTCCGCGCTTCGGCTCGAGGCCGGCGCCTCGTACGACTTCGTCGCCCAGAACCTCGACGATCGGCTGACCCTCCAGCTCGACGGCGAGACTCTTGTTGAGCTCGACATCCCGCCCAACCCGCTGTTGGGTGCCGCGCTGTACCTCGAGACCACAGCGGGCCTGACGACGTTCCGTGACGTCATGGTCTATCGCGACATCTTCTACACGAACGACAGTGTGCTCGTGGACGAGACGCACATCCCTGAAGGCATGTACTTCATGATGGGCGACAACACGCTCGACTCGTCGGACAGCCGCATGTGGCGTCTGCATCGCCTCGAGCATCGCTTGCCCGATGGCAGCGTCGAGCTCGTGCAAGGCAACCACCGCGTCGGCGGTGGAATGGGCTCGCAGTCGGACTTCAAGAACGACATCAACCCGTTCACGACTTCGCTCGGCACACCCGATCTGCGCCCGATCACCTGGTTCCGCGACGAGTGGGGCGAGATGCACAACTACGAGGCTGGCGAGGTCGCCCCCGCCGATCCACTCACCCTGTCGTCGCCCTTTGTGCGCGAAGATCAGATCCTAGGCCGCGCGATCGCCGTCTTCTGGCCGATCCGCCCCATGGACAGCATCTGGCGCTTCAAGCGAGTCGACTAAGCCCCCCCCCATCACGATGACCGACTACCCGAAAAAAACCTGCGAGCTCGAGAGCCTCGTGACCCACAAGCGCCTTGTCGAGGCCGCCCTCGCCGGCCGCAAAACGCAACAGCGACGCAACGGCGTCTACGGCTACCCGGGTGAGCGCTTCGACCTCGACGGCACGACGTTCGAGGTCACCGCGCTCTTCCGCGAAACCCTGGGCGACATGGACGATGCCGCCGCGCAAGCCGAGGGCTACCCCGGCCTCGACATGTACAAGGACCTGATCCTGCGCATGCACAAGGGCATGGATTGGGACCCGACTTCGAAGGTCTGGGTCCACGAGTTCAAGAAGGTCTAGGCGCGCGCGTCACTTCGTCCCTGCCTTGCTTGCGGTACTGGCCCTCACCGCCTGTGAGCGAAGCGCATGCGCGACGTCCTCGCTCGAACTCGTCGATCGCCAAGGCGCGCTGTCCTGGGAGTGAGGGAGGCACGCCCTGCGATCGAAGCCCGCTAGCCAAAGGCCCCACTGCGAACTCGATCGAGAGGTCAACGCCCTGGCGGGTGAAATGTATCGCATAAGATACAATAATAGACATATCGTATCGTTTGAGGTACGGTATAGGAGTCATGGTCAACGCAATCACAGGTCCCGACCTTCGTTCCCAGCTCGACGAACGCCGAGAGAGTCTACGCCTCTCCAAGACGCAACTCGCTCGGCGAGCGGGCCTCTCGCTGCCGACAGTCAATCGAGTTCTCTCTGGTAGCGAGCAGAATCCGCGCATCAAAACGCTCGCCGCCCTCGCTGCCGCAGTGGGTGTCGAGATTCGCTTGGGGGCGGTCACGCGCATCGACGAGCTCTCGACAATCGAGGCCTTTCGCGAGGCTCAAGCTCGGACAAAAGCGAGGCGCCTCGTGCGCCTGCTTCAAGGCTCGATGGCGCTGGAAGCAAGCGCCCTGGATCGCCAGTCCCTCTTGCAACTTGAAAACAAGAACGTGCGCACCCTCCTGCAAGGCCCGCCTCGTCGACTGTGGAGCGACATGCCGTGACACGGTGGAAACCAATCGATGGGGAGACGCCTATCGACCCTTCCCATCTTCGGAATCCGAACGGCATCACCACGCGCCGCGAGTTGAGCGAGAGAGAAGCTGCGAACATCAACAGCGCGGTCCTGAAGTACCTCGCTGCTAGACCGAATCGGCGCCTCGCCCCCTTCGATTTCGGTTGGCTTTTGCGCCTACACCGGGAGATGTTTGTCTTTGGGCGGGGAAGACGAGAACACACGACCTAAATATTGGCAGCCCGCACTTCCAGGTTACCGAACACTTGGCCGCACTTGTTGACGACCTCCACAGTTGGACGGGGTTCGGGCACACCACCGAGGTGCAAGCCGTTTGGCTGCACCATCGGGCAGTTCAGATTCACCCCTTCCCTAACGGGAACGGTCGCCACGCCCGACTGGCTTCGAACATCTGGCTCGCGCTCCATGGCAAGCCTCTTGTCCACTGGCCCGACCAAGTTCTTGGCAGCACAAGCCTTGTCCGCAGCGATTATCTCGCTGCGCTTCGTGCTGCCGATGCGGGCGACGACTCGGACCTCATCGCTTTCCACACACGTTTCACTGGCTCCTGATGCCCTCGCTCGGGAGGGGCAATCCGCGAAGGGTGGCGGCCGAGTGTTGGCAGCTTGGAATTTCCGAAAGGCCCCGTTCGCGTGGTGCCAATTTGGTTCGGCGAAACGATGCGTTGCTTGCGTGAGACATGCGTGCCCGGTGAACCGGCCGTCCCAATGAGTTCCCCAAGGTCCGTGCTGATCTGCACGTCTATTCCGCGGTCTCGGCATCGAGTGACGGCGCGAAATACAGGCGCTCGGCGGGGAAGTCGAAGACGAGGCGCGCGCCCTTGAACACCTCTTGGCCGATATTGCCGGCGGTGTACGCGTCGGCGAAGGTGCCGACCTCATTCATAGCGAAGCCGGCCTCGAGTGCCTCCATGCGGCGGCCGCCGAGCTCGAACCACTCGAGCTGGCCGAAGTAGCCGGAGCTCGTGCCGCCCACGCCGCCGAACTCGGCGAGATGCGTCTCGCGATTCGCGAGCAAGTCGAAGCTCTTCACAGCCGGAGCGTGAAACGTCAGAGCGCCGTTCGCTCCGGTGTCGAGCCGAAACCATGCCGTCGCTTTCTTGCCTTGCGCGGGGAAGCTTGCCTCGGCGCACGGGGTCTTGCCTTGGAACGCCAAGGCCACCGAGGGCCAAGCCGCATCGGGTGTAAACGTCCGCGCGTCGTGCAGCGCGACCGTCTCGGTGTCGATCTCGACAACGGCTCGACCGAAGAAGTCGTAGCCGATGATGCCACCTATGGGCACTCCAAAGACACCCGAAAGGAAGGCGAGATCGAGCTCGACAAACACGGGCACGTCGAAGGCCATCGGGCCGAGCTGCAACGCCGCGCCGCGCACGAACTGCGTCGTCTCACTGCCACCAACACCCACGGCGCGCACCTCGCCAAGCGGCTCGAGTTCAAGCCCCCGTGCCGCCGTCCGATCCAGCACCATGGCGCCCGCGCCCGAGTCCAGAATGAACCAACCGAGGTCCTCGCCGGCAACCGTCGGATGCACAAGCACGTGGCCCGTGATCGCGCGGCGCGCCTCGACGTGCGCGTCGAGGCTTGCGTCGAAGGCAAAGTCGGTTGGCGGGGTCTCGTCGATCGTGAAGCTCGAGTCGTGCAGCTTGACGACGTGGCCCTCAACAGCCGTGTACGACTCACCCAAGCTGTCTTCGCCATCGGCCTGATCGCGCACCTCGATCTGCATCGGCACGGCGAGGCCTTCGATCGTCGTCCAGCCCAACAGCTGCATGATCGATTCGCCACTCGAGGTCTCTTCGGTGATCTGCGCAGGGACGTTGCCCGCCTCGTTCAAGTCCAGCTCAAACTCGAGCGGCGTGCCCGGCCGATCGACGACCAAGTGGCCCGGCGCAGACTCACGGACGCGAAGGTCTTGGGAGTCGGCCCAGACGCCGGTCAGGATCGACGCCAGAAGCGGAGCCTCGGCGCGGTCGCCCAGGTCCAGCTCGCGCGTCAGGCCTGAGGAGTCTTGGCGCACGACGCGCGTGCCGTCGAACACCTCGAGCTGCCCAAGCGGGCCCGAGACGAAACGCCGATAGCGGCCGTCGCCCGCCAGCAGGAACTCGAAGGTCTCGGTGCGGTTGAGGAACGTCGCCTCGCCTTTTAGCTGCAGGCCGCGGCCTTCTGCATTCAGCTGCATCCACGTGCCGCGGGTGGCGGCATCCCGCAACTCGAGCGCCCGCGCCTCGTCGAGAACCTGCGGTGTCGAGTGGCATGAAGCCAAGGCGATGAGCCCAAGGGCGGCGACCTGAAGTGCGTGCTTCACGAGGGGTAGATCACAAACAGGGAGCCGGCGAAGAGGATTGTGGTGAGCTTCGGGGAAGGGGGCATGGTTTGGCTTTTGGGACTAGTGTGGTCAGGGCGAAGGTCAGGGCGGCGAGGTGGCGTTTCGTGGAGTCGGGCTCGGCGCGGGCGCGCAGGAAGTCCTCGACTTGGGTCAGCAGGCGCGTCAGCTCGGCGACATCTTCTGGGGTCAGCCAAGCCTTCGAGCGCTGGACGATCGGCAGCTCGCCGAGGGCGCCGGGGCCCTCGTGGAGTGCTGTGCCGACATCGCGCTCGGTGAGCCGCAGAACGGCCGAGGTCATCTCCGCCATCGCCGCGCGCTCGTCTTTTGAGTTGGCTCCGTCGAGCTCGGCGCCAACGAGGCCCGGCTTCAGGTGGTAGACGGAGCCGCGACGGCCTCCATGTTGACCCGCCGTCGTCGTGCGGCCGCGGCTCTCGATCACGCCGGCGGATTCGAGCTGCGCAAGGTGGTGATAGAGCGAGCTGGGAGCCCGGCCCAGGCGCCGGGCAAGCTCAGCTACGCTCGAGGGGCCGCCGATTTGCAAGCCCTCGACCACTTCGAGTCGTGCGGGCGAGGCGAGGGCCCTCAAGTAGCGGGCGCGATGGGCGGAGGAGGTGCTCATGGGCAGGGCCACTTACGTCCCGGAGCCTCGATATTCAAAATGTGTTCACAAATTGAAGAACTGGCCAGCGGTGCTCGGATCTCGCCTGCCTTGGGAGTTTGGGGCGCTCGGATTCGTGCGCCAATAGACACTCGGAATCTGGGTTTATCAACAGGTCGCCCCCCCAGGCGGGCATCTTCCCCAGAGACGACCTTGCAGACCCTAACGAAACCCGGCCACGACGTGGGTCAAGACTCAACCGGTACTCGACCGGTACATACCGAACATAACTCCTGACTGCAAAGGCAGATACAAGAGTGAAATTCTTGTCCAATACTCGCGCTTTGACTAAAGGTACTCCTACGTGGATCTCGGGCGTCGTCCCGCCCCATGGCCTCCCCCTCAGCTCTCCCCACTTCTCCCCAAGTTATCCACACTCCGCGCGGCTGTCCCGCGTTTGAGAACCGAGCTTGCGGTTCCCACTTCTGCTCCAAGCCCCGCAACGCGTAGATTCCCGGGGAAGTTCGCTGAGCACTGAGAGATGCCCGGCCGCGTTGCTAGACTCCTGCCCATGGCCCCTTCCGAACAAGACGCCATTCTGGACGTCCGCAACCTGGTGAAGTCTTTCAAGGGCCGTCGCGTGGTCGACGGTGTGTCCTTTAAAGTGGCGCCCGGCGAGATCGTGGGGCTCTTGGGCCCCAACGGGGCCGGCAAGACGACGTCGTTTCGCATGACCGTTGGGCTCGTGCCCCCGGATGCCGGCGAAGTCTGGCTCAACGGCAAGGAGTGCGGTCAGTCGCCGATGTACCAGCGCGCGCGCGCCGGGATGGGCTATCTGCCGCAGGAGCCCAGCATCTTTCGGCGGATGAAGGTCGAGAACAACCTTCTGGCGGTGCTCGAGGCGATGCCCATGGGCCGCCGGCGGCGCAAGGAGCGCGCGGCCGAGCTCTTGGAGAGCCTGGACCTGAGCCACCTTGCCGGCAGCCTGGCCGAGACGCTGTCGGGCGGCGAGCGGCGGCGGCTCGAGATCGCCCGCGCTCTGGCGACCGAGCCCGCGATCCTGATGCTGGACGAGCCCTTCGCGGGCGTCGATCCGCTGGCCGTGGACGAGATCCAGGGCATCCTGCACGATCTGCGGGCGCACAACATCGGCGTCTTGATCACCGACCACAACGTGCGCGAGACGCTGGAAACCACGGACCGCGCCTACGTGATTCACCGCGGGCAGATCCTGCGCGAGGGCTCTCCCGCCAGCCTGATCGCCGACCCTGTCGTGCGCGAGGTCTACCTGGGCGACCGCTTCGACGAGTCCCTCGCGGACACGGCCCCCGCCACCACGCGCGTCACGGCCGCCGAAGAAGAGGGTCTGCGCTAGCCGTATTCGCGGGCTTGGCCTAGGCTAGAGCCCTGGCGCCATCCCAAGGCTCCAGGCTCGGCCAACATGCTCGCCCCGGCGAGCTGGAGTTCCCATGATCACAAAGACCTTCGTCGCGCTCGCCCTCTTCACAGTCTCCGCCGCCGCCGGCACCCTGACCGTCGGCCCAGCCGGCACAGGCGCCGACTTCACCGAGCTGACCACCGCTGTCGCCGCGGCCGCTCCCGGCGACGTGCTGCTGGTCGCGCCCGGCCAGTATTCCTCGACCGCCACGGTTGTCGTCAACAAGCCCTTGACGATCCTCGGCGCGGGCTCCGACGTCACGCGCGTCGAGTCGCTGCCCGCCTTCCCGGTGCTGGACTCGCTGCCCCTTTACGTGGTCGGCCTGGCGGCGGGTGAGGAGGTCCGCATCGCGGGCCTCGGGCTGCACGCCGCAAGCTTCGGCGGCGAGTTCGCCACCGCATTCGTGATCGAGAACTGCGTGGGCCCGGTGGTGCTCGCGGACATCTCGACGGGCGCCGAGGGCATGATCGGCGACTCGCCCGGCCTCGGCCAGATCCGTGGCAGCGCGCAGGTTGTGCTCGACGGTTGCGAGCTGCGCGTGCTCGGCGGCGCGTCGAACACGCCTCCGACGCCCGCGCTGCGCATCGAAAACTCCGAAGTGCACATCAACGGCTGCGTGCTGCGGGGCGGCACCCAGGGAACGCTGCTCAGCCAAGGGACCGAGCACGATGGCGCGCCGGGCATTCTGGCCACGAGCTCGGTCGTACGCCTCTCGCGCACCGCGGTGCGCGGCGGCGATGGCACGGCCAGCTCGGTGTTCTTCACGCCCACGACACCCACCGCTGGCGGCGCCGCGATCGAGGCGACGTCCAGTCAGATCTACGTGCGCGGCGGCAGCGGCAACGACCTCCTCGGGGGGACGGGCAAGAGCGCCATCGCCGGCGGAGTCCTCGTCCACGGCCAAGGCGGTGCGGCGGTCGCGGCCGACCCGGCGAGCCTTGTCACCAGCACGCTTGACGCGGTCTTGACTTCGGGCGCCGACAGCACGTTCGTGGTCACGACCCCAATCGTGGACGGAGGCTCGCCCTACTTCGCGCTCGGCACCGCGCTCGCCACGCTCGCGAGCACCACCAAGCTCGCCGCTCCCGGCACCAGCGTGACCCTCGAGCTTGGCGGCCAGCCCGGTGCCCTGTTCTTGACCTACTTCAGCCTCCTCCAAGGTCCGGCCACCGCCACGCCGGCGATCTACGGCCAGATCCTCTTGGACACGCAAAGCGCGAGCCTGCTCGGCTCGACCCTGCTCGACGCCACCGGCGCCGGCAGCCTTGGGGTCGCGATCCCCAGCCTGCCCAGCCTCGTGGGCCTGAGCGTCGTGGCCCAGGGCTTCAGCTCGGGCGGTGGCCCGCCGAGCTTCTCGTCGCCGACCTTTGTCGGGATCCGCTAGCGACGCCCGCAGCGCGTCTCCAGTTTCCGCCCCACGCGTATACCGGGTTTCGTTATCCTCTTTCGCGTCTATTCGAATTCCCGTCGACCACAGTCGCCTCCACGGGCTCCAGAAGCGCCCATCTGACCATGAACATCGTCGCTTGCATCAAGCGCGTCCCGGCTACCGAGACGCAGCCCAAGCCCGTCCCCGACGGCAAGGGCCTCGACCACTCCCTCGTCCAGTACATGCTGTCCTTCTATGACGAGATCGCCAACGAAGAGGCGATCCGCACCAAGGAAGCCCACGGCGGCGAGGTCACTGTGCTGACGCTCGGCCCCGCCGACGCCTCGAAAGAGGTCCGCGACTGCCTCGCGCGCGGTGCCGACAAGGGCATCATCCTGACCGATCCCGAGTGGCACGCGCGCGACTCGCGCACCACCGCCAAGGCGCTGGCCGCCAAGATCACAGAATTAGGCGCCGACATCGCGTTCTGCGGCCGCGTCGCCACCGATCACGACAACGCCGCCGTCGGCCCGATGCTGGCCACCTACCTCGGCTGGGCTTGTGTCACCGATGTGATCGAGCTCAACATCGAGGGCACCACGGGCACCGCCAAGCGCGAGACCGAGCACGGCATCCAAACCTACAGCTTCAACCTGCCGGCCGTGATCACCTGCCAGAAGGGTCTGAACGAGCCGCGCTACGCCGGCCTCAAAGGCATCATGGCGGCCAAGAAAAAACCCATCGATGAGGCCGCTCCCGAACTCGCGAGCGCAACCAGCGAGGTCCTCGACGCCACCCTTCCGCCCGCGCGCCCCGCGGGCCGCATCATCGGCGAAGGTCCCGGTGCCGTCACCGCCCTGCTCGAAGCTCTCCGCACCGAAGCCAAAGTCCTCTAGCCCCCCATCCCAGCCATGAGCAAGATCCTCGTCTTCATCGAACAGCAAGGTGGTGTGGCATCCGGCGCAAGCCGTGAGGCCATTGGCGCCGCCGCATCACTCGGAGCCGAAGTGCTCGCCGTCACCCTCGGCGACGCGAACCTCTCCGTCCCCGCCACCAACTTGATCGCCCTCACCGGCGACACGTTCAGCCCCGACGCCGTCGCCGCCGACCTCGCCGGCCTCGCCGCCGACTGCGACGCGGTCTTCTTCGCGTCGACCGGCTACGGCCGCGACCTCGCGCCGCGCGTCGCCGCGCTGCTCGACTGCGCCATCTTCTCCGACTGCACCGCCGTCGCCGACGACGGTGGCCTCGTCTTCACGCGCCCGGCGCTTGCCGGCAAGCTGATCACGCGTCTCAAGTCTTCGGGCAAGGCCGTCGCCACGCTGCGCCGCAACAACTTCCAGCCCGCCGAAGGTGAAGCTGCCGCGAAGGAAGAGCGTCCCGCCTCCGCCGACATGAAGGCCATCCTGACCGAGATCACCGCCGCCGCCGGCGGCAAGCTCGACGTCTCGGAAGCGCCGATCATCGTCTCCGGTGGCCGCGGCATGAAAGAGCCTGAGAACTTCAAGCTGATCGAAGACCTCGCGGCCGCCTTTGGCAACGCCGCTGTCGGTGCAAGTCGCGCCGTCGTCGATGCAGGCTGGCGCCCGCACTCCGAGCAGGTCGGCCAAACGGGCAAGACCGTCTCGCCGCAGCTGTACTTCGCGATCGGCATTTCCGGCGCGATCCAGCACGTCGCCGGCATGAAGACCAGCAAGGTCATCGTCGCCATCAACAAGGACCCGGATGCCGCTATCTTCAAGCTGGCCGACTACGGCATCGTGGGCGATGCGATGGAGATCCTCCCGGTCCTCACCGAAGCCGTGAAGGGCGCGCTCGCCGGCGCCTAGCGCAGCGACTTCCAGCCGGGGGCTCCGCCCTCAAACGAACTCAGCCCCGCCGGCCTTTGGGCCTGCGGGGCTGACTGTTTGATGGTGGGCCGCACTGGACTTGAACCAGTAACCTCCACGCTGTGAACATGGCACTCTACCAATTGAGTTAGCGGCCCATCGGCCGAGACTTTAGTGCGCTCGGGGGCCGAGCGCAAGCCCTACTCTGGAGGATCCTCTTCCAGCTTGGCGCGCGTCAGCTCGGCGAGGCGCTTTTCCGCCCGCCGGAGCATCATCCGGACCGCATCCTCGGTGCGCCCGCCCATCTCCTCGCCCGCCTGCCGCAAGGTCATGCCCTGGAAGACGACCTTCGTGATCGCCTGGCGATGATCCGGCTTCAGCTCGTCGATCGCGGCGCGCAGGATCGCGAACTCTTCCTCGCGCTGCACGCTGCGGGTCACCGACAGGTCCTCGGCTGGCGCCAAGAACGCCGGGCGGTCGTCGTCTTTGCCCCCGCCCTCGAGCGACAATTCGCGGCTCATGTCGCGCTTGCCCGCCGCGTAGAACTCGGCCTTGTCGCGGATCTTGTTCTGCAGGATGCGGCTCAGCCAGCGCAGGAACGAGCCCTCGCCCTGATACACGTAGCCCTTGAAGTCGCGCGCGGCCTCGCGGAACGTCGTCTGCGCGAGATCGTCCGGATCCTCCTTCCACTTCAGCCGCGTCCCCAGCCGCCGCCGCGCGTACTCGACCATGACGTGGTGGTAGCGCTCGAACAGCTCGTTCAACGCCTGCGCATCGCCATCATGAGCCGCATCCACAAGCGCCTTGACCTCGTCCGTGCCCAAAAACTCCTCGGGAGGCGCCTCGGTCTCTAGCTGCGCGAGCTTCTCGGCCTCGGCCTGTTGTTCTTCATTCTTCACGCCAGAAGGGTACTCCATAGCTCAGGAAATGTTGGCGCATGGCCCCGTTACGTACCGAGCCAGGCTCGAAAGTGAACACTTTCGCCGCCTGGGGCAGCCGCGGCTCGCGTGCGGCTTCAAGCGGTAGAAGTGTTCACTTTCGGGGCTACTGGGTTTCGTGTGGAGTAGCGGGGATTGGGTAGAGATCAAGACCTCCGAGATGGAACATGATGGCGTCACGGAATCGAGCCCGATTGTGGTAGCCGTTAGCTCGCCGCTTCAGAGCC
>Ga0316206_1000491_pt1 | contig 51549 bp, 32 predicted proteins | sample 6monthpyrite_MG_FD_204942 | JGI IMG/M metagenome (GOLD analysis project Ga0316206, IMG submission 204942) | Microbial mat bacterial communities from mineral coupon in-situ incubated in ocean water Damariscotta River, Maine, United States -... | ecosystem: Environmental > Aquatic > Marine >...
GTTTCACCACCACAACCTTCAGGCACATCATTTAAGTACCATAGCGCAACCAGTTGGCGTTGACTAAAGTCATGTGAGCCACCATCAATATGCCAGTGATAATATTCACCCGGGTTATAACGCTGTATTCCATAGCCCATGTCTTTAAAAGGGCCTTTAAAATAGGGATAAGCTTCACGAAATTCTTTTATGGCAATGCTCATAGAACGAAATAAATTATTGTCGACATCTTTCCAGTTTTCATTACCACTCACTAACAAGTCAGTCGTTTTTTTAACGCTGTTATCCTGTGCTGCGCCCTGGCCAATTCTGCCCTGAAATTGATCGCTTGTACTTTTTTCAAAACGCGCAATCATATCTTCACAAAGTGGAGCAGGGAGTGCACCATGTTGCTCGAAGATAAAAGTGTTGGGTTTAACTTCATTTAAGGTTTTGAGTTTAACAGGTTGTGACATGAAATTTCCTGGTTGCTGTTATTGAAGCCTGATTATAAACGTTGTTGTTCAATTAAGTGTTCAATTTTTGTTTGTTGTGTTTTTATATCACTTTCATTTATTTGTAAGACATGCTGGCAGAGAGTTAACCAGTGTTGTTTGCCGTGTAAAATAGTTTCTTGCATTTTACTTAATGAACCCGTTTCATGCCATATATCATAAGCATGTTTTAACTCAGGATAGAGATCTTTTCGCATGTTATTTAAATTGCCAAAATAAAAGTGCCATGAAGGTGCCGAGTTTGCTTCTAATAAAAAAGGCAGTGTTGTTAAACTATCGGCTAAATGATCGCGAATAGCGCGAAGCATTAACGTTGCTTTGGAGTAGGGCAAAGAAAATAAAAGTGTTTGCCATTCGTCACCCAATAAATTACCGGCCTCAATTTCGCCACGTTCGTGCTGGATGACGTTTTCAATTTCAGTGTTGGTCATTTCTATTAGTGCGTTATCTAAATTATTGTCACAGTCATAACAGGCGAAGGCACGGCCTAAGGCATTATCGGCTTTATTCCAGCGCCATGTTTCCAGTTGCTCCCATAAAAAGCGCTGGAAGCTTTCTTTGCGAATATAAATCGTTTTGTCATGTGACATGGCCGGTGGTGCCGACATATCGCGTGCATATTCTTTGCCGGCAATATAAAGCGCATAGTCGTCGTGTTTTTCATAGTGTTCCAGTTCAGCCAGAAAAAAATGCGGCCGGTTATTCAGCCCCATACCGGCGCTGTAAACGAGTTGGTGCGGCACTAACGCGCGGTTCATTATGCTGGACTCAAAAGGAGGAATGGTCTGCTCATTGAGTTGTATATATTGATACTCGGATGATTCAACCTCATGCCACAAGGCTTCTCGTTTTCTTAGCCAGTTGCCAACGGTTTCTTTACTGAGGCTTGCTGAAAAGGTTTTATTTTGTTCCCAGCGGTATAGCTCTCTCATTTTCAGCAGGTAAATGCATAGGGTGTAATCACCCGCGTAGAGCGCATCTGCAATATGGCAGTTTTGCTGTACCGTGTTTGTCAGGTCTGTAAGCAGTGCTTTTCGGGTTTGCATGTGTCCAGCTTATCTTACCTTGGGGGTATTGAGTAGAATTTACGATAAAGTAAAATGTGTGATTCGCTATATTTAGTGTCATATTAAGCTATAATTAGGCTTTTCTTATTAAAGTAATTACTTTAAGTTTTTATTTTAATTTATTGAATTTAAAAGGTTTTTATTGTGAGAATAAAGAGTCGTTGGAGTAAACGGGGCAAAACCCATTCTGTTGAAGAAATTGCCGGTGCAGTTGCGTTCATCGCCTGGCGTATCGCGGGAAATTGCTTACTGAGTTTAGAAAATAATGACTTTCAAACCGATACTCACAAACAACGACTCGCCATTATTAGTGAATTTCTCGTTTTCATCATTCATATGATTGATCGCATGACGATTGAGAATTTTGATGAAAATGAGCGTGTGCGCTTTATTACCGAGCTGGTGACAAAAACGTCAAAGCATTTAGAAGATAATAAGCGTGATTTAATCGGTTCGGGTGAATATCGTGATGAATTTGTTTCATTATTAAATGAGCGTATTAATGATTACGCCGAATTTACCTATGACGCGAAAGATGGGCCAAGTTTCCCAATGAAACGTTTTTTTGGAGACAAAATGGCGTTAGTTATGGGTGAAAAGAACCAAAAATGGGTCGCGGATCAAATCATTGAAATTGAAGTCCGCGATATTATGATGCACTTACGCAAATCTGTCCCTAATTTATTTAAGTGATCTATCTATTAGCCTATAAGCTTGTTGACCGCTTTCATCAGGCGCTCTGGATTAAATGGCTTTTGTAACCAGCCGCTAGCGCCCATTTTCTTCGCTTTATCTTTTTTAAAGTCGCTGCTTTCCGTTGTAAGCATGATAATAGGCGTGTGTTCATAGCCGGGTAATCGGCGTACTTTGCTGACCATGCTTATCCCTGTCATATTGGGCATATTAATATCGGACAAGATCATATCAAACTGTTCTGATCTGCTGGCCTCAAGTCCTTTTACCCCATCATCTACTGTTGTTACCGTGTGTCCATTTTCTATGAGGACTGCTGAAACCAGATCTCGAATAACACGAGCATCATCAACTGCGAGTATTTTTGCCATTATATTTACCTATTAGTGTGGATTATTAGTCTGTATATCGGTGTGACATAAATAACCTTTAGGAATAAATGTAATAGAAAGCAAATGTGCAATAAATCTACACAAAATAGGGGATTTGCGGTATTGTTTGAGCATAAAAACAACAAATTGCACTGTGACTTATGATTAAAATTATTCTTGCTGATGATCACTGCTTAGTTCGGACAGGGTTACAGCGTCTGCTTGATGATATAGAACACTTTACTGTTATTGGTGAGGCAGATAATGGTGTGGATGCAATAGCATTGGTAGCAGAAAAACAGCCTGATGTTGTGATTCTTGATATCAATATGCCAAAACTGAATGGCTTAGAAACGACGGAACGACTCCATCGTGATTTTCCTGATGTTAAAATTCTGATTATTAGTATGCACAGTGATGAAATCTTTCCGCAACGATTGCTGAAAGCCGGTGCGCATGGTTATCTTACCAAAGACTCTGGCATTCAGGAAATAGCTCATGCTATTTCAGAAGTGATGGCATCGCGCTCTTACATTTGCAACGAAGTGTCCCGTAAACTTGCGTTAGTGAATACAGGTACTGGCAAAGAGAGTCCTTTTATTAACCTCTCTAAGCGCGAGTTACAAGTATTAAGTTTAACGCTCAAAAGTTTAAAGGTGAATGAAATTTCTGAAGCGTTAAGTTTGAGCCCGAAAACAGTGAGCACCTATCGCTACCGACTCTTTTCAAAGCTTTCAGTACAAAGTGATATGGAACTGGTCAAGCTTGCCATGCAATATGGTTTTGTTGAAGAGTCGACTTTGTCATAAATTGTTATTTTAATTAAAAAGCTGATTACTTTTTAAGGCAAACAACAGCGTAATAATGGTAAAATTTTTACCAACATCAATTTAAAATACTGAATTTATCCGCACTCACGATATTTCTTTAATATAAAGTTAACCCACTATGATGATGACAGTCATTAAAACACTTCAAAGAAATGTAAGCCCCACGGTGTTTGAAGACATGTTTGGTTGTAAAGATTAATGAGCACCCAACCAGAATTTGATGCTAAAGCGGCGCTACGTCATGTTCCGCATAAGCCTGGCGTATATCGTATGCTCGATGAAAAGGGTGTGGTGATTTATGTTGGCAAAGCAAAAGATTTAAGCAAACGTGTTTCAAGTTATTTTTTAAAAAATGTCAGCAGCCCTAAAACGCGGGTCATGGTTTCGTACATTCGAAACATTGACGTTACGGTAACGCACACTGAAAACGAAGCCTTAATTTTAGAAAATAATTTAATTAAATCATTAAAGCCGCGTTATAACGTTTTATTCAGAGATGATAAAAGTTATCCGTTTATTTACCTCTCAAGTGAACATGAATTTCCACGCCTGAGTGTTCATCGTGGTGCCAAAAAAAGAAAGGGGCGTTACTTTGGGCCTTATCCCAGTGCGGGCGCAGTTCGTGAAACTCTGGGATTGTTACAAAAAATTTTTCCGGTGCGCCAATGCGAAGACAGTTTTTATAGCAACCGGGCACGTGCGTGTTTACAGCATCAAATAAAACGCTGTACTGCACCTTGTGTTGGTTTAGTTTCAAAAGAAGACTATGCTGAAGATGTCAATCATGCGGTGATGTTTTTACAAGGTAAAAGCAATATTGTTATTGAACAATTAATTACCCGCATGGAACAAGCCTCAAAAGATTCGAATTTTGAAAAAGCGGCACACTTTCGTGATCAAATTGCCAGCCTGCAACGTATCCAGGAAAAACAATACATCGATAGTGAAGGCGGTAATCAGGACATTATCGCCGTGGCATTACAAAATGGTATCGCCTGTGTGCAACTTTTCTCAATTCGGGGCGGACGTAACTTAGGCAATAAAACCTTTTTTCCACAGAATGCAAAAAACACCGAACCCGCTGAAATATTGAACACGTTTCTTGCGCAATATTATTTAGGCGATGCCCAGAGTCATGCTCGGGAAATTCCTAACGATATTATTTTAAGTCACGAGATTGAAAATGTAGCGTTGATGGAACAAGTTTTAAAACAACAAAGTGATCGTGCGGTTAAATTGCAGGCAAAACCGCGTGGGCAACGCGCGCGCTGGTTAGAAATGGCAGAGCAAAATGTAAAGCAAGCATTACAAACACGTTTAAACAGCCACGCAACGGTGCTGCAACGTTATGAAGCATTACAAAGCGCGTTAGCATTAGATGAAATGCCAACACGCATGGAGTGTTTTGATATTAGCCATACCATGGGAGAAGCAACCGTGGCTTCGTGTGTTGTGTTTGATGAGAAAGGGCCACTCAAAGCAGATTACCGCCGCTTTAATATTGAAGACATTACAGGCGGTGATGACTATGCAGCGATGAAACAAGCATTAATGCGTCGCTATAAACGTTTAAAAGAAGGTGAGGCCAAGTTACCGGATATTCTGTTTATCGATGGCGGCAAAGGCCAGGTCAGTCAGGCTGAAAGCGTATTAGAAGAGCTTCAAATCAATGATATTTTACTCATCGGTGTGACCAAGGGAGAAGGGCGCAAGGCAGATTTAGACACGCTTTACTTGTCTGCAGCAAAGCGCAAGATTATACTGCCCGCTGATTCTCCCGCATTGCATTTAACCCAGCAAATTCGAGATGAAGCTCATCGGTTTGCAATCAGTGGCCACCGCAATCGACGTGCAAAAGCACGTAAAACATCCGTTTTAGAAGGGATCGATGGCCTTGGACCGAAACGCCGTCAACAGCTCTTAAAACAATTTGGTGGTTTACAAGAAGTCACACGAGCCGGTATTGAAGACATGGCAAGAGTACCCGGCATCAGCAAACAATTGGCTAAAAAGATATATGAAACCTTCCATATGGATAGTGAATAATTAAAATATGAATATAAACATCCCAAATTTACTGACCTTATGCCGTATTGGCCTGTTGCCCGTTTTGGTTATCATTTTTTATATGCCAAAATTTGAAAGTCAACATGTCGTGCTTGCCAGCCTGTTTTTCGTCATCGGCGTAACCGACCTGCTTGATGGCTACCTTGCGAGAAAGCTCAACCAACAGTCCGCCTTCGGTGCCTTTTTAGACCCTGTTGCCGACAAGCTCTCCGTGAGTATTGCGCTAATTTTGATCGTTAGCGCACATCCCGGTGCTTTTGTGGCTATTCCTGCCGCAATCATTATTGGCCGGGAATTGACGATTTCAGCCCTGCGCGAGTGGATGGCGAGCATAGGCGCAAATGTAAAAGTAAAAGTCTCCTATATCGGAAAAGTGAAAACAGCTGGCCAGTTATGGGCGATAGGATTTATGCTGTATGAACAGCCCATTGGCTGGTTCTCACCGCTACAATTTGGCTATTTATTGCTCTATATTTCAGCAGGGTTAACGCTTTGGTCAATGGTGAGCTATTTAATCGCAGCATGGCCAAGTTTGAACAAAAAAGGTTAAAAAAAGACCTCAATTTACCCTTGACTATCAGGCCTGTATCTATAGAATACCGGCCTTCAAAGCGGGAATAGCTCAGTTGGTAGAGCGGTACCTTGCCAAGGTACAGGTCGGGAGTTCGAGCCTCCTTTCCCGCTCCAAATGCTTTGAAAACCTCGGCGCTGCAACCGGCTAACCGGGGTTTTTTTTTATCGGCCTTACCCTATAATTAGCCCGATAAACAACCCTTTTAGGCGAGTTAGCAAAGCGGTTATGCACTGGATTGCAAATCCATGTAGCTCGGTTCGACTCCGGGACTCGCCTCCATTTTCTTTTTTTAAATATCCTAGGATTTAGGCAAATTAATCGTCAAATAAGCCAATAAAAGATTCACATAAACACCAACTTCACATAGAATACGCTCCGTCTAATCAAGACCATTCTGAAATGCCCAGGTGGCGAAATTGGTAGACGCAAGGGACTTAAAATCCCTCGGTGGCAACACCGTGCCGGTTCGATTCCGGCCCTGGGCACCATTATTTAATGGAGTAATCCTGCTTCCATTGTCATTGCGAGTCATCGCGAAGCAATCTGTTGTTAAATACGCTTTCTTCTGTTTTTACTTCTATAGGTTGCTGTCAAAGCACTTAATGAACCGCTCCGCGTTTCGCCAGTATTACCCTAACGTGCTCCGCACGTTCTGGCATCACTTAATGAACCGCTCCGCGTTTCGTCAGTATTCGCCTAACCGTGTTCCGCATGTTCTGGCATCGAAAGAACAACGTGACTGAAGCAATCTCATGACATCGATAATTAACCCATGATATTGCCGCGTCAGCACTATAAAACCGTGTTTTTTTAGTGCTTCCTCGCAATGACAGTACATTACGCTCGATGAAAATAATTCAATCTTCAAAAGATCAACAGACCTTAATAACTACTTTAATTTTTTTATAATCTTATTCATACCATTAAATATTGGTTCAGCTATATCATTCGGAAAATCATCTGGAAGCCGTGATGAAACATTATCAATAACAGAGTCAAGATTGTTTATTATTTGATTAATAATTGATTGCATTTCTTTTTTAGGAAAATTAACTTTCTTTGCTTCAGAAAACCAATGGCGTATCATAATTTTATGCCACGCGTAATGTGCGTTTTTACCATGAAGTGCCATCGCCATTTTTAAATTATGGAATTCTATTTCCCGTTTTTCTGCAAGCGGGTAGGCAGATATAACATCGTAGATAGGCGTTAACTGGAAACGCCCACCTTGTTTTAAGAAAATACTAAAGTTTTTTGCATGTCCATCAATGGCACCAAGAAGCCAAAATAAAAACACCATCGTCATAAATTGTCTACGATCTTCTTCAGGATGAGTTGAAGATTTTAGAAGTTCCATTATTTGAGCGATGCCGGGGCCACCTTCGTTTTCATATTTCAATGCAGGTGAAATTCCCTTCGCCTGGCACATATCTTCTTGTGGGTGGCGAATGATCCATGTTTTGTCATCAGAGAATTCTCTATCAAAACGTTCAACAACAAGTAACTTCATATCTTCAAAGGTTTTTATACTAATTGTAGGTACAGGTAGACCAAATTCTCTAAGTATTTCTAAGCATAACCATTCATTTTCAACGCTATCAGATAAATCAATACCCGCATGTTCAATCTTGCCAATTGGCAGCTTGAATATATGAGTAGTAGGTGTTGTTCCTAGAGGGCGTTGCCATTGTTCGTTATGCCAGAGTAGGGCTGTCTTTTCTTGTGCGCCCGCAATAGAAATTCTAAATTTCTGATCTCGCGACATACCAAGTGGTAAGGTTTTATAGTTCTTTATATTTTCAGCTATATCTCTTTCAGTTAATGCTTCGCCTTCAATCTTTTTAATATTAACTTCTGCACGTTCACTCATAAGTTGTATTGCACCAACACAATCCATTCCAATTTCGGCTAGTAGATCAAAAGGGCGGTTTGTTTTAGCGTTAAATCTGGATTGAATACGTTTTCGTATTTCTGGACTATCCGGTAGGAGGTTATCGAAATAGTTATATACGTTATCACCCTTATGGATTTTGTCAGTTAGAGGCAATGACAGCGACAAAGGGACGGCTCTTTTATTATTGAGCCAGCCATCACAATAAATAAATTCCTGTGCACCACTACGATGTTGAATATATTCACCCACTTCATAGCCATTCATATATATGAAGAGTGATGCCATTACCAAAGTGCCTCATCATTTTGGGTTTGATTACGGTCTTCAAAGTGCATTTCTAGTTTTAAGGCAGACATCATCTTAAACAATGTGCCAAGCTGAACGCCCGGTTTACCTGACTCGATTTGAGATACCGTTGTTTGTGTCATGTTGAACTTTTCTCCAACTTCAACCTGAGTTAAACCAAGATTTTTTCGATAACGCCGTAATACCTTACCAAGAGTTTCTGGTGATGTAATAGGTAACATGATTGCCTCATTTAAGTAGCTAACTAATATATCTGTACATATATATTATCTAAATATATACGTATAGATATAAAAGTCAAATATATATGTTCACATATATTAAAATGTATGAAATTAACAACATATTTGGTAACAATGCCTGCCACGCATCTCGTTGGCTCAGCGCAATAGCTGGCTTACTTTTTCTGAGTTCAGAAAATAATTGAAAAAAATACGGCTATATATTTAACACATAGGCGAGCGCTATTAATGTTGTGAATGTTGTGAATGTTGTGAATGTTGTCTATACTGACAGGAGTAGAACTAAAATGCTGGAGCTTGCTATGTCGTCTACCAAAATTACTATTCCTGAAGATCTTTTACGTCTGAAGCCCTCTAATGCATTGGATAGTCTATCAATGTCCAGTTTGGCGAGAAAAGGGACTTCTGTTCTTCAACAAGTTACATCCACTGCGCAGGCTGTGTCGATTAAAATTCAGGGGCAGGGGGCAATGGTTACACTCTCGCAACATCAATATGATGAAATGATTGAATTAATTCATACTCTATATACCGAAAAGCCTAGGGATGAGTTTATCCAGTCTCTTAGCGAGCAATTCGATGATTTGATGATCCGGATGAACCAGCCGGATGCTGCTCAGGCAACAGAGACTGCACTTTTTGGTGATACTGATGCACTTAATAAAACTTACCAGCCCGGTGTAACTGAGACAAAGAATTTATGATTCAAGTGCTTGCTGGTGTCAATGGAGCTGGAAAAAGTTCTATTGGCGGCGCGGCAATTCGTAGAGCAGGGCAGGACTGGTACAACCCAGACGAATTTGCCCGTGAAATGCAGATGCAATTTCCAGACAAATCGATACAGCAAATCAATAGCGAAGTTTGGAACGAGGGGCTGCGCAGACTGAAATGCGCGACTTACGATAAGTTAGATTTTACCTTTGAAACCACACTAGGTGGAAACACCATTACTAATACATTACTGGATGCCATAGCTGCAGGAGTACCGGTTAATATTTGGTATTGTGGTCTGGATTCTGTCGAATTGCATATCAAACGTGTGGCGGATCGCGTTGCACGTGGTGGTCATGATATCCCTGTCGAGTTAATTCGAGCTCGTTATAACACATCTATACATAATCTATGCCGATTAGCACCTGGACTGACTCAGCTTGCAGTTTATGATAACTCGAATAGTCTTGATGATAAAAATCAGCCAAATATTAGGAGACTACTTTACGTTGTTGATGGTCAAGTTCGTGAATTAGAACAGAATATGCCTGATTGGGCCAAGCCAATTGCTGCAGTGAGTTTGAGAGATTTAAAAATATAAGCGAGCAGATTTTATATTGAGACGTAACGCGATGATTAAAATATACGTTACTGAAAATTACTCAATAAAATTAAGAAGCTTTGCTCAGTTAAGGATATGGTGGAACAGATATTGTGCCCAAACTGTGCCCATTGGAAGAGCATTTTAGAGGAAATTAGGGGAGTTGATTGATGGGTTAAATTATTAAGCTGTTGTTTTATTGCTCTTTGTTTCTCTGTGATCCTCAAAAATAAGCATCGTGGCAGTTCGATTCCGGCCCTGGCTACAAGTAACTTATTGATTTCTATTATATTTTTTATTTATTCTTGTTTTTTGTGCCCATGTCCTTTTATTTTAAGTTCATGATAAATGATAAATGTCTCTTATCTAGTCCGGATAGCTTTACTTTTTAAGTATTGAGCACTATATTTACCATAATTAGAAAATATGGTAATTATAGTGACTAATTTAATTAATAGAAAACGAAGCGCATCTATTTTTCCTAAAAGTCAGAAGGCTTTATCTCTTCTAGGAGAGAATATTAAGCTTGCCTGTAAACGACGGGGCTATACCCAGTCACTTATTGCAGAGCGTACAGGTTTGAGCAGACTAACTATTCGAAAAATTCAACAGGGAGATTCAACGGTTTCCATTGGTCATTATATGGCAGTACTGGGTGTTCTGGGTATGGTGGATGATCTTGCTAAAGTAGCGAGTGATGATGAGCTAGGGCGAAAGCTTCAGGACATTAGTTTGATGGGTAAATCGTGATGAGCCGGGAAATTTATGTTTTTGCCGATTGGGAAGAATTTGATGAACCAACACTTGTGGGTACATTGCGCTCTGACGTAGTGAAGGCTAAAGAGCACTTTAGTTTTGCTTATGATGGATTCTGGTTGCAGTCTAAGTTTGCCCAGCAAATTGATCCTGAATTGCAGCTTTATACTGGTGAACAGCATAATAATGCACAACAAAATTTTCGTGTATTTCTAGATTCATGCCCAGATCGCTGGGGGCGTCTGTTAATGAAAAGGCGAGAAGCCGTTATTGCACGTCAAGAAGGTCGCAAGCCTCATGTTTTAAATGAATCTGATTATCTACTTGGGGTGCATGATATGTATCGCATGGGTGCATTGCGGTTTAAGTTAGATATTGGTGGCGATTTTTTAGATAACAATGAACAGTTAGCTGCACCTCCTCTTACATCGTTACGTGAACTTGAGCATGCAGTGAGTAAGTTGGAAGGTGCTAAAAATATTGATGACCCAGATTATTTAAAGTGGTTGAACATGTTAATTTCACCGGGTTCATCGATTGGTGGAGCACGACCTAAATCATCTGTTATTGATGATGACGATAACTTATGGATTGCCAAGTTTCCAAGTAGTCACGATGAAGTTGATATTGGCGCATGGGAATATGTTGTATACGAATTAGCAATCGAGGCAGGTATTAATATGCCTGAGTGTAGATTGGATAAGTTTAATAGCCAGCATCATACATTTTTAACGAAGCGTTTTGATCGTACTGCAACGAGCCGTTTGCATTTTACTTCAGCAATGATGCAATTGGGTTATGATGATGGTGAAGAGGGTGCAAGTTATTTGGAGCTCGCTGAGTTTTTAACTAACCATGGTTCAAACACCAAGGATGACTTAGCCGAATTATGGCGCCGAATTGTATTTAACATTGCGGTCTCAAATACCGATGATCATTTAAGAAATCATGGTTTTATTTATCATCAGGGTGGCTGGTTGCTCTCACCAGCATACGATATAAATCCTGTTACCCCAGCAGGTGGTTTGCATTTAAATATAAATGAAGATGATAATAGTTTGAACTATGAGTTGGCTTTAGAAATTATTGATTTATTTCAACTAGATATTGAGACGGCTAAACAAATTAAAAATGAAGTTCTGAATAGTGTAGAAAAATGGGAAGCGATCGCCACAAAGGTAGGGATAAGTCGAACTGAACTGCAGCTTATGGCGCCGGCGTTTAATGTGTAGAAAAATAAAAAATAGGTTTACTTAATAAGCAGAAATAAAACTATGTCTGATTATTAGTTTGTATAAACTATTATATTAATTTTGAAAATCATGAAAAAACTTCAAATCTTATCTGACACACATAATGAATTTTTCAGAAGACATTCATCTAAAGAATCTATTAATGGACTGTGGGCGTGTAAAATCCCATCTACTGATGCTGATATTATTATTTTGGCTGGAGACATAGATAAAGGGATTAAAGGTGTTGAATGGGCTATCAATGAATCTAAACGGCTTAATAAAAGTATTGTATACGTCCCGGGTAACCATGAATATTATGGTTTTAATATTCCGGAAGCCTTGGCAGAAATGCGTGATATTACTATGGATACAAACGTACACGTATTAGATAACGACAGTATAATACTTCAAGGTGTACGTATCCTTGGTACGACATTATGGACGGATTATAAAGCAGACAAGCCTGACAAAGTGTGATGTATCCAAATTAAAATGCTTAATCGCTTTTCGAAAAATATCATAGCTACCATCAAAAGGGGGAGACATTAAGCACAATAAGAATCTGGCGCATGGATGTTGATTTTTTGATTGCAGCTTTAAGTTGCTTTAGAGAGTATTTGTGTTATTTCATAGTTCAATCGATTGAATAAGAAAGTGCTACCTAATTTATTAAGCTGGTCGTAGACTATATAAGAATATATCAGTAGTAAAAAAACTTATAATACAATAAGATAGTATCAGATATTAAAGTCAACTCTTTTTATCTGCTAGTATATCGCGGCATTTAACATTAGTAGGATCGTGGATGTTCATGATTTATAGAAAAACACAGTGTTTAAAATACCTTTATGCAAATATTTTGTTCTGTGTATTTTTATTTTCATCAACAGCAATACATGCTGAGATAAATATTACTCAAAAAGGATGTGCTGTTCAGGCTAAGCAGTTAAAAAATAATAAAGATATTCTGTTTGTTGATGTTAGAAGAAAGCCTGATTTTGAAAGAAAATCTATACCCGGCTCAATCAATATCCCGTTAACTTTAATAGATACAAAAGCATTTTTAAGAAATAAAAACATAATACTTGTTGGGCATGGCTGGAATGAACGTGTTTTAAATCAAAAATGCGTTGATCTGAAAACTAAAAACTTTAAATCAGTTCAAGTTTTATCGGGTGGTATCGTCTCCTGGTTTAAAAATGAAAATAAAGTAATGTTAAAAAAATTGGTGTCATTATCAGCGGTAGATTTTTTTAATAATTCCGATCAAAAGTTTGTTGCTTTTGTTATTTCAGATAAAAATAAAAAAACTATTAATGCAGTATTGCCCCATGCTAAGGTTTATCCCACTAAGGTACATAAAAAAAAGCTCCTAAATGCAATGAAAAAGCTAGGGCAGGGGGATAACCCGCTTGTAATGTTTAGTGATGAAAGCGTAGCGGTTGTTGACGCAGCTATTTCTGCTTATCTAAATTCATCATTAAGAAAGGTTTTTTATTATAAAGCGGGTTTTGAAAGTTATAAAAAAATGAATAAGTTAAATAAAATAACGGCAATGAGTAATCAACGGCAACGATTAACCACCAAAAAACCTGTTTCATGTGCATTTTAAATGTTAAAAAATATACCAATTAAAGCTGTTCTTCGAAAATATGAAACCAGCATAGTGCTTATACTTGTTGTTTTTTCTGTTTTAGTCGTTTTTATGTCAAATGATGAGCAAGATAGCTACTCGATAGAAAGAAAACTTCGTTATAGCTTTACCCTGCAAAATAAAACAAACCAGCTATTAAAAAATGTCGATTTTTGGGTTTATGCGCCGGTTAAACAAACATCAAATCAAAAACTGGTGAATATCACCGCATCATTAGATTATAAACTTAATCAAGATGTGTCAGGGAACCAGGTGCTTCATTTTAAAATTCCACATTTAGCACCCTATGCCAGTAAAGTGGTGAGTCTTGAAAGTACGTTATTATTATCAGCTAAACCTGTTAATCAAAAGTTAAGCACTAAAGAGCGTTTTTTGCAGCAAGAAAAATATGTTGAAGTAAATCATCCAAAAATTACTGAAGTTGCAAAACAGTTTCAGAATAAAAATATCGCCTTAATGGCTCGTTCAACCATGGAGTGGGTGAATAAAAATATCAAATATGCCGGTTACATTGAAGATGATCGCGGCGCCTTATACTCATTAAAGACCCGAACAGGAGACTGCACTGAGTATATGTACCTTTACACCGCATTGATGCGTAATAAGGGAATACCTGTCAGGAACATTGGCGGCTATGTCTATAGCGAAAATAAAGTACTTAAAGCAGAAGATTTTCACAACTGGTCCGAAATTTATTTAGACGGCAAATGGCAGGTTGTCGATCCTCAAAATGGAACATTCTTAGACAATCAAAACCATTACATCGCATTCAGGGTCATAACGGATAAAATGGATGGAACGTTAGCGCCTTCTAATACACAACGGTTTGCCGTAAGCCATGCCAATATTGCTGTGCAAATGAATTAAATTGACTAATTGCAATAGTTAAATTCAAAATTTTTCATATTTGTGACAGAAGTAGCATTTTTTAGTGTCCCTATTTCAACCTTAATATTATTAAGCTATAGTCTGTATCCCCCACTTGTTAACAAATGCAAATTTGTTTCTCTTTTAAGCAATAAAATAATAAAAGTTGTTAGTGCGAATGCAGGGAAGTTACAAGTTCATACAGGGAATATTATTTAGTTGTCTTGCTGTTATTTTATTAGCAGCAACATCTACTCATGCAGCAGTAATTGAAATCACCACGCCTACTACTATTTTTGCTAGCGATACTACCTATGATAATAATGATTTAATTGTTAATGGCACTACATTAACGATTGATGGTTCGCATTCATTTAATTCACTTCAACTAATTAATACCTCAACACTCACACATTCAACGGAAGCATCTTCAAAACTTACACTCAATGTAAAATCTATTAGTATTGACTCATCATCATCAATCAACCTCAACAGCCGCGGACTAAAACCAACAACCAATGTTACAGGTTATTCAGGAGGCAGCTATGGTGGTGCTGGTGGTCTTCAAGATGGCACAACGAACGGTGTTTTTGGTGACTATACCTCGCCGCTCGATTTTGGTGTTGGCGGCTCTGGCCATGGAGAGAAATTTACACGCGGTGGTGGCGCAATAAAAATCATTGCAAATACTTTACAGCTTGATGGTAACTTAACCGCAAACGGGATGAGTGCACCAAGCAACTGGACAGGTGGTGGTAGTGGTGGTGCCATTTGGTTAGACGTGGATACCTTGAGTGGTTCAGGCAGTATCTCTGCGAATGGCGGTAACTTTATTTCATATATAGGTGGCGGTGGCGGTGGTGGTCGTATTGCAATTGATTATTCGGATATAAGTGGTTATGACATTGGTAAAATAAGTAACCATGGTGGAATAGGCTATAGTAATAATAGTGGTACACCTGGCACGATTTATCTTAAGTCAAAAGGATCAAGCACTAGTGATCTTATTATTGATAACACGGGTGGTAATAGAGAACATGCTGCTTTAACCATCAACAATGTGTCATCAGGAAAATTAACGGTGAAGGGTGACACGCTCATAAATATTTCGGGCAGTTATAGCGAGACTATATTTGATGTTGCTCGTACAACCATATTAAAAGGTAGTAGTTTTACGAGCTTAACCGCAACAGGGGCCTCTAGTCTTACTGTTGCCGGTGATGTTCAAATTGGTCAATTATCACTAAAAGATACCACTGTCTTAACGACACCCACCGCAAATTTAGTAACGGATGATAAAACAGTATTAACCGTAGAAACCTTTACTGTTGCCGCTACCGCAAGCATTAACCTCAACAGCCGCGGACTAAAACCAACAACCAATGTTACAGGTTATTCAGGAGGCAGCTATGGTGGTGCTGGTGGTCTTCAAGATGGAACAACGAACGGTGTTTTTGGTGACTATACCTCGCCGCTCGATTTTGGTGTTGGCGGCTCTGGCCATGGAGAGAAATTTACACGCGGTGGTGGCGCAATAAAAATCATTGCAAATACTTTACAGCTTGATGGTAACTTAACCGCAAACGGGATGAGTGCACCAAGCAACTGGACAGGTGGTGGTAGTGGTGGTGCCATTTGGTTAGATGTGGATACCTTGAGTGGTTCAGGCAGTATCTCTGCGAATGGCGGTAACTTTATTTCATATATAGGTGGCGGTGGCGGTGGTGGTCGTATTGCAGTTTATTATGGTGATGCCAGTGGCTTTGATTTAACGGGTAAAATAACCAGTGATGGTGGCACAGGTTACAATGCTGTGAATGGTTCTGTAGGTACTATTCACCTAGTAAACAAAGACGTTCCTACATATATCAAATCAAGTTCACCTACTGGAAAAATTGTACAAGATATTAATGAGATAAAACTTAGTTTTGCAGTAGAAATTAACCCTAATACTTTTACTGTTGATGATGTAAACTTAATTGGGCCATCAGGTGATTTGGCTATGACATCAATAACCAAAGTCAACAACATTGATTATATTATTAATTTAGCTGCACCTATTTCAGTAAATGGTGAATATACTTTAAAAGTGGGTCCGAATATTCTTACACCCCTAGGTAGAGGGATGGATCAAGATCGAGACGGTTTTGAAAATGAAAATCCTGATGATATATATAATTCAACATTTATGTTAGGTAAAACATACGAAGTAACAACACCTCAAACAATACTATCCGGTGATAAGACATATGATAATCACCACATAATTGTAGATGGAACAACATTAACGATTGATGGCTCGCATTCATTTACATCTGTTCAAGTAATTAATGGTGGTGTTATTACACATACGACTCAGGCAGCAGATAAGTTATCAATCAGTGCAAATACAATCAGTATAGACTCAACCTCAAAGATAGATGTAACAGGTAAAGGAAACTTGCCAAGTTTATCTAGTTACTATACAGGTGGCAGTTATGGTGGAAATGGTGGTTTGTGGCGTAATAGAACGACTTCTAACCCAATATATGGAAGTGAAATACAACCTATTGATTTTGGAGTAGGTGCTAAAGGCAACTCTGTTGACACTCGTGGCGGCGGAGCATTCAAGCTAATAGCTGATCAGTTAATCTTAAATGGTAAAATTATTAGCAATGGCTATGCTCATGATCTTAATTATACTGGCGGACCAATAAATTCTACTTATACTGGTGGTGCAAGTGGTGGTTCAATATGGGTCGATGTCAATACTTTAAGCGGTATAGGAAATATTTCTACCAATGGTGCAGCTGCTAACTATGCCGGTGGTGGTGGTGGTGGCCGTGTAGCTATTTATTACAGTGATGCTAATGGTTTTGATTTAACTAAAGTTCTTTCGCGTGGAGGTTCTAGTCAGAATCAAGGAGCAGGTGGGGCTGGCACAGTTTATTTAAAAAATAAATCTGAAAATTTAGGTGAACTTAAAATTGATAATAGTGGTGTTTCTGGAAAGAATGGCATATCTTCAACGCAATTCAATAAACCTATTATTGAAGCAGCGTTGTCCATAATTAATGCTAATGGAGAGGTCATAACTAATCAAATTAAAGGATTGATAACATTAACCAATGCTAATATCACAACAGGAGGGCAAATTGAGCAAACTCCTGTTCTCTATTCAAGCACACTTAACTTAAACAGTGATACGACATTACCGGGTATAAAAGGAACAGGGAGCGTAAATGCAACAGCATTACTTAATGGTATCAATGGTGATTTAGTTATTGATGGTGCAATAACATTAACGACATCTAAACCGATTAATGTATCAAATCTTTCACTTCTTAACGGTGTCACCTTAACACATCCCGCAGCAGCTAATGCGACATCACAAAAGCTAGAGATTACAGCAAATACAATTCATATTGATGCAACATCAAAGGTCGATGTCAGTGGCAGAGGGTTTTATACTGCGAGCGGTGTTATGTCAAATGCCGGAGGCAGTTACGGTGGTTATGGCGGCCGCAGGAATTATTATGGTTTAGGAACGACGAACGAACCCTACGGTAATGCACGTGAGCCAGTTGATTTTGGTATTGGCCAAAACTCTGCACACCGAGGCGGTGGGGCACTTAAACTCATTACCAATAATTTAACTTTAGATGGCAGTATTATATCTAATGGTACTCTGACAGGAAGCGGTGGTTCAGTTTGGTTAGATGTTGGAGGCATTACTGGATCAGGGTCAATAACGGCTAATGGTATTTATGGTCCAGGAACGAGTTATGGTGGAACACCTGCGGGTAGTGGTGGGCGTATTGCGGTTTATTACAGTAATGCCAGTGGTTTTGATTTAACAAAAGTGTATGCAAAAGGTGGTGGTAGTCAAGGTGCTGAAGCCGGTGGGGCAGGTACTGTTTATTTTAAAAACAAATTTGAATCCATAGGACAATTTAAAATTGACAATAGTGGTATCGGTGGGGCGCGAGGTATTCGCCCATCCTTTTTAACTGATGTCACAATAGCTGAAGCAATAACGGTGACTAATGCACCTGCGAATATTATTGCGGATCAAATTAGTGGGCTATTAACACTAACGGGTTCAACTGTGACTACAGGTGGTCAAGTAGATCAGGCACCTATATTAAGTTCAAGCACACTTAACTTAAACAGTGATACGACATTACCGGGTATAAAAGGAACAGGGAGCGTAAATGCAACAGCATTACTTAATGGTATCAATGGTGATTTAGTTATTGATGGTGCAATAACATTAACGACATCTAAACCGATTAATGTATCAAATCTTTCACTTCTTAACGGTGTCACCTTAACACATCCCGCAGCAGCTAATGCGACATCACAAAAGCTAGAGATTACAGCAAATACAATTCATATTGATGCAACATCAAAGGTCGATGTCAGTGGCAGAGGGTTTTATACTGCGAGCGGTGTTATGTCAAATGCCGGAGGCAGTTACGGTGGTTATGGCGGCCGCAGGAATTATTATGGTTTAGGAACGACGAACGAACCCTACGGTAATGCACGTGAGCCAGTTGATTTTGGTATTGGCCAAAACTCTGCACACCGAGGCGGTGGGGCACTTAAACTCATTACCAATAATTTAACTTTAGATGGCAGTATTATATCTAATGGTACTCTGACAGGAAGCGGTGGTTCAGTTTGGTTAGATGTTGGAGGCATTACTGGATCAGGGTCAATAACGGCTAATGGTATTTATGGTCCAGGAACGAGTTATGGTGGAACACCTGCGGGTAGTGGTGGGCGTATTGCGGTTTATTACAGTAATGCCAGTGGTTTTGATTTAACAAAAGTGTATGCAAAAGGTGGTGGTAGTCAAGGTGCTGAAGCCGGTGGGGCAGGTACTGTTTATTTTAAAAACAAATTTGAATCCATAGGACAATTTAAAATTGACAATAGTGGTATCGGTGGGGCGCGAGGTATTCGCCCATCCTTTTTAACTGATGTCACAATAGCTGAAGCAATAACGGTGACTAATGCACCTGCGAATATTATTGCGGATCAAATTAGTGGGCTATTAACACTAACGGGTTCAACTGTGACTACAGGTGGTCAAGTAGATCAGGCACCTATATTAAGTTCAAGCACACTTAACTTAAACAGTGATACGACATTACCGGGTATAAAAGGAACAGGGAGCGTAAATGCAACAGCATTACTTAATGGTATTAATGGTGATTTAGTTATTGATGGTGATATTTTATTCACTGCTTATAAACCATTAACCTCAACATCACTTTCCCTTTTAAATGGCGTTACGTTAACGCATCCTGTTGCATCAAATGCAGATTCACCAAAGCTAGAAATCAATGTAGAGATTTTATCAATTGATCAAACATCAAAAATAGATGTTACTGGTAAAGGGATTTATGTAGATGGAACTATAATTAATGGTGCAGGTGGTAGTTATGGTGGTTACGGTGGATTTCGAGGTTTATATTATTCACCAAATAGAAAAACTAATACACCATTTGGTAACGCGAGAGCACCAATTGATTTTGGTGTCGGCCCTGGCAGCCAATCCCGTGGCGGCGGTTCAGTTAAAGTTATTGCCAGTAGTATTACATTAGATGGCAGCATCATTACAAATGGAGAAGAAACAGGAAGTGGTGGTTCAGTATGGTTAGATGCTGGAGTTATAAGTGGAACAGGGGGAATTAGTGCAAATGCTATCTACAGACCAGGAACGTATTATGGAGGTAGTCCTGGTGGTAGTGGTGGACGTATCGCACTATATTACGCTGATGCCAGTGGTTTTGATTTAACAAAAGTGTATGCAAAAGGTGGTGGTAGTCAAGGTGCTGAAGCCGGTGGGGCAGGTACTGTTTATTTTAAAAACAAATTTGAAACCATAGGACAATTTAAAATTGACAATAGTGGTATTAGTGGTCGAAGTGGTGTTAAGTCAACGCCAATATCTGAAGTAACAATACCTGATCTGGTTAGGCTGGTTAATGCAAAAGTCACAATAACAGGTAGCATTAAAAACGAGTTAACACTTAATGGCGCACAAGTCAGTATGTTGGATGGTAGTAGTTTATCAGTCGTTAAAGGCACAGGTGGTAGCATAACTGCACAAGGTGTTCTTACTGCTGTCAATAATAATTTATTAATCGACGGTAGCGTGAGATTAAGCCTGACTCAACCTTTAACTGTAACATCATTATCCCTACTTAACGGTGCAACACTAACACATCCTGTTGCGTCGAACACTTCTTCACCTAAATTATCAATAATTGCAGAGTCAGTTTTTGTAGATAAAACTTCAAAAATTGACGTGAGTTATAAAGGTTTATTAGCAACCTCAGATGTAAGTCATACTTCTGGTGGTAGCTATGGTGGTAGTGGTGGAGTTTCATCAACAAGTAAAACAACTAACCCTGTTTATGGTGATGAATTTTTGCCCATAGATTTTGGTACTGGCGGCAAAGGCAACAAACAAAGTCATGGCGGTGGTGCCCTTAAATTAATTGCAACACAGTTAAATTTGAATGGCCAAATCATTAGTCATGGTGAAACCACAAGTAGTTATACAGGTGGTGGTAGTGGTGGTTCGATTTGGTTAGATGTGGGTGTTTTATCAGGCACAGGTTATATAGCAACGAATGGTGGTAATGGATCGTCAGGATACAGTGGTGGCGGTGGTGGTGGTCGAACGGCTATTTATTACAGTGATGCAAGTAATTTTGATTTAGTAGGTCGGGTTGAGAGTAAAGGGGGCAATGGATACAGTTCATATAATGGTAGTGGTTCAGCGGGTGCAGCGGGTACTATCCATCTGAAAAACAGAAACGATCCTGTATTTGTTATTCAAACTACACCAACAGATATTTCAGCAACTGATATAAATAAACTAACAGTTCGCTTCAGCGCTGAAATCAACCCGACCACTTTTACAACTGCGGATATTGTGTTAACTGGCCCAGCAGGTGTTATTGATATTGCATCTATTACAAAAGTTGATGCGATTAATTACACATTAAGATTAACAGCACCATTAACAGAAAGTGGTGATTACACGCTTAAGATTGGTCCTAATATTGAAACCGTTCTTGGTAAAGGAATGGATCAAGATAAAGATACTCTAATAAACGAAGTACCGGATGATGTTTATACCTCATCATTTACGATTGATAAAAATCCACCTACAGTTCCTGTTGTTACCTCACATCCATCGGCGCCTGAAGTAACGATTTCAACTTCAACAAGCGTTACCTTAACGGGTACCCGTGAAGTAGGGAGTTCTATTTGGATAGATGGTGTTAAACGTCTAGTTGCCGGAACGGCTGATTGGACGATAGATTTAACGTTAGCGCAAGGTCAGCAGGATTTAGTTATTCATGCAGAAGATAGTGCGGGTAATAAATCTGAAACCGTCGCAGTGTCGTTTAATGTTGATAGTATTGCGCCAACAGTATCTTTAGCCGCTGACACACCAATTTATAATGACGAGATAAATACTGCGCCTGTAATTGCATTAAAAATAAATGAAACAGGTACAGGTATAGATTTAACAAACTCTACTTTAAGCGTAACAAGGAATGGTCAAGGTGTTGTAGGTAAGTGGGCAGAGACAAATGGCGTATTAACCTTTACGCCAAGTATTGTTTATATAGAAGGCCAGTTTATAGTTACGGCACAAATTAAAGATAAAGCCGGTTTAAGCTCGGCTTCTTTCTCAACACGTTTTGTTTATGACAAAACGCCACCCGCTGCACCAGTGGTAAACTCAATACCGGCTGTTAGTAATATCAATACGGTTATAATAAGCGGTACAAAAGAAGCCAACACCGCCATTATTTCAAATGCACAACCTGCATACGCAAACAACGCGTTAACAACCTGGTCATTTAATAAAACGTTAGTCGAAGGTGATAACACCTTTATTCTAAATGCAAAAGACAAAGCAGGTAATATCAGCAGCGATGTCACTGTAACCGTTCGTTATGACAATACTGCACCGGCTGAGGTTACTGCCACTGCGGTAACCGAAACCTCTGGTACCGCAATTAAAGTTGATTGGTTGGGGTATGATGAATTTGCCAATGGGAACGATATTGATCATTATTCTATTTTTGTAGAAACAGCACCGTTTACCTCGATAACAGGCTTAACCGCAAAAATAAATGTCGCGGCTAAAACATTTGATGGTGTTGTGAATGGTTTAACGCGCAATACAAATTATTATGTTGCCGTGGTTGCCTTTGATAGCACTCAAAACAGCACACCAACTGTTTCACCCACCACAGTGACAACAAAAGACACGGTTGCGCCAGAAGACGTTAATAATATCACAATGTCCGTAACAGGTGACGCGGCACGAGTGAACTGGGAAGCTTCAGCTAATACAGCTGACGATCTTGCTAGCTATCATTTCTATTTTAATGGTGAAACGACCGCAACGGTTATTCCTGCTAGTACATTGAGTAAACAGTTATTAGGTTTACTGCCCGCAACCTCATACTCATTCAAAATCACCGCAGTTGATAATGATGGTAATGAAAGTGCCGGTGTAACAGGCACCGCAGTCACTATTTTAGAAAACCCAACGGGTTTAGCGGTTACGCCATACAGCGGTAAGGTTGAGCTAAGTTGGAATCCGGTTGCTGATCCAACACTCGTTAAGCAATATGCTGTTTATTCATCAACAAGCAACTTTACGAATGTTGATTTAATGACACCAACCTTATTGGTTGATAAAAACACCACAACGCGTCAGTTGGCCGGTTTAACCAATGACACCGCCTATTACTTTGCGGTAACGGCCATCAACACATCCGGCGGTGAAAGTACAAACGTTACCACGGTAACAGGCACCCCCTTGCCTGATAGTGTGGGGCCTGAATTAAGTAATATTCAATTCAATAACACAGCTTTGATCGATAATTTAAGTATTACGCAGTCCGGTAATATTACGCTGAGTGCAGCCGATCAAAGTGGCATGAGTCGGGTCGATTTCTTAATTGATGGTATCTTACTCAAAACAGATGCCAATGGTTCGTCTAACTATAGCGCAAACTGGGACATCACAAGCGTAACAGATGGCGCGCACACCATTACGGTTAAAGCGATTGATACGCTTGAAAACAGTACTCGTCAGGAAATTCCGGTAACAGTTGCATTATCCGCACCATCGGCACCAAGCATCACGGTTCCGGCTAATAACTTCAGTACAAATAAAACAAGCATAAGCGTATCGGGCACGGCTGAAAAACAAACGCAGGTTCAGCTGTATAATAATAATGTTGCCGTTGGCTCACTCATTAATGTTGCAAGTAATAATAGCTTTACAACATCGGTTACTATAAACGAAGGCACAAACAGCCTAACCGCTACAGCAAAAAACAGGGGGGGCGAAGGTTCACAAAGCCCACCGCTTGTGGTGACTTTAGATAGCAGCATTCCAAATGCACCGGTAGGTTTATCTGCAACAGCAAAAGCCTCAGGTCAAATTCAGTTAAGCTGGAATGCCTCACAAGAACAAAATATTACGGTTGATGTTTATAGAAGTACTCAGCCTTTCACAACTGTTGCAGCAGCATCAAAAGTGAATACCAGTCCTCTTACGGGCAATAATTTTACCGACTTACCCCCGAGTGATGGGCTGTATTATTACCGCGCTATTGCACTTAATCAGGTGGCAACCAGCAGTGAGTTATCAGCAGAAGTCAGCGCAAGCGCTGATAACACCGCACCGCATGCGGTCAGCATAAAATACACTCCATCCGGCAATTATGATGAAGTAACAAAACGCATGGCACCGGGCAATGTTGCTGTTGTGTTAACCGTTAATGAAGCCTTGTTAACCACACCGTTCTTAAGTATTGCGCCAAACAACGGTACGCCCATTTCAGTTAACTTAACGCGCGTTAACGACACTGAATATAAAGGCAACTTCACTATTAAAGACATTACCCCAACGGGTACGGCCTTTGCCGTATTCTCTGCACGTGATGCTGTCGGTAATCGTGGCACCGTTATCAATCAGGGTGAAACTATCGAAATCGATGCACAAGGTCCCATCGTTAGCGCACTTAAAATCGCACCCAATGAACCGATTAAAAATGACAGTGCTAACCCTGTCAGTATAAACTTTGAAATCACACTCTCAGAAGTGGCCGCAGAAATCCCCACCTTGTCTTATCGTTTATCTGGCACAACGGGTGTCGATACCGCCATTGATACCTTAACGCAAGTTGATCAAAGCAAATGGGTAGGCAGTTTCACTCTGCCTGGCACAGCAGGTTTAACCGAAGTTGAAAATCTCTCTTTTGTTTATAGTGCCATTGATGATCTCGGTAATAGTTCAACAAAAATCGAAGGCGATAATGCTTTTCAGGTTTATCAGGGCGATTTACCACCGCTTAGTGTACCCGGCAATTTAAAAGCCACACCAACACTTGCCGGTAAAATCAACCTCACATGGAACAGCGTTGAAGGCGCAGCCGAATACGTGCTTTACCGACAAACACCTGACGAAACAGCATTAAGTGAATTTAAACGTGTGCCGGCAATTGCCGCGACTGAACAAACAACAAGTGACCAAACATCGCTTGATGGCAGTTATCGTTATAGTGTTGCCAGCGTGCGTAAAGAAAATGGTCAGGAAGGCATCAGCACACAAAGTAATATTGTGACTGTCTCTGCAGACTCATCCATCCCCGCGGCACCACAAGCACTGGCACTTGAATTAGTGGGCAGCGGAATAAAAGCAACATGGCAAGCCGCCACAGGCACGACAGAAGCATTAACTTATTCACTCTATCGCTCAAGTACAGCCATTACCGCGATTACGGGCTTAACCCCAATTAAAACCGGCATCACTGAATTAACAACGCTTGATACCTCTCCGTCAGACACCGAACATAACTACGCCATAGTTGCGGTTGATGCAGCGGGTAACACCTCGCCACCATCAGACTCGGTTTATCTCAATTTTGATTTATTACCGGTCGCCACACTCGAAGTCAGTCAAACTAATGAAGAAGCACCACAAGTTAGCTGGACACACAATGGTTCCACCATTGCTGGCTATGATATTTATTTGGAAAGCATCATTCCACTAAAACTCAACGGCTCAACCTTGCTCACCAACACAAACTATACCGACACAGGTTATAGCGGTGACGCACGAACCTATACCGTAAAAGCGATTGATAGTAACGGCGTAGAAAGCATTGGCCGTACAGTTAGCTTGCCAAAACTCAGCGCAACATTAAAAACAAGCAGTTCGGTCAAGCGCGGCATTATGAACCAACTTGAGTTTGAAGTGAGTAATTACGGTAAAGTTGCTGTCAACAACATTAGTTTAAACATTAAGGTTAACGCTATTGCACATAATTCAAGCCGTTTTAGTTTAGCCGCCGGTGAAACAAAAACCATTCCGGTAATAGTTGGGGGTTATAGCAACTTACCTGATCTCAGTGTATTAGAAACCAATATAAATATTTCACCATCGAGTGGTGAAAAAATTCGCATTACCCGTACAACAGATATTGTCGTTGGGGATGGTTCACTGGTGCTTAATGTTGCAACCGAAACCTTTACCCGTGGCGGTACAGGTAAAGTGCAGTTCTCATTAGAAAACACCAGCAATGTCGAAACCGAAGTTATCCTGGCAAGCGCAAATGGTGGTAATGCCTCAAATGAACTTCGCTTTAAATTACTGGATGTGGATAATAATGTACTCGCCACGCAATCCGTTCAGCAAGACGTAGGCACAAATGTGATTCGTTTAGCAAACGGCACCACGGTGGCACGTATTGCAGCAGGGGGCACCTTCACCTCAAACTGGTTCGACTTAGCCGTGCCTAATAATGCCCCACAAGATGTCTCGGTCGAGTTTGAAATTGACAAACTGCATTACCATGTCGGTCGCGCCGACCATGTTGCCATTAATGGTTTGAAAAACAAACGTAAAACAACTCTGGTTGATACCAGCTATATCGGACAGTTAAGCAGTGTCAGCCCACAACTCAGCTATGGTGATCAAAACATTGTTATAAAAGGGCAGGCAATAGAGCGCAGTACATCAACGGTAATGCCATCGGTGCCACTCAAATTGGTGATAGCTGCAAATGGTTTTGAACGCAGTTATGATGTTTATACCGATTCAGCCGGTCTGTTCACACACACCTTTAAACCCTTAAGTGGTGAATCAGGAAACTATAAAGTCTCGGTTATTCACCCCGACGTATTAGATCGCCCACAAAACGGCACCTTCACCATTAACCGCGTGGTCGTGAGACCCACCACCCTAAACGTGAATACCTCGCGCAACTATGATCAAACCTTAAGCGTTAATGCCAGCACCGGCCCCGGTTCACAAGCAACAAATCTACGCTTAGTGTATAACGCCGCCGATCAACTTGGTGGCGTATTCCCTCAGGGCGTACAACTCACCCCTGAAAAAGGAAAGAACCTTGGCGAAAATCAAAGCGCAAGTCTGGGTTTAACCTTACGTGCAGATGACACTGCGGTTGAAACCGGCAGCATAAAACTAAACGTCATGAGTGATGAAAGTGGTGCCATTCCATTAGCGGTCGTCACGTTAAATTACACCTTCTCCGCAGCAGTGCCGGTACTGAACTTCACACCTAACTATGTCGAAACCGGTGCTTCACAAGGTACGAGCATTAATGAAACCATCACCCTCAGTAACGCAGGCTTAGATGCCATGAATGGCATTAACGTCAGTCTGCTCAACACGGATAACACGCCAGCACCAAACTGGGTTTATCTCACCGTACCAAAACAGCAAGGCAACTTGGCAATAGGTGAAAAACGGCCAATTAACTTTGTGGTTGCACCAAATGATACTGTGGTTGATGGTAACTACAGCTTTAAACTTCGCATTACCAGCATTAATCATCCGCAACGCGATGTGAATATTTTTGTTGCCGTCACGCAGTCAGGTCAGGGTAACGTGCTGTTTAAAGTCGAAGATATTTACACCTTAACCAAAGACAGTAGCGGTAATATCATTCAGGGCTTACAAGGTGCAAAACTCTACCTACAAAATGAACGTGTCTTAAGTGAAGAGTTTACGCAAACGACAGATGCCAATGGCGAAACAATCTTTAATAACTTACCCGCAGGTTGGTACAAATACCGCGCAAGCGCAGACAAACATCAGGAAGTAATAGGGCGGGTACAAATCAAAGCCGGTGTCACCGCAAGTGAACCCGTATTCCTTGATTATAACCTGGTCACCGTAGAGTGGTCGGTCACAGAAATAGCGCTACAAGACAGATATAGTATTGTCTTAAACAGCACCTTTGAAACCGATGTGCCCGCAGCGGTGGTTGTTTCTGAGCCGTCCAGTATTGAGTTACCTAAAATGGCTGCTGGTGAAGTATTTCAAGGTGAATTTACACTAACCAATTACGGCCTGATTCGTGCTGATAATATCACTATCAGCTTGCCACAGAACGATCAATTTATTCGTTATGAAATTATGGGTGGCATTCCAACAAGCCTCGAAGCAAAACAAAAAATTGTGGTGCCATTTAGGGCTGTACAACTCAAATCCTTTGATCCATCAGTAGCAGATGGAACAGGGGGAGGCTGTTCTAACTATGCCGCAGCAATTGGTTCTGGTTATGACTATGTGTGTGCAAACAACACCATAGCGACAGGCAGCACAAGCACAACTATGACCCATTCTTATGGTAGTAGTTGTGGTGCTGGAACGAGCGGCGGTGGCAGCAGCGGTGGTGGAAGCAGCTCGATTACCTTTGTTGGTGGATCTGGCACGGTGAATAACTATACGCCAACGTATAATTCTGTTTCAGGGTCGCAATGTATCCCTCAGTCACCATACTGCCCATTGTGTGAAGTTAAAGGTATGGTTAAAGCATTCTTTGATTAGTATGAATATGAAAAATAAAATTAACGTTATATTACATTTGGCTTTCTTAATGAAAAAGAGCACAGGTTTTATTTGGTCTTTTAAAACAAGTCTGACTTCTTTAATTCTTGTATTAAGTATCATGTCTACGTCTGTATGGGCTGATGTTGAGTTACCTCGCGGTGAATACCACAATACAGTTGATGATTTAGTCGTTAAAGTAATGGGCGGAACAGTGCGTGCACAACGCACCTGGTACAAGGGTAAATGGCATCATACCCGTGCGTGGAATAGTCTGGAAATTGAATACGATAATTTAGATGGTACTGTGAAATCCGTTTCAAGAAATAACAATAGTTTCTCGGGTGGCCTGTCCACTAGCTTTACCAATAAAATTCGCATAACCCAAACCATTGAAAAGAAAGACACGGGTGGTTATCGCTGGTTTGATAAAGAAGGCAACTGGATCGATTACGATGATGCAGGCAATATAGTCAAGTACGGTGATAAAAATAATGTCGAAGTCAGCTTCATCTATAATACGAACAAACAACGTATTGGTATAAAAGATCACTTTGGAGTGCAACGCCTGTGGTACGAATACAATGCCGATGGTACTGTGAGTTCAGTACGTGATAATGCCGATCCAGCTCAGGCAAGAGAAGTTAAATATAATTACACCAATGGCCTGATAACGAGTGTTGTCGATGTTCGCGGTAATAGCTGGAATTATGAATACGCAGTTTTTATTGAAGGTTCAGACACGCAAACAATACTTAATTCAACGGGTGGAACTGGTGGGGCATATTCCAGCGATTTAAATCTGCAAAATGCCACCGCGCATTTAATTAAAGTCACCGACGCTGAAGGACGAGCAACCCATATTAAATATTTTCCTTCAGGAAGAACCGAAAGTGTAACCAAGGCTGATGGTAGCGGTGTTTTTTATAAATTTGATTACAATAAGACAAAGAAAGAATATTACACACAGCAAAAGTACAGCAGTGGACGTATAAATGAAAATTGGTATAACAAAGACGGTGATATTATACGTCGTGATGTCAATGGCACCACGATTGAAACCGTGACTATAAATGGCCGTATTTATACCAATAAAAATGAGCTGGGTTTTGAAAGCATTCGAGAGCTAGACGAATTTGATAACCTAACCAAGGTCGTTAATGCCGATAAAACCAGTCGTAGTTATATCTATAACACCCAATATTCATTAGTCACCCAAATGACAGATGAACGTGGCATCAAAACAAAATATGACTATGATGCAAAGGGTAACTTTATACAATTAACCGAAGCCTTAGGTACGCCGGAACAGCGCATCACCACCTATCGCTATGATGAGTATGGCAACCTGTTAGAAGAAAAACGCCTGGCAGATAGTGTGACCGCTGCTGCAACGATCACCAATAGCTATGACGATAATGGTAATCGTTTAACACAAATCAAATCGGTTACAGCTACGCAGAACAATACCATTAATTATGACAGCTATAACAATCAAGGCAACTTGCTTAAATGGCGCGATGGGCGAGGAAAAGTGTGGCAGCAAACGTTTAATAAAGCAGGGCAACGCACCAGCACGACTGACCCTTTAAAGCAGGTAACTCAATTTATTTATGATAAAGCCAATCAGTTAACGGCGATTACTAATGCATTAAATAAAACCACCCGCATTGCTTATGATGCTAATGCTCGAATGGAAAAAATTATCGACCCTTATTTATCCGAAAAACGCCTTGTCTATGACAGCGCAGGTCAATTAATCACGAATGTTGATGAAGAAGGTTATCAACAAAGCCTCGGTTATGATACGCAAGGTCGCCGTTCACAACAAACCGATGCGGCGGGGAATACAACCGCATTTGAATATGGTGTCAACAAAGCCACTAATGTTGTACAACGTGCGATTAATGCCATTAACTTCCCCACCTTCCGCCAGGAATATGCCTATGATAATCGCGGTAGGGTAATACAGACCATTGATAAACTCAGCGACACATTAAGCCATAATAGTACACGCCGTTATGATGCCGTCGGAAACATCACTTCATCAACCGATGCCGAAGGTAAGGTCACAAAATATGCTTATGATAGTCTTAATCGCTTAGTCAAAATCACCTATCCAGACTTAACAACAAGCCAATACCGTTATGATAACCGGGATAACTTAATAACCGTCACCAATGAAAACCAGGTCGTGATTCGGACTTATGCTTATGACCACAAAAACCGGCTAATCAGTGAAACATGGCCAACCGGTAAAACCACGTACTCCAGTTATGATGCTAACGATAATCTGATTCAGTCGATAGATAATAAAGCTCAGCTCACAAAAAATCAGTTTGATGCGGCCAACCGCTTAGTACAAACCCGTTACTTTACCAATGCCAGTGCCACCACTGCGGATAAAACCGTCAGCTTTCGTTATAACGCCGCCAATACCTTAACCGGTTATAACGATGGTGTTACCTCAGCGAGTTATACAGTTGATGATTTACAACGTAAAACAGCAGAAACAGTGAACTTTGGTGCCTTTAGTAAAACCCTGCAAACGTCTTTTTACAAAAATAGCCAAAAGAAAAGTTTTACCGGTGCTAAAAACATTATCAACAATTACATCTACGACAGCGGTAACCGCCTAAGCCAAATCAGCCTGCCGAATGAAGGCTCAATCATTATTAATAAATACCAATGGAATTCGCCCGAGAAAATCACCTATCCCGGTGGCTTAACTCGCACGACATATTATGACCCGCTCATGCGTATGACGCGTATCAACAACAGTGACTCGGCCAGCAATAGTTTAATGAACTATACCTATGCTTATGACAAAGTAGGTAACATAAAAAGTAAAACCACGGAGCACGGTGCTTACAATTATGACTACGATGATCGCTATCGCTTAACCACCGTTGATAACCCCACCGTCGCAACCGTCTCCAACTTAATTGATGAAGCATTTAGTTATGACAATGCAGGCAACCGTTTAACGGACTCAAGTACAACAGGAAATTGGAACTATAATACGACAAATCAGTTAACGGCTTATGAAAACATCACCATTGAGTATGACTTTAATGGCAACACCATTAAAAAAACAAAAGCCGGAGTAGCAACACACTTTAATTACAACACGCAAAATCGGTTAGAGTATGTAAAAGACAATAGCAACGTAACGATAGCGAGTTATTACTACGATCCGTTTGGCAGAAGACTCTATAAAGAAACGAATGGTAGCCGTACCTACTTTATGTATGCCGAAGAAGGCTTGGTTGCCGAGTTAGATAATGCCGGTAATGTCACACAAAGTTATGGCTATACGCCGCAAAGCACCTATGGCACGAGCCCGTTATATACTAAGACCAACGCAGGTTATGCCTATTACCAGCTTGACCATTTAGGTACACCGCAACAACTGGTGAATAAAACAGGGCAGGTGGTTTGGAAAGCGAAATCCAAGTCGTTTGGTGAAACGTTTGTTGAAGTGAATACGGTGACGAATAACTTGCGTTTTCCGGGGCAGTATTATGATGCGGAGACGGGGTTGCATTATAATTATTTTAGGGATTATGAGCCTAGCATAGGACGGTATTTGGAGAGTGATCCGATTGGGTTGTTGGGTGGGTTGAATGTTTATGGGTATGTTGGGGGGAATCCTGTTTATTGGAGTGATCCATTTGGTTTAAAAGTTTATATTGATATATATAGAGATATTTGCACAAACAATACAATAACAGGTAGTTTTGATGCGTATAGCGATGTTACAGGTAGCTTGATCCAGGGTTTTACATTAGAGGATAGAAAAGCAGGTGATTTTGGAAACAAAGATCCTATTCGTTTAGGTGAATATGATGCGTTTATTAGGGAAGATCGTGATCCTAGAAAAATTGAACTTAGAGATGTTGAAGACTTTGAAAACATACAATTACATATAGGTAACGATGTGGATGATGTGAATGGTTGTTTTGCGGTAGGTACAACTAGAAGAACGGACAAGGTTGAAACTAGTAGAGATAAAATGATGGAGTTGCTGGACTTGATAGATAACGATGGTAGTGATGATATATTGGTGCGAGTGCTTGGTTTAAATAGGAGTTGCCAATGAAGAATATTTTTTTAATAAGAACTTTTTCAGCGATAATGATTCTGCTATCTCCTTTGCCAGTTTATGCTTGTGCCGGTGATTATAGTGCAGTCGATAAAGTTTTTGGCAATAGTATTAGTATCGATGATTTTATCGCTTTATCAGTTAATGGAGAAAGAATGAGAAAAGAATATATTGTCCTTAACTCAAATAAAAAAAAATGGAATAACTTTTTAGATCGCATAGAAAATAACGAAGGCAATGCGGTGATAATAGGTTTGCATTTGTTTAAATTTTCTAAAGGTGGAAACTTGGGGGATATATACAGATCGCTCAGTATAAGTTTTTCAAAAAATTCTGAGTTATATCTTAGAAGAATAGCCTCTGTGGTTGGTAGTGGGTATTTAAGAATGAACGCTAATATATGTAGATCATTGTTTGTTACTCTACCATATAGTTTTGTAGATAAAGAAAAATTGAAGTTGGAAGAATATAGAGCAAGATTGACGCAACTCTCTAAAAATAAAATATTACTTGAAGATATTGGTTGTTCAAGTGTCCTGGGTGTTATAGAAAACAAGATAACGGAATAAAAGAGAAAAAGGAGGGCGAAAAAGGGGTGGGCGAAAAAGGGGTCAGACTGAACCTCCCCTAGTTTGACGGATACTTTTAATCTGGGAAAGGGATGTGACTATTTTTAATAAATTAAAAAACATGATTGTCTCGCGTTTAAACGTTACGTTTTTGCGTCTTAGTCTCTTATTGCCTGCTTTATTTGTTGCTTTGCCGTCTTATGCCGCTGAGGATGAGGTTTGTGCGGTTGTTAAAATTGAAATTCAACAGGAACTTACTTTAGAACGCCAGGCCTTTGATGCCAGGATGAATATTAATAATGGTCTTGAGGGTATTACACTTGAAAACTTAGCGGTGAATGTGACCTTTAAAGAGAAAAAGGGGTCAGACTTGATTTAATGAAGCCTAAAGAAAAAGGGGGCAGACTTGATTTAATGAAGCCTAAATCAAATCTGACCCCTGTTTTCCAACCCCTGTTTTCAAGCAGTAATTTGTTGTTCTTAGGATGAGAGCATTTAATAACAAGGAGGTAGAAGATGCCGAGACAGTTAATGGAGAAAAAGGGGTTAGACTTGATTTAATGAAGCCTAAATCAAATCTGACCCCTGTTTTCCAACCCCTGTTTTCAAGCAGTAATTTGTTGTTCTTAGGATGAGAACATTTAATAACAAGGAGGTGGAAGATGCCGAGACAGTTAAGGTATCGCTTGCCGGGTGTGCCGCAACATGTGGTGCAACGTGGTAATAATAAACAGGTAACGTTTTTTGATGAGTGTGATTATCGGCGTTACTTAGAAGACTTGCAGGAAGCGTGTGAGAAATATGATTGTGATGTTCATGCTTATGTCTTAATGACGAACCATGTGCATTTACTTATGACACCGCAGCATGAAGATAGTATCGCGAAGGTAATGCAGTCGGTGGGTAGAAAGTATGTGCGATATATTAATGGCACGTATAAACGTACAGGCACATTATGGGAAGGACGTTATAAAGCAAGTGTAATACAAAGTGAGCTGTATTTATTACGTTGTTATCGCTATATCGAATTAAACCCTGAGAAAAAGGGGTCAGACTTGATTTAATGAAGCCTAAATTGAAAAATAGGTGTCAGAGACCAATTGTTTCTAATATAGATAAGAAAGAAATAGGTGTCAGAGACAGAAAAAGGGGTCGGACTTGATTTAATAAACCCTAAATCAAATCTGACCCCTGTTTTCCAACCCCTGTTTTCAAGCAGTAATTTGTTGTTCTTAGGATGAGAGCATTTAATAACAAGGAGGTAGAAGATGCCGCGACAGTTAAGGTATCGCTTACCGGGTGTTCCGCAACATGTGGTGCAACGTGGTAATAATAAACAGGTAACGTTTTTTGATGAGTGTGATTATCGGCGTTACTTAGAAGACTTGCAGGAAGCATGTGAGAAATATGATTGTGATGTTCATGCTTATGTCTTAATGACGAATCATGTGCATTTACTCATGACACCGCAACATGAAGACAGTATTGCGAAGGTGATGCAGTCGGTGGGTAGAAAGTATGTGCGATATATTAATGGCACGTATAAGCGAACGGGGACATTGTGGGAAGGACGTTATAAAGCAAGTGTTATACAAAGTGAGCTGTATTTATTACGTTGTTATCGCTATATCGAATTAAACCCTGTGCGAGCAGGAATGACTGAAAGCCCTATGGAGTATAAGTGGTCAAGTTATGCGTATAACGGTTTTAATAAAAAGGATGATATTGTTTGCCCGCATAAATGTTATTTGAAGTTAGGACAAAGCGTTGATGAACGAACACAGGCGTATCGGGAATTGTTTCGCCATCAAATGGATAACCGTTTGTTAAATGAAATAAGAGATGTCACGAATCAATGCCGTGTATTGGGTAATGAGCGGTTTAGAAAAGAAATTGAGCTGGCGCTTGATATAAAAACGACGCCAGTGAAGCAGGGTAGACCAAAGAAGGTGGTTATTTCCTAAAGGGGTCAGACTTGATTTAAAGAACAAATCAAATCTGACCCCTTTAGGAAAGTTTAAATCTGACCCCTTTAAGAAATATTTTAATATGGGAAAGGGATGTGACTATTTTTAATAAATTAAAAAACATGATTGTCTCGCGTTTAAACGTTACGTTTTTGCGTCTTAGTCTCTTATTGCCTGCTTTATTTGTTGCTTTGCCGTCTTATGCCGCTGAGGATGAGGTTTGTGCGGTTGTTAAAATTGAAATTCAACAGGAACTTACTTTAGAACGCCAGGCCTTTGATGCCAGGATGAATATTAATAATGGTCTTGAGGGTATTACACTTGAAAACTTAGCAGTGAATGTGACCTTTAAAGATAAAGACGGTAATAATGTTATTGCCAGCTCTGATCCTAATGCCACTAATGCCGCTTTTTTTATTAAGGTTGATTCGATTACCGGTACTTCAGACATCACCGGTTTTGGCACCATTGCACCGAAGACCTCGGCTGAAATTCATTGGTTGATTATTCCTGCACCGGGTTCGGGTGGGGTGAGTCCATCGGGCAAACTTTATTTTGTGGGTGCAAGTTTAAGTTATAACCTTGGCGGTGAATTAAAAACAACCGTAGTGACGCCGGACTCGATTTACGTTAAACCTTTACCGTTACTTTCGCTTGATTACTTTTTAGAAAAAGAGGTGTTTGCTGATGATGCCTTTACTGCGGAAGTAGAAGCGGCGGTGCCGTTTACTTTAGGCGTGCGGGTTAAAAACAATGGCGCAGCTTCTGCAAGCGGTTTAAAAATTGACTCTGCACAACCTAAAATTGTTGAAAACAAACAGGGTTTATTGATTGGTTTTAATATTATTGGTTCTAACGTTAATGAGTTGCCGAAGAGTAATAGCTTGCAGGTTGATTTTGGTGAAATACAACCCAACACCGCGACCATGGGACGTTGGGATATGGTCACCACGTTATCCGGCCGCTTTACTGACTTTACGGCCGACTTTTCGCATGCCGATGAACTGGGCGGGCGTTTAACCTCGATTATCGATCCCGCGGGAATTAAAACTCATCATTTAATTCGTAATGTGCGTGTTGATTTGGCGGGGCGTGATAATGTGCGCGACTTTTTAGCACTGGATAATAACGTTTACCGTGTTTTTGAATCTTCCGGTGTTGATACCGATGTGACGGATGTGTCTTTATCTTCAACTCTTGTGCCTTTTAATGTTGGCGTGGAAGCAGCGCTGACCTTAACAGCGCCGATCACTGCGGGCTTTAGTTATGTGAAACTGCCTGATCCTTACAAGGGGGCAAAAGTGGTTAAGCAAGCGGTGCGTTCGGATGGTAAGTTGATTCCGCTTGATAATGCCTGGACATCTAAGTCGCGTAATCTTGATACGACTCCTCCTTCATGGAATTATTTTATTAATGTGTTTGATGCGAAAAGCACGGGCACTTATTCCTTACTTATGGGTGAACCTGAGCTGGGCCCCACTGCACCGGTCTTTACCCCCATGAGCAATGTGACGAGCTATGAAACGGCGACGATTTCTTTCCCTGTTTCAGCAACCGATGCCAATGGTGATGCGGTGACCTTAACCGCGGGCACCTTACCGGCAGGTGCGACTTTTACCAGTGATAACAGCGGCAGTGGTGTATTAACGTGGAGCCTTGCCGTTGGCCAGGCGGGTAACCATACGCTGAGTTTTACCGCGTATGATGGCGGTTTAACCTCGGAAGCCAGCGTTAATATCAAGGTGAACCCTGCCTGGGATACCGATGGTGACGGTCTGGATGATGACTGGGAGCGGCAGCACTTTGGTGACTTGAGTCGTGATGGTACCGGTGACTTTGATGGTGACGGTGTTTCTGATTTAGATGAATATCTTGCGGAAACTGACCCTACCATAGTACCGCCTTTAGCACCGGCAAATATTATTGCTTTACCGGGGAATGCAGAAAACACCCTGAGCTGGGACGCGGTCACGGATGCGGTCTCTTATAAAATTTACTGGGGTTTGAGTGAAACGGTAAACCCCAGCAGCGGTACTTTGCTTGAAGCCGCGACCGCGACGTATCTTCATAGCGGTTTAGAAAATGATGTGACTTATTATTATGTTATAAGCTCGGTAGGTATTGGCGGGGAATCTGCACCTTCTGCTGTTGTTTCTGTGACAACCGGTGTACGTGACTGGACGACGCCTGTTTCAATACAAACAATACAAAGCAGTGCGGCAACACTTGCTGAAAATGCACGTGTTGCTATGTCGGCAGATGGTGTTGCCATGGCGGTTTGGCAACAAACATCCGGCGCGGGTTTGAATTCTATTTGGTCAAGCCGTTATGTAAAAGCAACAGGTTGGACGACACCTGTATTAGTGAGCGACAGTGCTTTGGATGCCAGTGCGGTACAACTTGCAATGGATGATGCGGGTAATGCGATTGCGGTTTGGCAACAAGTGAATGGTTTACAAACTGATATAGTCGCAGCGCGTTTTGATGTGGCCACGTTAAGCTGGTCTGTAGCTGAAGTAGTGGATAGCGATGATGTTAATGCCGCGTTAAATCCACAGCTTGCAATGAGCTCGAGTGGCAATGCCCTGGTGATATGGCAACAAGGTTTAAATATTGTTGCAAGCAACTATATCGCGGGAACAGGCTGGGCTACGGCTAAAACCGTTTCTACTGAAGTCACTGCTGAACCTTCTAAACTAACCCTTGCTTTAAATGACAGTGGCAATGCTTTTGCTGCATGGCGTGTCGCGGTTGTGACCGCTGCGACAGCAACGACAGCTGAACAAACAACTTATGAGCTGCGATTAGCGCAACGTAATAATAATGTATGGGCCGCAAGTGAAACCGTTGCAACCGGCTTAGACGATTGGAGTGAACCTGCCATTACGATGAATAATGATGGTGCTGCCATAATGGCCTGGTCTGCATTTAATGGTACGCGACATGTCATTATGTCACGCCAATATACACTGGCGAACGGCTGGAGTAGTGCCGCTGTGATAGACACCAGTGCGTTCAATACTCTCAGCAGTGAAGCGAAATCTGCGCAAGTGGCGATGGATGCGACTGGCAATGCCTTTGTAACTTGGGCACAAAGCAGTTCGCCTTATAGTATTTATGCGAACCGTTTTGATGTGAATACCGGTTTTGCAGGTACGGTTTTACTTGAACAGCGCCAGCGTGGTGATGCGGCTAGCCCGCGTTTGATTATTGATAACCGCGGCAATGCGGTTGTGACATGGCAACAGTATGACGGGGTACAACAAAATATTCTGGCTGCGGAATACAGTGTTGCGGATGCAAGCTGGGCAAAAGAGCGTGTGATTGAAACCCGCAACAGCGGTGATGCGACTTCACCGGCGATTGCAGTGAGTGACAATGGCAATGCTGTGGTGGTTTGGCAACAAAGAATAAATGATAACGCTGTTATTGCGGCGAATCATTTTGAGGCGGCGAACCAGGGTTTAGATAATATTGCACCGATTGCCCGGGCAGGAAATGACGTGAGTGTTGATGAACAAACAAGCGTAACGCTTGATGGTAGTACATCGTTTGATCAGGACGGTAGTATTACTGCTTATACATGGCAGCAAACCGCGGGCTTACCGGTTGTATTAAGTGCTACAAACATTGCAAGCCCTAATTTTGAAGCACCGTTTGTACTCGCCTCGGATGGTGCGCAAGTCTTAACCTTTGAATTAACTGTTCGCGATAATGGCGTTAAGGATGAAGCGGGTAATAATGATTTAACTAAAGCATTAACGGCAGTTACGACTGTGAATGTAACGGTGAACCCGGTGAATATTTTACCCACGGTGAATGCCGGGCTTGAACAACAGGTTAATGAACAAACTCTTGTTACTTTAACCGGTACTGCAAGCGATGATGATGGTTCCATCGTTTCGACTCAGTGGCGCCAGGTTAGCGGCATGACTGTTACCGATTTTATTAATACCAACACACTCACGCCTTCGTTTAAAACACCGGTTGTATTATTGCAAGACGGTTTGCAAACGCTGGTATTTGAATTAACTGCTATCGATAACGAAGGGGAGTCGAGCTCTTCTTTGGTTAATGTATTGGTTGAACCTGTCAACATTGCCCCCGTTGTTAATGCCGGTGTTGATATTGTAACGAATGAACAAACGGCCATTAGTTTAACGGCTGCTGCGAATGACAGTGATGGTTCAGTTGCAACTTATCAATGGACACAAGTTGATGGTATACCGGTTGATTTAACGGCAGTCGATACCACAGCAGCAATATTGAACATAACGACACCGGTTGTGCTGGTTCCTCAGGGGTCGCAAGTATTAACCTTCCGCGTTACGGCAACGGATAATGAAAATATTTCTGCTAGTGATGTTGTGCTGATTACCGTTAACCCGGTGAATGCGGTGCCGACTGTTTCTGCGGGCTTAGATAAAATAACCAATGAACTTGAGCTGGTTGTTTTAACTGCTGCGGCTAATGACAGTGATGGTTCTATTATTACTTATCAATGGCAGCAAACGGCAGGGCCAGGTGTTGCCATGCTTAACGCAAACACTGAAATAATGGGTTTTTATGCACCACGCCTGAAACAGCAGGCTGTGCTAAGTTTCCGTTTAACGGTTACTGACAATGAAACCGCTTCTGTTTTTGATGATGTTAGAGTGACAGTAAACCCGGTTAATACTTTACCGGTTGCCCATGCCGGTAATGATCAAACCGTTGCTGAATATTTAACCGTGAAGCTTGATGGTAGTGCCTCTAATGATCCGGATGTGGATGGTGTTATCAGTACTTACCGTTGGACACAAACGGGCGGTAAGGCGGTGAGCTTAGTGAATGCGAATACGGCGGTTGCCCGCTTTACTGCACCGGCAGTATATCAAAATGAAGTTTTGAACTTCCGTTTAGATATTGTTGACGATGAAGGCGGGGCTGCAACGGCTTACACCAATGTTACCTTATTTAGTACTAATCCCGATGATGATGCCGATGGTATGGCGGATTTATGGGAAATCCAGTACTTCGGTCACCTGAACCGTAACGGCACCGATGACGATGATGGTGATGGCGCGACGGACTTAATGGAGCATGACTTTGGCACCGATCCGTTTGTTGCACAAGGCCCCGGTCAACCTCAGATTTTATCGCCAGCTAATGTTGAAGTAACAACCTTGCAACCAACATTAACGGTGAGCAATGGTGAGCATAATCCAAACTTCACCACGACTTATCAGTATCAAGTGTTTAGTGATGCGGCGATGACGGTGCGAGTTACGGAAGGTTTATTTGTTACAGAAGGTAATGGCACTACCTCGTGGGATGTTGATATTGCGCTTAATGACAATACGCATTATTACTGGCGTGCACGTGCAAGTGGCTGGATTTTACAAAGTGACTGGGTGAGTAGCACGTTCTTTGTGAATACGGTGAATGATGCACCGGGACAATTTAATATTAGTGCACCGCAAGATAATGTCTGGGTGAAAAGTTTTACGCCTGAGTTGTCTGTTACTAACAGTACCGATGTTGATGAAGATAAGCTAAGTTATCGATTTGAAGTGTATAGCGACCAGGCGATGACCAGTTTAATTACTGCGGTTGATAATATTTTACCGGGTGCAAATGGTATTACGGCGTGGACAGTGGATGCCACATTAACTGAAAATACCTGGGTAACCTGGCGCGCTGTGGTGACCGATGAACATGGTTTAAGCACCGTGAGTAACAGCGCAACCATCTTTATTAATACCGTTAACGATGCGCCAAGTGTGCCGGTATTGATTTCGCCTTTAGACAGAAGTGAGATCACAACACAGTTTGTGGATATGGTGGTTGAAAATGCGGTTGAGCCTGAGGCTGAAACGGTAACGTACTTGTTTGAACTTGATACGGTCAATACATTTGATAGTGTTAATAAACGTGCATCGGCTGAGTTAACGGAAGGCCTTAATCAAACGGCCTGGTTTGCGGATGTATTGTTGGATAACACCTGGTATTACTGGCGTGTTAAGGCCTCTGATGGTCGTGCGCAAAGTGCCTGGATGAATGGTCAGTTCTTTGTGAACACGGTTAATGATGCACCGGGTATACCGACTTTGGATAATCCGAGTGATAATGGCTGGGTTGGTACGATGGAACCCAGCCTGACGGTATTACCGGCGGTTGATATTGATGAAGATGTATTACGCTATGAATTTGAAATTTATATGTCGGATAAGTATGGCAGTGAAGGGGGATTACATAGTTCAGTTATTAGTGACAACACCTACTGGCAAGTGTCACCGTCATTGCCACAAGATGGCTGGTACTACTGGCGGGCGCGGGCGATTGATGAGCATGGTTTAGAAGGCGAGTGGGCCACTCCGGTTTACTTCTTCTCTGATTCAGATGGCGTGAATGATGCGCCGGTTATTAAACTGGATAAGCTGGAGTTTGAACACAAACGTCATCATAAATTATGCAAGTTGAAAAAGCATATTCGTGAACGTTGGCAGGATAAACATGAACGTGAGCATCAGCGTGAAGATTATGACGATCCTTGCCGTCAATATGTCGAAGTTGAGTGGACGGATTATGATCCAGATAGCAACGCTTATATCAGTCTTTATTACTCAAATAGTAATGAAGGTGAGGCTGGAACGTTAATTGTTGAAGGTTTACGTGAAGATCCTGATCACGATCAGGATGAAATGAAATGGGATGTGACAGATTTAACAGATGGTGTTTATTTTGTTTATGCAGTAATTGATGATGGCACAACACGTGTAGTGAAGTATTCACCCAATGCTATCGTGGTTGGAGATGGTGCGGGTCAACCTTACATTGAGTTTGAAGACAAACATCATGAATATAAACATCATAAAAAGAAAAAATCTGTAAAGATAAAATGGGATGACTTAGATAGTGACAGTAATGCCTTGATCAGTTTGTATTATGATACTGATATGTCCGGTTATGATGGTGTATTAATTACCGCGGGCATAGAAGAAGACCCTGATCATAAGTCTGATCGTTTTAAATGGGATATTACTGAATTAACTGAAGGCCAATATTTTATTTACGCCATAATTGAAGATGGAAATCATCGTTTGCGGGTTTACAGCAGACAATATCTTGAAATAGAAGCTCCTCATAAAAAGAAGCATAAACATGATTCTGATAAGGATGATGATAAGAAAAAGTAGTAACCGCATTGAAATAGAGTAATCTTAGTTTATGTATCGTAAATGTCCTAAATGTGGTTATGAAAGCCCTGACAATGAACCAAGTCTACTCTGTAAACAGTGTGGCCTGGTTTATGATAAATGGTTAAAAAATCAGTTTAAATCTGAAGTTACTTCAAAAACTAAATCGAATAAGAGGGGTGTGAGTACTGATTCGTTAGTGTTAAGCGCGAAAAATATATTATTTTTCGTTCCTGATAATGTCTCACCTGAACGATTTTATTTAAACCTTGTTATTTACGTTGTATTTTTTGTATGGGGCTGGTCATTTATTGTGGCCGATCACTACTCTGCAATTTTGAACGAGTCATTTATGCATCTTATTAACCTTGTTTTTCATGAAGCAGGGCATGTGATATTTGCTTTGTTCGGTGATTTTATGCGCATTATAGGAGGTAGTTTATTGCAGTTGATTGTGCCCCTCGTTATTTTATTTTCATTGTTGCTTAAAAATAAGGATGCCTTTGGTGCATCGATTGCTTTATGGTGGTTTGCCCAGAGCTTAATGGATCTTGTCTCTTATATTAATGACGCTAAGTCTCAGGAAATGTGGTTACTAGGTGGTGTGCAAGGAAAAGATATGCCGGGTATTCACGACTGGAATAATATTTTAGCTCAGCTTAATTTATTAGACTCAGCACACTCCATTGCAGGTTTTGTTTCATGGTTTGCAATCTTCTTAATGTTGCTCGCTTTTATATGGGGTGGGCTTATACTGAAAAAAATGTATTAATAGTTGAACTGTTGTCAGGGTTAAGTCGATATATAACTATTAATGCACTGTAATCAGTATGTTCGAAACTAATTCAATCGTATGTGTTTGGTACGGAAAGGATTTTATCTTTTCGCGAATTACATTACTAATCTGTTTTATAACCCTTCAAATGCAAAAGAATTCAAGAACTGTCGATTCCACAGTAGATTCTTATCAACATCAGTTAGTTCTGCTTCATCACATACTTTATCCCAATTAGCCTCAATAGCTTGCCTTTGACTTTCAAAAATATTCATTGCTTCATCTTTTGAGAGCCTAAAATTGTGCGCAGTTTCAAGGCATACTTTCAATTGACTATAATTATTATCACCTGAAATTAACATCGCTTGCGAAGCTTCGTTACCTGTTCGACTTTGCGGACAAATATCATAAGCAGGGGTAAGAGTAAAATTTTTTCCATTCCAAAATGCTGCATGGTTACGTGCATGATCATCTGTATTACCACACAAGATATTAAACACTAAACGTGAAAATAACTCATGTAGAGTTTCAACTGGATCAGTAAATTTATGACGAATTATTTCAGCTAAAGTTTCATAACTTGCATATCTCGCCATCATGTCATCAAGCCCAAATAATGTAAGAGCTGAGAGCATTGATTTTCGCTGCCAACCATTTTCTACTTTTTTTCGATCAAAACGTTGAATAAGTAAAACCTCTTTATGTGATGCTTTAGCAAGTTTTACAGCAGCAACATTTAAGCCGGCATAATGTGCCAGACGCATTGCAATAAACTCTGCTTTAACAACGCTGTATAAATCAGAAGATGATGAAAATTTTGCAATATATTTTTTATCTTCTTCTTCAATTAAAGCTTTAGGTCGCGCACCACCTATGCCACTACCATGAAAGAGAGCCTGATCGAGTTCAGCTGTCAGTGGTATACCTTTTTCGACTCGCTCCGTTGATTCAAGTAATTCATCGAGCGAGATGTTTTCTGATAAACGAGCGACATATTCAGTAGGGGAGTTTTGGAAATCTAGCGCACCAACACGATCTGAACCAGACTCGAGTAAATAAGTTATTTCATCTAGCTGAGTAGTATCTATCTTGTTACTCTTACTCCCCAATTTTTTGTTAAGAATAACGCGTCGACCCCATGCATCGGGTGCAGCATCTCTTATGCAGCCAGGCATACTTAAACCATTAAGCAAAGGTAAAATACCGGGCTTTAAAGGTAGTTCAACATCATAGATAGGGAATATCATTTTTGAATCATGCATTCGTTCTAAATAACTTTTACCGTAGTTAAAAAGAATATTGTCACCATCCACTTCAAGCTTTCCTGCTATGACGGGTTCTATTTCTTCTGGCAACCAAATCCAGACATAGGCTTCTTTGTATTCAGTTTTAGAAGTCATCGTCTATAACTCTCATTTTATGGCGTACTGATTTAGGTAGTAATGTTAGTTTATCTTCTGTTTCACTAATGTATTTGGTAAGCGTTGTTCCCTCGGCATCAAATAACTTTATGCCTACAATGGTCGCTACCTCAAACACCGCGCCAATATTGCAATTTAGATCACCTTTTTCAATACGCTGAAGGAGTCCTCGTGAGATGCCCGCACGCTCAGAGAGCTCTTGAGCAGTAAGTTTGCGTTCTTTTCGTGCAGTCTTAATAAGGCTACCGATGAGCTGTACAGCGTCTCTGCTATAGTGAGAATATGTATGTGATTTCTTCATGATAATGTACTATGAATGGCTCATAATAGCTCTTTATGGTCTATATATGGTTCAATATAGTGCAAAACAGGGAGAGATTCAAGTTTATTAGCCGTATGGTCGTAGGGAGATCAGATAGTAATGTTTAGAAGTCGACTCTGGCAGGATTATTCAATCCATAATAAATATGTCATCGTACTTTCGCACGTTCTGGCATCACTTAATGAACCGCTATGCGTTTCGTCAGTATTACCCTAACGTGCTCTGCACATTCTGGCATCACTTAATGAACCGCTATGCGTTTCGTCAGTATTACCCTAACGTGCTCTGCACATTCTGGCATCACTTAATGAACCGCTATGCGTTTCGTCAGTATTACCTTAACCTGCTCTGCACGTTCTGGCATCACTTAATGAACCGCTATGCGTTTCGTCAGTATTACCTTAACCTGCTCTGCACGTTCTGGCATCAAATGAACAAGGTGTCTGAAGTAATCTCATGATACAGAGGATTAAGCATGAGATTGCCGCGTCAGTACTAAAAACAGGTGTTTTTCAGTATTTCCTCGCAATGACAGGCGGCTCTAAATTTCGTGGGGAGCCTTCAGGTTTCGGCCATGCTTATTCGCATATGATAAATGAGCGAACAAGAACATTAATAGTTACACATAGTGGTGTGTGATGATTGTGGTTTTATTATGTTTATTTTAGTGTTTAGTAAAGTTGTAAATGTATCCCACTGTTCATCATTAAGATTTAATTTACCGTTTAAAAATACGTGATCAAATTCTGTTGATATGTCATTTAGCTGATTTATTGATATGGCGTTTTGAATGGACTCAATAAAGTAATCGAATGAATGATGTCGCGCCATATTTCAGTCTCCCTTACCAGCTCAAAAAAAGTGCTAACACAATACAGGAATGAGGGCACCGATCAATATGGTTTGTGTACAACATTTAACCACTTCTATAATGATTTTTTATTAAAACTTCATCCTCATTTATATTAGCGTGTAATGGTTTTCTTTATTACTTGATGTTACGCGCTGAGGATAAAAGCAAGCACTATCGTCAAATATTATTGATATGATCTGCATGATTCTTGCTGACAAAGCCCCTTACTGAACATTTATAGGTTGTTTTTTATTTATGTTTTCACAAGTGCCAGGCGGCGTAAAAATAGTCGTGCTCCGTTGGGGGATTGTTTGATATAGTCATAACATATAAAAAATGAGCTATTGCTTTACCTCTTGATTTTTTTAAAAAATAGTTGATGCGGCAATCTCACGGTTAACCCTCTATGTCATGAGGCTGCTTCAGTATGAACGATTTATCTCTTTGGTTAACCAATTAATGCCAAAGTGGAAATATAATCGGTATGAATTAAATCGCCTTCCTGTGAGACATGAGGATTGGAAATATTAATTGTTGAGGAACATTCAGTTGAATAAACTCTCAGACAATCCGGATGATATTGCTTATATTTTAATAGACCCACTTGTAACAGCGTTTTCTTCTGAAAAAGATATTCTTGCCTGGATTGATCATTTAAAAATATTGCCAGATTTACATGAGGTTAGAGACACACTCTCTCAAGCTGAGGACTATATAAAGATGAAAAAGGAATTTGGGGAGTGACAAATCGTTACGACACATTAAGTAGCAAAGAAGGCCAATATCAACCTGATTCGAATGATCAGGTCTTATTAAATAGAATGGCAATCACTGATTCATCTGAAATGGATGATATTGAACTTGATTTGTTAGAACAATTAACGGATTCAATACTACATAATGTTAGTGAAGATCAAACTATTAGCATTGCTGATTTATCTGAGTGGCATCGTCGTTGGTTGGGTAATGTATATGATTGGGCTGGTCAGTATCGTTCAATAAATATGGGTAAAGATGGTTTTCAATTTGCTGCGGCACATCTTATTCATGGATTAATGAATAAGTTTGGTGATAACTTTTTAAATATTTACACACCTTGTAATGAAATGGACGAAGAGCAACTTATCGAGGCGCTGGCTACTGTTCACATTGAATATATTCTTATTCATCCGTTTCGCGAAGGGAATGGACGACTTTCCAGGCTGCTAGCAACAGTAATGGCTCTACAAGCAGGTCAACCGTTATTAGATTTTTCTTATATGGACGTAAATAAAGAGGCGTATTTTCTAGCTGTTCGAGAAGGGTTAGATAATGTTGAGCCGATGAAAGAAATTTTCAGGCAAGTTTTGCACGCTTCACAGCAGAACGTTGGCGAGTAATTTTACTTTCTATTTTATATATGGATTCGCCGGTCTCAATCGCAGTAGAACTAGCAATACTTCGTGCTATAGATTTGTCGGATTTAAGCTTATCGCGCAAATAAAAGTTTGAGTTTGCTAGAGACTTTGATTTCATACGTGTAATTATAGTAAACAATTCCTATCCAGGAAAGAAAATATTGATAATAAATACTTATATAATCAGTAAGTTATATTTTAGTTGATAGAACTCGCGGCTTTAATTTATCTAATCCAATATTTGGAGGATTCCGCAGTGTGAACTACAAGGTCAAGTCCTGACGAATCCCCACGAAATTATTAATAAAATCGATCAACAACAACTTAGTAAAAAAGCCTATTAATACTCGATTAAAACCACGTCATTGCGAAAGAACAAAGTGATTGAAGCAATCTCATGACATAGAAAATTAACCGAGAGATTGCCGCGTCAACACTGAAAAAAACGTGTTTTTCAGTGTTTCCTCGCAATGACCTATAACTCTAAATTTCATGGGGATCCCTCAGGGGCAAGTCTTGCAAATTACATTTTCACTAATATTAAGAGCTTAAGAATATTAGTGTTAATTGTTCGTTGAGCCCCATGACTTCTACTCAAACAAATCTTCCACGTTGCATTTCAACGCTTTAGTGATTTGCTGAAGCGTCTTAAGTGTTACATTTTGCGAACATCCTTCTAACCTAGCCAGCGTTGACTGGCTTATTCCCAGTTTTCGGGCAAAGACTTCTTGTCGCATATTGCCACGTCTTTTTTTCAGATTATTTGCTAACTTTTCAATTAACTTCATGTGGTGATCTAAACATACCCTAATGTTCACATGTGAATAATTAGCCATGTTAGAGTTAATAAAATAATGAAGAATATATAAATAATCCAAGGAGGGCTTACTTATGCTTTTACTCACACGGAAATCAGGACAGTCTATTACTATCCAGCCTGGGCAAGGCATGGATGACGCTACACCCATCGGGACGATATTTTCTGCGGGCCCGATTGAAGTTAAAGTTAATTGGGTAACGCGGGGTAGTGTGGGGCTTGGTGTTACTGCCCATCGTCAGCTTACTATTCTTCGCAATGAAATCTTGTTGTATGACAGTTTCCCGCTCGAACTTCCTGAAAATTACAATTGGCGGGAAGTGCTTGCCCGAAATGTATTTGAGTTACGTGAACGACGCAAGTTGAGCACACAACAGCTTGCAGATAAAAGCCACCTGGCTGTTACGACTATTTATGCGCTGGAACGTGGACAGGGTTTTATTGATCTGGACGATTTGGAAGAACTGGCGAATGCTCTGGCTGTGAATGTGAATGAATTATTGAAGGATTAGATTTATTTAATAGATTAAAGTTATTCATCTTTTAAGCTGCTTTGTGGTTTTCTGGAGTTGCAGTAACTTATTTCGGGGCGGGTAAGTCTTTAAATAATCCATCTTTGTGAGTACGCCATCTTCTACAGGTTTACCGTCGCCGAAATTATCTAATCTTCGATACGTTCGTATTCTGATATTACCTGTGCACCTAATAATAAGATAAGCGCTGCGGCTTCAAGCGTCAGTAGAATGATGATTGCGGTCGCAAAGGTACCATAAATAATATTGACAAAGGAGAGTGTAGAAAAATACCACAGCAGAAAATGTCGTGTCAGTTCCCATAACAATGTTGCCGTGATTCCGCCAATTAAAGCATGCGGGAAGGCCAAACGACCCAGCGGCATTACCAGGTAGAGTGATGTTAATAACAAGACCTCACCCACAAGCCCGAAAAAATAAATGATTCCTGCGGAATAGCTTCCTGGTGACCATGTCTGTCCCAATATAGTAAATGAATTATCCGAAAAAGAATGGAGCGTGCCACTTACCGTGCTAACGAGAAATAATCCCAGTGCCATAAAAAAAATATAAGCATAAGGAATAACGGCAGAGACAAGAAAATGCCGGCGGCGTATAACAACACGATGAAAGAAAATAACGGACATGGCATTTTCTAACATTGAAAAAGCGAGCGAACTAAAAAATAATAAAATGAGTAAACCAACAACACCAACAATTTTCCAGTTATGTAAAAGTGCGGTGATTTGAGCTACCAGATCAACCGCCTGGCCAGGTGCAATTAAATCCAGCGTTTCACGCGTTGCAGCGAGTAAAGGTTGCACATCAGTCAGTTGTGAAAGCGCAATAAGAATAAGTGCCAACATCGGCACGATGGAAAGTAAGGTGTAATAAGCAACCGCACCGGAGAGCAGTAATCCCTGGTTAGCGCGAAAACTAACAAAAACCGAACGTAAGAATTCAAACGGGTTATTCAGCACATAGCTTAAGCGTTTGTTGGCATACTGCATCGAAGTCCTGACTGTTCACATAGTGATAAGTAAAAAAACATTTTAAAAAAGGTATTAAAGGTTTTATACATTTAAATTTTTTTATTCCTTTTGTTCAAACCGGCCTAAACGCGACTCCAGTGTTTCAATTTTTTCGAGTAGATCCAGAGCGAGTGCTATGCCCGCAAGATTAAGACCGAGGTCACGTTGCAGTCTCATTGCAGTGCGTGCTTTTTGTAGATTATTTCCTGAGAATCGCCAGTGTGTTTGCTGATAGCCCATGGGTTCCAGCGCACCTTCTTCTACCAGCTCGATAATCCATTCGGCTGAACTTGAGCAGGCCTTGCATAACTCATTTAAAGATAGTTCTGTTTCTTCGTCTATTATCATTCCTGTGTGTATTTGTTGATTCATGGTTGTTTATACTCCCAATTTACTGCGAGGGTTATAAGGCATTTCCTTTTCCATTTTGCGATAGAGCTCTTTGGCGGCTTCACTATCGGCAGGGGGTAAGGTGATTTGAGGAACAACATAAAGATCACCCGCGGGCTTGCCGGGAATGCCGCGTGCTTTTAAACGCAACTTTCGTCCAGCGATTGTTCCTGCTGCAATTTTAAGATCGACCAGCCCACTGGGTGTGGGCACTTTAAGGGTTGCACCGAGGGTAGCTTCCCAGGGGGTTAGTGGAAAATCGAGATAAACATCATGTCCATCTACCCGATAGAGACTATGTGGTTTAAACTCAATTTCTAAATAGAGATCACCCGCGGGTGCGTTGCCCATAGCTGCAGAACCTTGTCCTGTCAGGCGAATACGTTGCCCCTGTTTAACACCTTTAGGAATTTTAACATTGAGAGTGCGTTGTTTATTGATGACATGGCCCGTGTTATCCAGTTCGGGTGATTGCAATGTGATAGCGCGAGTTGCGCCGTGATAAACATCTTCAATATCAATCAATACTTTTGCATGGTGATCTTCGCCACGTGCGTTAAAGCCGCCACGTTGATGTTGTGCTTGAGATGAGCCAAAACCGCGGCCAAACAATGATTCAAAAAAATCACTGTAGTCAGAAGCGTCACCACCGGTATAACCTGCGCCGTTAAATTCAAAACCTGCATCCCAGTCGGGTGGTGGATTGAAGTCCTGCCCGGCTTTCCAGTTCGCACCTAACTGATCATAAGCGGCACGTTTCTCGGGATCTTTAAGTGCCTCATAAGCTTCACCAACTTCCTTGAATCGCGCTTCGGCATCGGCTTCTTTACTGACGTCGGGGTGATACTTACGTGCCAGTTTTCGATAAGCACGTTTTATTTCATCTTGACTGGCATCTTTTTCGACACCAATGATTTTGTAATAGTCTTTATAATCCATGCATAACTCCGGTGCTGGCTACTATTTTTAAAATTATATCTGGTTGAAACTACCTTTATTATTTTTTCACAATATAGTGCTTGTAAGATAAGCATCAGCTACATTCTAACACCTTTTATTATCTTCGCGTAAATAACAGGGGCAGAGCATAGTGTCTTTTAATACAGTAAAAAGAGACGAATGTTTTTATATTTTAGAGAGTGATGAAGGCATTATTTTACTTATGAGCTATGATTAACAACATGGGATTGTTTATTGTAAAAAAAAGTGTGCTTGTAGTGTCGTCATTGATTTGTGTTTTAAGCAGGTAAACTGTCTGCAAGTTTACATGTTATGGAAACCAGCAGTTTTATAAGTAATATTTATGCTTGTCAGAAAATAATGATAAGAGCACTCTAAGAGGTGGAGTCATGTAATATGATTAGATTCATACAACGATTCATCCTGTCATTCTTGTTGTTAGCCGGTGCGTTATTGAGTATGGCATCTGCTAATAATAGCATTCATCCTGTTTTCCAGTTAACTATCAATGACGTGATTGGGCCGGCAACGGATGATTATGTTAACCGGGCTATTGAAACGGCCACGCTGCAACAGGCCGGGCTGATCATTATTAAAATGGATACCCCCGGTGGTTTGGATTCTGCCATGCGTTCCATTATTAAAAACATTACAAATTCTTCAGTACCTGTTGCGGTTTATGTGGCACCAACGGGAGCACGTGCAGCCAGTGCGGGTACTTACATTCTTTATGCAAGTCATATCGCGGCAATGGCACCAGGCACAAATCTGGGTGCAGCAACCCCCGTGCAGATGGGCGCTATTTCACCGTCTGATTTTCAAAAAGAAAAAGGCAAGGCAGACGGACAGACGCCGAAAAATAATAAAACGGCATTACAAAAAAAAATTATTAATGACGCTGTTGCTTATATACGCGGACTGGCACAACTGCGTGGTCGTAATCAGGAATGGGCTGAAAAAGCAGTGAGAGAAGCGGCCAGTCTTCCTGCGGATGATGCG
>Ga0316206_1000492_pt1 | contig 51365 bp, 45 predicted proteins | sample 6monthpyrite_MG_FD_204942 | JGI IMG/M metagenome (GOLD analysis project Ga0316206, IMG submission 204942) | Microbial mat bacterial communities from mineral coupon in-situ incubated in ocean water Damariscotta River, Maine, United States -... | ecosystem: Environmental > Aquatic > Marine >...
GCTCTGGGATATGAAAAACCAATGAATGTGTATCTTAGAGGAGTTAAAAAAAGTGCTTAGGCCATCACGCAGAGGTTGGAATATAAATTCTCACAAAACTGTCTTGACTTTTGGTGGCAGTATATTTCTTGCCGGAAGATACTTACTAAGCCCATTTTTAAAATTTGTTTTTGACTCCCATTCACATGAACTTTTTGTCGGTTCGGTACTCTTAATAGCAACAGCAGCTTCTTATACTGCTTTTCACTTTGGATTTTCTTATTCACTTGGCGCTTTCATTGGCGGGATGCTCTTGGCAGAAACACCCTTTAAACATCAGATACAGGCTGATCTTACGCCCTTTCGTGACCTCTTGCTTGGCGTATTCTTTGTGTCAGTGGGCATGCAGGTTAGTGTTGAGTTTCTTTTCTCTCATATTACCGACATACTTGCCGTTATGACAGCTGTTATGCTGTTCAAAGCACTTATTATCTTTTTCATATTGAAGTTCTTCACTGTCGCTTCCAATGCCTTAAAAAGTGCCATTGCTCTTTCTCAAGTAGGAGAATTTTCTTTTGTAGTCCTCGAACTGGCTCGGATAAATGGCATTACGAGTAAAGATATTAATCAGACACTTATCATCGCCGTTGTCTTTTCAATGCTACTCACCCCTTTTATCGTTCGTAATCTACAAGCCATTGTTGAGAAGATATTACGCTCTAAAGACAACCTCACAGAACCTTTTTCAACAGCAGGTATAAGTGGGCATGTTATTGTTTTGGGCTACGCTAGCCTGGGCCAGCAGATATGTAAAAACCTTAAAGCAAAAGGACTTTTTTATATTGCTATTGACAACCAGCGTAAGTTTGTAGAAGTCAGTCATAAGAACGCTGACCCATTCATTCTGGGAAATGCTAATCAGACACATATTCTTTCTGATGCCAATGTCCAAAATGCTATGGCTGTTTTAATTACAGTGGAAAGTGATGAAGAAACAAGCCATTTGGTTGAATCTGTCTTTCATCTTTCTCCCACAGTCAATATTGTTGTATCAAGTAGAGAGAACAACTCTAAGCTCATGGTAGACAAGCGCATACGCTTTTTTGTACATGAACATGAAGAGATAGCTGTTCGTATGATTAGTCATGCTCTAACGTGTGACCTCTCCCAAGACAGGAAATGATAATGAAAAAAACACAGTAAAAGCATAGAAGAATAGTTTAGACAGTAAGTTTGATTGCTTTCAACTTTTCGATATCTACAAGTGTTGCTATCATCAAGAAGATAACATTAAGTGTTTCGAAATCCCCACCCAAAAGAAAGACCGCTATTGCTCATATTTAAGAGACTTACTATAATGCCTTAAAGGTGAACATTCTTGCCATGTATTATTTTTCATCATCTATTTGTACAGTATCAGGATCTGCATCCAATTCAATATCTTCTTTTGCAATAAAAAGCGCTAGGTTCATTCCTTCAAAACGAGGGTCGTCTAAAGAATCCCCCACATAATCTGAAGGCGTGTTTCCAAAAAGTTTCATTGGCATAAAAACCAGTGATGCATCACGTGAGTGCTCAAATATAGCTTCTGTATAAATCTCGTGAAGTAGCTCAATCTCTGCATCGATCCGCGACTCTTCAAGTATAGTTTTAAAGTCTAACATGGTGTTCTCTTCATGCCCTTTAGTACTTTGCGCAAGGATACGGATTTTTGTCTCTTCCCATTTATACGTATGGGTTGCAAGATAAGCCAACAACAGCATGAGATGGCCTGTCTTGATTTCACCCCACCATATATCGATTCGCTTCGGAAGTTTTTGCTCCTCAAAGGTATCATCCCATACTTTTGTATCAACTTTTAAGACAATCAGGTTCAATCCAAGAGACAACGCAGTTCTCAAGCGCCTTAAATATAGCTCACGGTTGTGAACATCATCGTCCTGCCGCTGCCATCCAAGAAGAGCAGTATTGGCCTTGATCGGACCAAGTCCATACGATTGGATAAGCGTCGAGAGACCTGTCTCGAACGTGACCTCAGAAAGTACAAGAGCAAAAGCATCCACTCCTGTTTGAGAAATAGCATCTTGTATCCGTTTTTTTTCTTCCTCGAGTCGTATGCGGTTGTGCCGTCTCTGATGAAACCTGACTGCCGAAACAGTACCACTACTACTACTTATAAGTGAAGAAAAATATAACATCTCTTTCCATTCACTATGTCTATCCGACAAAAATACGATCAGGTTTGGATGCCAGTCGCGTGGATGTTCTTCTTTAGTATTGACCTGAAAGAGAAGATCTCGTATCCGTTTGAGATTATAAGATCGTCTGCTGTCTGACCAAGCAATATGCTCATTAGCTTTAAATTTAAGAAAAAGATAGATCAAGGAAATAAGAAAGGCTGATAAAGCACCAATAGATGCATCTATAGCGACAATAGCACTCAAACACAGGAGCACGCCAATAAGTGATATCCACTTGTTATAACCCGAAAGTGTGGGTCTGAATGATGGGCTTTGGGCATGAGCTTCATAAAAAGTAGCATAATTAAGCAGGCCATAACCCAAAAGAAAAAAGATGGTCACTAATGAAGCAACCGTATTAAGCTCCCCAATGCTGATAGTCATGGCGACTACAAAAACCGAAAAAGCCAATGCACGTCTTGGGTTATTCGTGTCGCCAGAAGATTCTGAAAACAGCTTAACATACGGGAACAGTTGATCTTTTGCCATCGCTGCCAATACCCTCGATGCTCCCAAAAAAGAGGCCAAAGCAGATGAGATAGCCGCAGCGAGGATACCGGCAATCACTAATTCGGGAACTAAGGCTACATGCTCAAAAGTGTGCATATCATTTTGCAAAATATCCTGTGAGTAGCTAGATGCAAGCAGTATTACGGCACCAATGTATATCGTAAAAGAGACACTTATTGCCCATACCGTACCATAGATTATACTGCGACGTGGGTTTTCAAGGTCACCTGACATATTCACACCCTGCGTAAACCCGGTAATAGCAGGGAAAAAAATAGCAAACAGATACCAAAACCCTGGAGAGTCAGCACTGCTTTTCCATGCTGCCATAAGATATGTCGTATCAGCCTTTTGCAATGCTCCAAATAAGAAAGAGAACAAAGCCAACACTAAAACACTCATTACAAAGTACTGGAACTTAGTAGAAAAGTCTGCACCCATCCATGCAATGATAAAAAGTAAACCTGAGATAATTGCCGCTGTCCACTGAACTTTATACATACTAAAACCTGGAAGTATTGGCGCCAACACTTCTGCCGCTCCAAGACAGTAAAAGCCGACCGATATTGAAATGGCAAAAAAGAGGATAATCCCGATGACACCGCCCCACTCCGGTCCAAGTGTTCGTGAGATGATGTAATATGAACCGCCTTCTTTGATATGCAAGTTAGAGGCAATTGCTACCAGCGAGTATGCCGTAAATACTGAGATAGCATTAGCCAATATGATAATCCCAAGTGCTTCGGCAAGCCCGCCATGTCCGACGATATACCCCGAACGTAAAAAAAGGATGACACCTAAGATAGTTAAGATACTTGGCGTGAAGACACCGCCAAAGGTATTAAGCTTCTTCTTATGTTTAAATTGCAATTAGTCTTTCCTGTAACAACTTATAAACTTTCTACTTTTCGGCGCCATAAGTGGACGATAAAAGAGGTTATTGTCACTAAAGAGAGCATCAAAATAATGGCACTTAGTGTTCCAAACTCTCCTCCCGCAAACGGAAGCCCGCTGGTGTTCATACCGAAAAAACCGACTACAAGGTTTAAAGGTAGAAAGATAGCCGAGATAATGGTTAAAAGATAGACCATCTTATTCATCTTTTCATTTGTCCTGGCATTGTAAAAATTGTAAATATAATCAAGTTTGGATAGCTGAAGAGTAGCTGAACGATTGACACGTTCAATATGTTCATAAACATCTACATAGGAGTTCATCGGGAACAGTTCTTCCTTTGTATAATAATCAATCACTTCTTTCATTGTCTCAGACGTACGCATTAATATGCGCTCTATTCGCAAGATATCGCGTTTGAGCCCAAGCCATTTAGTCATAAAGTCATCGGGTGCCTTATCAACATACAAGACTTCTTCCATGTCCGCGATCGCGTCCTTATAAGTTTCAAATGATTTAACTAAACGGTCACAAAGTTTGTCCAAAAATTTATAAGGACCTTCAAAACGAGACGACAGCTCTTCAAACTCCTTCTTACTTTTATCATAATAATAGCTTTTTTCAGTAGCTAAAATAAAACCATAAGAATGTATTTCCAACGCATTGGCTATTATCGGTAAACGAATAATGAGCATGTCATACTCTTCATTCTCATCGAAGAAAGAGGGGTGAATATCGTTTCGTATATCTTCCAGATGGAGACTGTCAATCAGTTCTTTAACATCATTCATTTAATTCCTTTTAGTGCGCACTATTGTAGCCAAAAAGAGTATAATCCCAATAAAAAAAAGTGGCATGGCACAGCACTATTTAACGCGTAAACAGGCTCCGATATATATATGGAAGGTGTTACGGATTATAATACAAAAAAGGATCTAAAAAATGAGTTATAGTGTCATTCTGAGTTTAATCACTTTAGTACTCACCTATGTCTTTATCCGTATATTTAAACGGGTTATAAAACGCATCGCAAAGAGTAAACAGGTTCCAGAAAAAAGGATCTATTATATAGAAAAAGTTTTTGACATACTTTTCGTGCTTACGTCCCTTGTTGTTTTAGCATTTGTATGGAGTGTTGATATCAAAGGTGTTTCCGTCTTTGCTTCTTCATTGTTTGCTATTATTGGTGTAGCCATGTTTGCACAATGGTCAATACTTAGCAATATAACGGCAAGCATAATTATCTTTTTTACCTTTCCGGCAAGAGTTGGTGACAAGATTAAGATCATCGACGGGGACAATAGTATAGAAGGAACGATCAAAGAGATAACACTTTTTCAAATTGAACTAAGCGACAGTGAGGGTAACCTCGTTATATACCCCAACAACCTTTTATTACAAAAACCTGTCGTTAAAATAAAATAATTATACCATGTGGGGATAACAATGGAAAACGAAAACTTAACTATAGACGAGCTGATAGAGAAGCTGAATGAGCTTACGGCAGTTCATGATGAACTAGGCGAACTGGAGGCTCACCCGCAAGATGCAGCTGAGATACTCACAGAGATAGATACTTTAGATTCGGAACAGTTCCTGATCATCGCATCTACCATACCCCATGACTACCTCGCCAAGATCATACTTGAATTGCCTGAGAAGTTAAAAGAAAAGCTCTACAAGCTATTTTCAGCTGAAGAGTTGGCCCAGATCACGACCCATCTTTACACAGATGATATTGCCACGATGATCAATGATATCGAAGAGATGAATGAAGATATGGCCTCTGAGGTCATGGAGAACATGCAGACAGAGGATCGTGAGCAGCTTGAACTCTTACGTTCATTTAATGAAAATGAAGCCGGTTCATACATGCAAACTGAGATCTTTACCGCCTTAAAAGACGAAAGTGTCGGTAATGCGATGAAACGTTTAAAGCAGATGAAACGAAACGAAGAGATAGAAAATGTTCATCAGCTTTATATCATAGATGCTCAAGACGCTTTTGTCTCTTCAATCTTGCTTGAGGACCTAATCATGTACGGACGTGATGATATTTTTGACTCTCTTGATGAAGAAGATATCAACCACCTCAGTGTTAATGCGCATGAAGATATTCATGATGTGGTCAATCAGTTTGAAAAATATGATGTCGCGGTATTACCGGTTATTGACGAAAAAGGTATACTTATCGGACGTATTACATCTGATGACATCTATGATGTCATTGAAAAACATGCAACTGAACAGATCTATAATCTTGCAGGTGTTAATGAAAGTGCAGAGAGTGAAGAGAAGTTTTTTCAAGTTGGAAAGCATCGTGCTATATGGCTGGGACTAAACCTTTTAACGGCAATCGCTGCTTCCTTGGTAATAGGTCTTTTTGATGCGACTATCCAAAGTATGGTTGCTTTAGCAGTATTAATGCCTATTGTAGCATCTATGGGTGGCAATGCCGGAACCCAATCACTTGCCGTTACCGTGCGCCAACTTGCCGTTGGTGATATTGAATTCGATGATGCTAAAGAAACGATTATCAAAGAGACCCTTTTAGCACTTTTTAGCGGGATTATTTTTGCCGTTGTTATGGGTATAGTCGCTTATGCATGGTTTCAATTACCGATGCTGGGTGTGGTCATTGGACTTTCCATGATCATCAACCTGTTTTTTGCCGGTTTCTTTGGCGCAGTGATCCCAATGTTATTAACAAAGATAGGTTCTGATCCGGCTATTGGAAGCAGTGTTGTTTTAACAACGGTAACTGATATCGTCGGTTTTTTCAGCTTTTTAGGGCTGGCAACTTTAATATTATTATAGGAGATATATAGCTTATGCAAGAAGAGACAAAAACAACATCACCGACACAGAAGCGATGGCAATATTGGCTTGAAGATTACTGGGACATTGTCGTGGGGATGCTCAGTATTGTTCTTGCCATAGTTTTGCATAATATCGGAAATGGGTATTTAGCAACCTTTTGTGCTGCTATTGGTATTGCTTCTTTGTCCCTTACCGTTGCAGAGATAGCGGAGATATTATCTGAACGGCTTCAAGAGCCCTACGGAAGCCTTGTTCTGACTTTTAGTGCTGTCGTCGTCGAAATAATTTTGCTGTATATTATTTTGCTCGAAGCGGTACATACACCTGAGGTTATAGAGACTGTCAAGGGGGGGATAATCTCGGCCGTAATTGTCGACATGAATGTTCTTCTCGGTCTGGCTGTCTTTGTCGGTGGTCTAGCCTTTACACAACAAGAGCACAATAAAGAGACATCAAGCGCGTATACCACTATCTTACTCGTAACAGCGACGGCCTTGCTTGTGCCAAGTCTGCTTAGTGAAACAGAGCATGGTCAAAATACTCTGCGTGAAGCAAGTATGCTTATTGGTGGACTTTTGATTGTATTTTACATAGTGATTGTTGTTTTTCAAACACGAACGCATACCCACTTTTTTCAAGCCACCATTCGAAGTCGTATCTTTAGAATAAAGCGGAAGATGGATGAAGACAATGATGCTGTTGATGCGTTAGACAGCGGTTATATTTTTGAAAAATTTAATAATATCGGGATTTTTCTTGTTATTTTTCTACTTATCGGTGTCATTGCCTTAGGTGCAGAAGTGTTTGCAAAAGATGGTATAAAGATGGCAAAAGATTATGGAATTTCCAGTGGCCTCGCAGGTTTGATCATTGCTATAATCAGTGTCGCACCGGAAATATTTACAGCGATAAAGGCTGCTAAGAATGATCAGATCCAGCGTGTTGTCAATATTGCTATGGGAGCCTCGACCGTTTCGATTCTTTTAACAGTTCCGGTATTACTAGTGTTAGCATACATTTCAGGTATCAACTTACTGCTTGATTTCAATCCTTTACAAATCGGGGCATTGATCTTAACTGTTATTTTGGCATGGAAGACTACGGACGAAGGGCATACCAACTATTTTGAAGGGGTTTCGCATCTCATGTTCTTTTTAATCTATGCCATCATTGCAGCCTACTATTAGGGAAACTGATATAATCACATTATCTAAAGCACGATTTTAATGAACAAAACCTTATAAAAAAGAGTATAATTTTTCACTCAAAACAGAGCCCATCTTTTTGAAAGAAAAGCCCTTGAGTCATGTGGAGATATCGCTAGATATTTTCAGGTTTTATTGGCTGTGTTTGATATCTTCTATCAAACGTTTTTTAGTAATACACATTACTACTTTTATATTTTATCGAGGACCAAATGGAAATTTCTGATATCAAATTAGAAATGGAACTGGCCGGCGTTGATTCAGTAGACATAACTGAAATCGTTAATCTTTACTGCACTAAAGAATTTAGCAGTGAACTTATTGATAATGAACTCCTCAAACGGGGTTATGAAAAGATCTTTGACATAGACTATGATGCCTATGATGATTGGGAAGATGATGATGGTTATGCTCCTATAGAAAAATTTCAGCATAAACAACACTACAGAGATTAGGGAATATAATGGACAACAAGCAACTGGTTAATGAATATTATGAAATGTGGAACACTCGAGATTTTGAAAAAGCAGACAGTATACTTGACCCAGATATCCGCTTTCGAGGTTCTTTAGATATTGTAGCCAACGGTCTTGACGGTTTTAAAGAATATGCCCAAATGATAATCACGGCATTTCCAAACTTGTATCATGCCACAGAGATGAAAGTTCATGAAAACAATCTTGCAGCCGTGTATGTAACCTATTCAGGTACGCACGAAGGAAAACTCCTTGGATATGAGGCGACAGGCAACCGAATAAGTTATTCCGGTGCTGCATTTTTTCATTTTAAAAATGAAAAAATAAGCAATATTAATGTCTTAGGTGACTTGAACGCACTTCATAAACAACTTAGTCCGTCCTAATCTACAGGACTTACTAGCTTCATTTCTTGTCTATATACATATCCATCAATAATTCTAACATTTTAGAAACGGCTTCTACCGATACCGTTTCTGAAGTTGTATGATATCCCGTTGTGGGTACCTGCAAGGTTGTCCCCTGAATAGAACCCTGACTTGCTGCGATGATCCTTCCCATTTCAGTACTTCCAAGTGAGTTTTTCTTCTTTCCTTCTGCCGTTCTTATTTTATTCTCTGCCTTAAGATAGCTGTCTTTAAAACTGTATTTGATTTTAAGTTTCTTACATGCCTTTTGAATCTCTTTACTCAAAGGAGAGTCAAATTTTGCATTGGCATCGCGATGACGTAGTACAATATGTTGTTTATCCGCATGTTCTCGATCGGGATAAGGACTGGTGTCAAGCACAAGTAGCCTATCTGCATTGATATCAAATCGGCGGAACCATTCTAAGAGAAAACGCCAGCTTTTTCCAGCTTCCTCTTGCGCAGTAAAAAAGGCTGTTCCTTTATATCCAGACTTATAGAGGTAGATGATTACAGCAGCACTTAAGACATTATCCAACTGGGCTGAGAGAAGGCCCTTTTTATTAGAAAGTGTATCAACAAAGGCTACCGGAGTACCCGGTAAAATGTGTTCAAGTCCTTTTACCTCAAAAACAAGGTTTTTACGGCGTTCACAAATATAGGCATTAGCAATAACACCCAGACCGAGATAACTTCCCGACCATGGCTCATACGCTTGAACGGTCTCTTCTTTAAAGCGTTCAACTATAGACATATACGTCTGTTCAGCTATAGAATCACCCGTAAGATCTCCACGGTTTTGTGTCATAAAGGCTGCATACTGAAACTCATTTGGACCGGTACAAATCAAGCCGTGACGATCTATATGTGCACAAAGCATACCTCGATCAGGTTTAGCTCCTTCCGCAACAAGCAGTCCTTCATACAGTGTTGTTTTAACCCCAAGTTCGTCAAGTTCACGCTTTAGCGAAAGAAAAAACGGATGTTCTGCCCCGACAACAGAAGGCCTTCGTATAAGATGCTTAAGAATATCAAGAAAGCCCCTATAGGCTGTTAATGTACTACTCATGACAACTTGCCTTTAAAATGTATTTATAACGCTTATGTAATCATCTATTATCACTGTCTGCCATATAAATTAAATTGTATCAGTTTTTATTGCCGTTGATACACTGTAAACCATATGTTTATTCTGAAAAAAATAGTTGATTTATCAAGAGCTTCTTACCTAAATAAGAAGCCAAGAGACGGATAGAAAGTTTTAGCATTGGAAAAATATTTTACTATTGGGAGGAGTGTTCTATTCTTCTTCTTTAGCGACGCATTTATCATTTTTATCGTCACATTTGTTATAACACTCTTCAGTGCTACCTTTATCGTCACACTTTTCAATACATTTATCGTATTTTTTTTCACATTTCGTTTGAGCTTTATCTTCATCAGCTGCTAAAGAGCTAGAAAGTAGTGTTAAAAATAGGAGGGATTTTAACAGTTGCATTGCATTCATTTAACAAGTCCTTCATTAAAAATTTAATATTTTAATAAGATTGTTTTGTTAGGATTCAGTTAGAGTTTTATTTATTTAGAACTGACCTACCAAAACGACATTCACGTGTGTTTAACAGGTACGTATCGATACGAACTGCCAAGCAGTATCGGTACGCAATTTTCACTATATTTTCTATCCGTAGAGAAATTATACTCCCAAAAAAACAATTTTCAGCTAAATTTTTTCTTAACACAAAAGAACCCTATATTAGGAACTTCCAGAAGGTATATTTTCTTAAATTCTTTTATTTACACCATTTTTATTTTCTACATTTATACAAATTTCATTATTGGAAATTATTTTTTTCTGATAGCACTCTCGTGACAAGTTCTTACTGCCGCGATATCTGTATTTCTTCTTCTTTTTTTTCTTTCTTCATAAGAAGTATTTCATCTTCGGCAGAAAAGACAATCTTTGCATCTGCGCCAAAGTCCAAAGTACGACAACGACCATCATATTCTATATGTGAAAGAATAAGCTTCATGGTCTCTAGCCTCGCTTTATGTTTGTCACTTGAACGTATTACATGCCATGGAGCCTTTTCATGACTGGTCTGCTTAAGCATCTGATATTTTCTTTCAGTAAACTCATTCCACATACTTTGTGCCTGAAGATCGATCTCACTGAGCTTCCATTGACGTAAGGGGTCAGTACGACGTTGTTCGAAACGCTCTGCTTGCTTTTCTTTACTGACACTAAAGTAGAGCTTAATAAGAAGTGTTCCGTGATCAACAAGTGATTCTTCAAAAGGAACTACATGCTGCATATAAAGTTGATGTTCTTTTTGCGAACAAAAATTAAAGACCGGTTCGACCATGGCACGATTGTACCAACTGCGATCAAAAAGGACAAGTTCTCCGCTATGGGGAAAATGTTTAATATAACGTTGAAAGTACCATTGAGACTGTTCTTCTTCTGTAGGGCGACCAAGTGCAACGATACGATAATGTTTAGGATTCATATAGCGACTCACACTGCCGATGACACTTCCTTTTCCCGCTGCATCACGACCTTCAAAAAGAATAATAAGCTTAAGTTTATTGCGTTCGATATGTTGCTGAAGTTTAATCAACTCAGCCTGCAAGGGTTCAAGCGCTAAATTCTCTTTATAAGTCCTTACCGCTTCATTGTATTGCGCTTCATTTAAATCTTGAACTATCATTGTTCGTATCCTTTAGTCTTATTCACTTCCTTGCGAAAATTCGAAACAATATTCTTGTCCATCTTCACATTAATAAGAGCATCTTTCTAATTCCCCTGTCAATTCACATCTATACAAACATGTCCTATATTATATTTCACATTGATCTGAAACTATAATGTACTTTTTAGGAAGTAATCCAAATAACAAAGATAAAAGCATTAAGTTTTTCACAATAAACACTTAGACACTACTCCCATAAGGTTAATCTATAGACAAGATTTTTATGTAAGAGCGAAGTGCGATTATTAATAACCATATTTTCCATATCAAAATAGAAAAATGCTAATACCGACTACAGATCAACTTTAACTATAGTTTTGTATCGCATACAATTATCAGTTTCACTCTTATCTAAATCGGCATTATACTCTCAAAAAAATAATTTGAAACTAAACTTTTTCTTACTTTAGACGCACGTTTTTCAATTGCTTTCGATGTGTTTTGTTTTATGAGGCTAATTCTACTTTAATATATTTGTTTTCGAAAAAATACAAAAAACCATACGTGAAGATTAGTCAAATATTTACAATAAGGGTGTGCCATTTTCTTTATGCCAAAGTAATATTCCATCCCATATTTCCTGCGCACTCTCTGCATACCAAAATAACTTCATATCTTCTATATCAATCACACCCTCATTAAGCAGATAATCAAAATCAATTGTATTGTCCCAGAACTCTTTTCCTACCAGTACGATGGGAAATGGTTTGAGTTTACGCGTTTGAACTAATGTCAACGCTTCAACAAGTTCATCAAGCGTACCAAAACCTCCCGGAAATGCTACAAGCGCCTTAGCCCGTCTAAAAAAGTGAAGTTTACGCATACTGAAATAGTGAAACTGAAAACATAGTTCAGGAGATATATAGGGATTAGGGAACTGTTCATTAGGGAGCTTGATATTTAGCCCAATAGACTTTGCGCCAACTTCAAAAGCGCCACGGTTTGCAGCCTCCATAATCCCCGGTCCTCCTCCCGTCATCAATGTCAGGCCGCAGTCACTTGGTCCCTGCCCCGAAGCGCCAACTATTCTACCAAACTCACGTCCTATTTCATAGAGATAGCTTTTTTCTAAAACCTTCTGTGCTATGGTATATTTTTGTAAAAGATGCTTGTCTCCAGGCTTGTCAGCCAATGCCTTCTGCTTTTTTTTAAGTCTTCGTTTTGCTTCGGATGTCTCAATTATCCGTGTTCCGCCAAAAACTGCAATAGTAGCTTTGACACCATACTTCTGTAATAACAATTCTGTCTTGAGATAATCTGCTTGTATGCGAACCCCACGAGCTGCATCTTCTTTTAAAAAGTCAGGGTCTTCATCTGCACGACGATAATTTGGACTTTCCAAAAGTGCCTGTACTCGTTTAGGCGCGTCAGGGTCTTCGTAAATAGATTTAGGCCGTTGCGACGGGAGTTTAACTTGCCTTTTTGTTTTTTTTGGAGGCGTAGGAACTTTAAACGTATCAGTTTTTCGCCTACGGTTTAAGTCAGTTTTCCGCATATATTCAACCTTTTACTTTAACCTATCAGGTATTTCTTTGACATGTAGATCCAGCTGTGGAAATGGAATTTGAATACCGTTTTTACGTAAAGCATTATAAATCAAAATCAAAAATTCCGAGCGCAATGCATTTGGACGAAATTTGTTAGCCCATTCAATCCAAATGAGAAGTTCAAAATCAACACTACTGTTATTCATGTCCACCATCCATATCTCTGGCTTTTTCTCAATGTCATACTTGATATAGATTAAATCACTATGACTTAGATCTTCTAATACTGCTTTTTTCACATCTTCTACTTCCGTACCATAAGCAACACTAAAAGGGATATGAATTCTACGTGTTTTGTCTTCGAGTGTCCAATTGATAACATTGTGTTGTATAAAGGATGCATTAGGGACCACAATATCTATATTGTCAAAGGTCTGAATTGTCGTTGAACGGATGCGCATATCAGTCACGCGACCACGTAAGGTATCACTTATTTCGATAGTGTCTCCAATACGTATAGTACGCTCAAACATCAGTATAATCCCTGCAATAAGGTTAGACACAACCGTTTGAAGCCCAAAACCGATACCGATAGAAAGTGCACCCGCTATGAGAGAGATAGACGTCATATCAATCCCAATGCTAGACAGTGCGATCATAACACCAATAAAGACAATGAGGTAATACCCTATATTCGATGTTAAGCGTATAGACATCTGACTCATATCCGGCCAGCGCCTTGACAACTTCATAATCCATTTCTTGTAAAAAACACCCATCATGAAACTAATAATAATTAGAAGTATCATCTTGGCAAGACTGAGTAGATTGATCGCTTGTTCATTGAACACGAAAAGAGTGGTAACAGTATATTCTTTTATTTTAGAGAAAAAGTCCACTATCTCGTGTTGCGTCGTACCGAAAAATAATTTAGTTCTACCAAAGACATCCTTGGCTATTTCTGTAAGTACTTCTTTGTATTTCTCAAAATAGACACGTTGCTCATTTGACAGCGCTTCCATGCTTGCTGTTATTTCTTCTAGTAAATCAAAAAAGTCTTTGTTTTTCTTTTCCTTCAATAAACATACTGCCTTATATGTTTGTAGTACAATCTTATGTATCAAGGTATTTTCAAAGTCACTGTTTATTTTTGTCAGTTCTTTTTGAAGGGTATCAACTCCTTTACTATCATCCATGAGCTTTTGTTCATATTCAAGTTCCAGCATTATTTTATTTTTCTCAAGCATAGCAAGCTTATTATCTGAGTCTATTATCTCCTGATCAAGACTTTCTATCACATCACACTTAACAAACTGAAGTGATCGCTTTATAGCATCACTGATCTCATCAGCATGCATCTGTAATATTTGTTCTTGTTTTTCATGTCTTAGTTGTTGTAGTTTATAATATGCGAACTGAAGCTGATACGATAGAAGATAAACCTTATCCTTCTCAGTGATATTTTCAATCTTACGTTTTGTGTAGGAAATTTTCGACTGTAATCGTTTAATGGATTCATCATATTTATCAAGCTTCAATCGTATTTGGACAAGCGCCTGTATTGATTCATGAAAAGTGTCTTGTGAAACAAGCTGTTGGTTTACTAGTTTATTGAGTTCAAACTTATCTATCAATATTTTCTTGTGAGACTCATCTTGGAGTTTTGTCAAAAAAACTTTTTCTTCTTTTGTCACCGCATTAGGAATTAAGCCGCTTTTTATTGACGCATTAATTTTTGCTTCTACTTCTTGATAGTAAACTTCCCTATGCTCACCTTCAAAAAGGTTTTTATCTATCTCTGCAGAAAAAATTAATTGTGCTATAAAAAGTAAGATCAATATTAATTTCATCATCCCTCCTATAGGTGTAGATATATTAACATAATTTTAATGCGCCATCTCATTTTAGCTACTAATAACTAAACCACTATCTTTTAGACATTTAATCCACTTTAGGCTTGACCTGTAGTTCTTGTCTAGTTGATTATATTTCAAGCTATGCAACAACATTAATATCAATCAAGCAGGTATCTCTCAGTAGACAATACAAGCACCCCTAAGCACTATATTTAATAGTATTATTTAGTTTATTAAATAAACGATAGCATTTGAGGCCACCTTTAAGAGCTTTTTATCCGCGTTTATAACAGCTGACATCCCTCACATTCTCTAAACCTGTCAATTTGCAACGGCCCTGTTATCTTTGAGATCTTCTTTTCTTTTACATGTCACACTCCGTGTCAGAGCCTTCTTTAATATAAGTTATTATACAATACCGCTTCTTTAAACAGATATTAATGACTGTTTAAGCCCATTTCAACGAAGGTGCCTTATAGATAATGCTTACAAAGATTGCTAAATTCAGTTCTGTTGGTGCCATTGGTTCAGTAAGTAATATCGCTGTTTTCTCGGGTTTGACCTTATTTAACATAAACTACAACCTGGCTTCTGTGCTCGCCTTTCTCGTAGCGGTAACACAGAACTATCAGCTAAATAAAAAATGGACTTTTAAAGACCATAATACCAAGACACGCAAGAAATTTATTAAATATTTTATTCTTAATTTTCTAAGCTTTTTAATAAATCTGCTCGTTCTTAACCTTGTGGTTTTGAATTTTGGCGATGAGAAGATGATACGAATCGTTGGACAAATTTTGGGTATCGGTGTGGCTATGGGATTTAACTTCTTAGGAAGTTACCTGATTATATTTGCAAAACATGTGGAGAGTGAAGATGAATAAAGCTATTGTGGTCATTCCGACCTATAATGAGATAGAAAATATTGAAGTTATTATGGAAAAGACCTTTGGTCTGAACCTTGGACTGGACATCTTGATAGTAGACGACAACTCTCCGGACAAAACGTATGAAAAAGTGCAAGAGATCATTGATGCCAAAACCTATGGGACGCAACTTCATCTGATGCACAGAAAAGGCAAAGAAGGACTTGGAAAAGCTTATATCGCAGGTTTCAAGTGGTGTCTGCAAAGAGAGTACGCGTATATCATCGAGATGGATGCTGACCTTTCTCATGATCCAAAATATCTGAGCTCTTTCCTAGAGAACATCAAAGAGAATGACCTCGTCATCGGAAGCCGTTATGTTGAAGGCGGGGGTGTTGTTAACTGGTCACCACTACGAAAGTTTATCAGCTTTGGCGGTAGTTTCTACGCCCGTACTATCTTGGGTATTAAGATCCAAGACGTTACCGGCGGGTTCAAATGTTTTAGACGTGAGGTTCTTGAAGCGATCAATCTGGACAAGATTATGACAATGGGCTATGCCTTTCAGATCGAGATGAATTACCGCAGTACCCTTAAAGGCTTTCGTATCAAAGAAGTGCCTATTATCTTTGAAGACAGAATAGCGGGTAAGTCAAAGATGTCAAAGAAGATTTTTGTTGAAGCCTTATGGAAGGTTCTAATACTGAGACTACACAAAAAAGACATCTTGGCAGAGCATGCAAACTAGAGAAAGACTTGTCCTCCTTTTTTACACATTCTTTAATGTGTTCAGTAATGGTTATATCCATCTTTACTCTGATGAACCTTATTACTGGGTCTGGTCAAAAAAGCTAGATTTTTCATATTTTGATCACCCCCCTATGGTGGCTTATATCATCAAACTTACAACTATTTTTGGAGACAGCCCTATTTTCATGCGTCTTGGTTCAGCCTTGCTTGTTAGTGCTACGGCTTATATACTGTATCGTCTGGCACAGAAGATGTTTGACGAAAAGACAGCTGTTTATACCTTTTACGTTTTTATTAGTAGTATTATTGTTCTGGCTGCTTCTACGCTTATCACACCTGATATTCCACTTATGTTTTTTACGGCGCTTATGCTTTACAGCGGGTATATTTATCTTGAGGAGAAAGATAAAAGATATGCTTTACTTTTGGGTGTAGCCACCGGCGCAATGCTCTTGTCCAAATACACAGGAGTCTTGGTTGTCTTCACCTTTTTACTGTATGTATTCCTTTACAGAAGATGGGTGTTAAAAGACGGGTACTTCTACGCAGCGATACTGCTCTCCATGTTGGTGTTTTCTCCTGTATTGTACTGGAACTATCAGCATGACTTTATCTCCTTTGCCTTTCAATTAAATCACGGTATCGCAGAAGAGAAGGTCTTTAATCAACAGAGCTTTTTTGGTTTTCTAGGTCTTCAGTTTGTTCTTTTTCATCCGCTGTATCTTCTTCCTTTATTGTATTTTATCGTTACAGACAAGGACCGTTTTGAGACAAAAAAAGTCTACCTTCTTCTTCCTTTTTTATTTGTGCTGAGTTTCTTTGTCTATCATGCTGCTTTTAAAGATGCCAATGCCCAATGGGCAGGTCCTGCTTATCTCAGTGCCAGTATTCTTCTGGGCTATTATCTTGCACAGCATAAGATGCACAAACTTCTTATCACAGCCTTGTCAATAAGCGCCTTTGCAATGCTTTTAGTTAAGACCCCTGTAGGTGAGCTATATATCGAACCTGTGAAGAAGCTGCATACACGTTTGGGTCACATTGATAAGTTTGAGGAAGAGATCAAGGCCTTGAACATTAACCTTGATGGTTATAATTATCTTTTGATCGATGACTATCATGGATCTGAAGTCGCCTATTATTTCAGAAAGTATGAAAACGTACTTGTATTAAATTATGCCCGTTTCTCAAATTACAATATCTGGCGCCACGATGAGGCCGGTATTGCCATGGAAGAAGGTTTTTTAAAAGAGATACCTTCTTTAGGAAAATGCCTTTACATAGGACGAAGTGATTATCACTATTATGAACTCAAGAACCTTTTTCCTGAGCACAAGCTATTAGCGCATTTACAGAAAAAAATAGCAGGTAGAGAACTGCAATTTTATATCGTAGAATTTAATAACTAAGATGATAGTTTCCGTTGATGACATACCTTCATTATCAAAGCATGAATAATCTTTTCTAGATATCAACAATAGCATTAAAAACAAGAAAATATGCCTTACTTCAATACACACTGCTTGAGCGGTGCCTTCAAGCATCAGAATCAAGCTTGATGTAAATTAATAAAACTTCCAATTCTCTAACCATAAAGCTTAAAGATTTGGCTTATATGTGATAGTATTGACATAAAAAAATGCAGCTCTTTTAGTATTTAAAACACCTCAAAGTATATAGCAATTTACTTCATAGATTTAATGTTTATTCAAAACACTATTGTGCTATAATAATTACATGAAGCTATTATAAAAAACTCAAGTAATGACTTCTTAAGAAATCATGTAAATGATTATCAATTAAAACAGACAAAGGGTATATAATGGAAAAAGCACTAAAAGAAAAACTAGGAACAATTGTAAAGCTTGTGAATGATCTTATGGTTGATCCAGACATTGATATTGATTATTGTATACCAGAGGTGGGTGCTACAACTGATAGCTGTAATGTAGCGGCTGATCCATACATCATGGTAACCTATGCTGAAGACAAGTATGTACATCGCAAGATCCGATTAACGGACACTTATATGAAAAATTCAGCTGAAGAGATCGCTAAGCTTGTAACATTCTCTATTGAGCAATTTAAAGCGGAGATCGACTCAGTTCAAATGGGTTAGATCCATCTTTTGATATTAACCTCATTCATAATTGAATTGGTTTTCTCTTTCCAAGCGTTGGCTTGGAAATACATTCCTCTAACAAATACTGAACAAGTGTTAGCCACCACTTACTCAGACTTCATAATAAAACAAAACACTTGCTCCTAAAACATGAACTCATTGCTGAAGGCATAGAGACGGTTGAACAAAAAGGCTTCTTTCTGACTGCAGGCGTTCCAGTGACGCAAGAATATTATTATTCAAAACAACTTCCTGCAGATGCTAATAAAGATTTTTTGATTAAACATTCATAAACACATGACATCTTCCACTCTACCTTATAAGGCATACGCCTTTGATAACGCTGTATGTTTAACTGCGATCTCAATAATTTTAGCGAATATAAATCTTAATAGAGTAAAATCCCTTCTATAAAAAGAGTGCCACAAAGGGATTAGAATTGCTCTACTACACCATAAAACTTATCATCACAACATTTTTGATCGTATTGATCTCAGAAATAGCCAAGCGAAGTAGTCTTGCGGGTGCTTTATTGGCAGCTATTCCGCTGGTATCTATCTTGGCTATGACATGGATGTATATTGACACCAGTGACAGCAACAGTGCTGTGGCTTTTTCAAACAGGATTGTCTGGCTTATTGCTCCATCCATGACACTGTTTATAGTCTTTCCACTGCTTATCAAAAAAGGCCTAAGCTTTTTTCCCAGTATGCTCATCTCAATTGTGCTGACAATTTTTGCATATTACAGCGTTATTTTCATTCTAGACAAATGTGGAGTTAAATTATAAGTAGCTCCCCTGTTTGAGTACAATATCCAGCTTATATAATCATTTTAAATCAATTAAATTCTTCAACATCCTCATTAGGTTATAATACAAACAACGCTCTTTTTAAGATTATTTAATTAAATATGATATTCAGATAACTCTGATTCAGTAAGGTTTACCCTTATTCACAAAAAACAAAGGGAAATGTATGCAGAGTATTATAATCAGTTACCACATTAAAAAGATGATATTTTTTAGCTTTGCCCTCACCATTGCCTTGGTTTTACTCTTGGGTGTGTTCTCAATCATCAAGATGATAAACTTGGCAGATCAGACTCAAAAATTATACACGCACCCTTATACCGTTTCCAATTCTACAAAAAACATTCAGTTAAACTTTATCTCAATGCACAAGTATATGCAAGATATACCTTTGGCTGAAAATGATGTTCAGGTACAAAAAGCCTTGAACGAGATATATATCTCAGAAGTCACGATCACAAAAGAGTTTGATTTTATCTCTGACAGATACCTTGGGGATCAAAAAGATATACAAAAAGTCCGTGATGCCTTTATCGATTGGAAGATAATACGCGATAAATATATGCAGCTTATCAACCTAGGAAAAAAAGACGAAGCAGCCTATCTTACTAAAAATGAAGCAAACCAGCATATCAAGAAAATAGACGAACTTGTATCATATTTAAATAGATTTTCGCAAACAAAAGCAGACTACTTTTTTCAGTCTTCTGTAGACATGATGTACAGTTCAATCTACGTCATCGCGATTCTCCTTCCTATCATCATATTCATTATTCTTGCTATTATGATCTTTCTTATTCGCAGTATGTTACGTTTACATAGCCATCTGGAGCAGCAGCAAGAAGTGTTTCTAATGCAGTCGCGAATGGCACAGATGGGAGAGATGATCAGTATGATCGCACATCAATGGAAACAACCTCTTGCAGTCATCTCTTCTATCGTTATGGGATTCAAACTAAAACTGATAATGGACAAGTATGATCTAAGTCAAGAAGATGAGCGCAGACAATGTGTGGACTTTATTATTGCCGGTGCAGATGAAATTGATGCGCATATGAAAAATCTAGTAACAACACTGAATGATTTCAGGAACTTTTACAAACCTAATAAGGCTTCAGTCTATATTTCCATCATTCAACCCATACAAAAAGCATTAAGCATTGTTAACTCTTCTTTCGTTGATAAGGAAATCAAACTGATCCAGGAGTATGAATGCGATACGCACCTCACTTTATATGAGAATGAGTTTATCCAAGTTATCTTAAACATCTTAAATAATGCACAAGACAATCTTATAGAAAAAGATATAACACATCCGGAGATCTCACTCAGTACTAAAAGTAAAAATAATCAAGTAATCATCCGTATATGTGATAACGGTGGTGGCATACCAGATGAAATAAAAGGCCAAGTATTTGATCCTTATTTTTCTACTAAAAACGAAAAAAATGGAACAGGCCTCGGCCTTCATATGTCAAGGGTTATTATTGAAGATCATCATCATGGAAACATCGAGGTTATTAATTATGGGGGTGGAGCATGCTTTATAATTACACTAAATATAGACAAGTCTAAGCCATAAAAGTCTATCCATCTTCATCCTTTTGACTCATCTTCTTGGCTAATAAAGAGACTTACGTATTTTTTTCATTACAGAACCTTAGCAATAGAGTGATCAATATAAATATCTCTTACTCCCCATCTAATCCATTTCTTGACTGTACTTTTTTTGATTTCATACATTTACCACTCAAGAAAAACCTAAAAAAGAAATATTGCATAAATTTTAATCATTAGTTGGGTAAAAAGTTATTTCCTTGATGTATAATTTATCATCACTAAATCATTGTGATTTAAAATCAAGGAGAAAAAATGTTAATCAATAAAAGGAATGAAATATGTCATATTTAGTCCCAACAGAATTCGTTACGAAAATGGTCGACTCGGGTGAGTCGAAAGTCTATATGTCAACGAAAGATACCTTAATCCGTAGTTATATGGCGGGAGCAATTTTAGCACTTGCCGCTGTATTTGCAATTACAGTAGCAATGAAATCAGGTTCATTTATATTGGCTTCAGCATTGTTCCCTGTCGGGTTTATTATGTTGTACTTAATGAAGTTTGACCTGTTAACGGGTGTTTTTATGTTAGTTCCATTAGCTTGGCTTGACAAAAGACCTGGAGTTACGATTCCTCAGATCCTACGTAACTGGGGGCTCGTTGCTTTAGGTAACTTGGGTGGTGCATTAACCGTTGCCTTTATGATGGCATTTATTTTTACTTATGGTACATTTGATAGCAACATAGCAGGTTTTGGTGGACAAATCGCAAAAAAAGTTGCAGGTATTGGTGAAGCGCGTACGTTAGGCTACCAAGCACATGGTGTTACAGGATGGATAACAGTATTTTTTCGTGGTATGCTTTGTAACTGGATGGTTGCGATGGGTGTTGTCGGTGCTATGGTCTCTACAACAGTAAGTGGTAAAGCAATTGCGATGTGGATGCCGATCATGCTGTTCTTCTTCATGGGCTTTGAGCACTCGATTGTAAATATGTTTTTATTCCCGTTCTCTTTAATTATGGGTGGTGATTTTACTATTCCTGATTATCTTTTGTGGAATGAGGTTCCGGTTGCACTAGGTAACTTGACAGGTGGTTTACTGTTTACCGGTCTAACACTTTATTTTACCCACGTAAAAGAGAGTCCAAAAAGAAATTTAGGCTAAGACATATAATCCTTATAGACCTTCTGTCTATAAGGATTAAAAAATAAGATGGCTTTGTAAGTTCTTGGCTAAAAAGTGTTTACAAAGATGTCTTCATCTAATTAAAACAGCAAAAAAGGAAAAATAATGAAAAAAATAGAAATGACAGAAGAGATATTGGCCGCAAAGAAAAGTACCGGCTTGGACTGGGAAGAGATTGCCCAAAAAGTTTCTCTAGGGTCTGTTTTCATCACCTCTGCATGTTTAGGTATGAACAGCCTTAAAAAAGAGCCTGCAGAGAAACTCTGTGAAGTGCTTGGGCTGTCTGATGAGATTGCCTTAGCTCTGCAAGAATACCCGACAAAGACCTGGGATAAGATTATTCCTACTGACCCTCTTGTCTACCGATTTTATGAAGCTATCGGTGTGTATGGTGAGACGATGAAAGAGATAATCGGTGAAAAGTTTGGAGATGGGATTATGAGTGCTATTGATTTTTCTATGGATATTGATAAAGAAGAGAATCCTGCCGGTGACAGGGTTGTTATTACTATGAATGGAAAGTTTTTACCCTATAAGTCATGGTAACCTGTACAAAAATATCTTTTAGTACCTTAGCCATCTAGACCGGCATAGGCAATCTTTCAAGGCTTCACACTATGCAAAACCAATTAAAAGTCTCCGTAGGTCAATATTCTGACAAAGGCCGAAAGGAGATCAATCAAGACTTTCATGATCTTCGTATTCCACCTGAACCCCAGCTTACCAATAAAGGTATTGCCATCGCTTTGGCAGACGGTATCAGCAGCAGTGATGTTAGTCAGATCGCTAGCAAGGTATCTGTCACTTCATTTTTAACCGATTACTTTTCAACACCCGAAACCTGGTCGGTAAAAAAGGCAGGCCAACGGGTACTGGCTTCTACTAACTCATGGCTACATTCTCAAAGCAAACAGGGCCGATATCATTACGATAAAGACAGAGGCTATGTCTGTACCTTTTCGGGTATGATTATCCGTTCATCGACCGCACATATATTCCATGTAGGCGACACGAGAATTTACAGGTTACGAGACAACAAACTTGAACAGCTGACCGAAGACCACAGGCTTTGGGTATCAAATGAAAAGAGTTACCTTAGCCGTGCGATGGGTATGGACTCACAAGTAAGTACGGATTATGAGAGTATTCCCGTAGAAGAAAAAGACATCTTTATCTTTATGACCGACGGTGTTTACGAATGCGTGAGCTCAGATTTTATTATTTACACTTTACAACAGCAGAGCAATACCTTTGATGTTATGGCAGAATATATTGCCGACAAGGCGTATGAGAAAGGCAGTACGGACAATCTAACTATTCAGATTATTCAAATTGACACCTTGCCCAACAAGGACGCTAGCGAGCTCCATAAACACTTAAGTCAAAAGCCCTTTCCTCCTATACTTGAACCGCGTGCAATCTTTGATGGGTATAGCATTATCCGTGTCTTAAGTTCCAGTAGCAGAAGCCATGTCTATCTGGCCATTGATAATGAGACAAAAGCCTCCGTTGTGTTAAAGATGCCTTCTATCGACATGCGAGAAGACACCGCTTATCTTGAGCGATTTTTGATGGAAGAATGGATCGCCATACGCATCCATAGTGCCTATGTGGCCAAGTCATATCTGGCAACACGAAAGCGTAATTACATCTATACAGTGACCGAGTATATCGAGGGGCAGACCTTGACACAATGGATGATCGACCATCCCAATCCAAGTCTGCAGAGTGTGCGTGAGATAGCAGAGCAGATAGCCCGAGGTCTGCTGGCCTTTCACCGTCAGGAGATGATACATCAAGACCTTAGACCGGAAAATATTCTTATCGACAATACAGGCTCTATCAAGATAATTGACTTTGGTTCAACCCGGGTCGAAGGTATAATGGATATCAACACCGGTATAGCTCAGGAAAACCTCTTGGGTACGGCGCTCTATTCTGCACCAGAGTACTTTCTTGGTAAAGTCGGTTCTTCGCGTTCTGATCTATTCTCCCTTGCGGTCATCATCTATCAGATGTTATCAGGAAAGTTTCCTTATGGGGTACTAGTCGCCAGATCTACCAGTAAGGCAGCACAAAAGAAGTTGAAATATGCCTCGTTGAACACTGATGATGACAGCAGAATTCCTATTTGGGTTGATGAGGCGTTAAAAAAAGCCTTAGAACCAGACCCTTATAATCGGTATGAAGAACTCTCAGAGTTTCTTTTTGACCTGAGTCATCCAAACCAGGAGTTTATAAACAAGACGCGAGCACCATTAATCGAACGTCATCCTGTCATCTTATGGAAAGGTATTTCCTTTGTCCTGGCTGTTATTATCATGATATTGTTAAGTAGGTAGTCGTCTTATGCAGTTACGAAAGGCCTATAGCCTTTCGCTTGTTCTAGAAGTTATTGAACTGTTTCTACCATCTTCCTCTGTTAAATTCATTATCATCTGCAGCGTTTCTACAACCTTTGTCAGCAAGATCGATTTTGCCGTCACCATCATTATCAATCCCGTCAGAACAGGCCGTTGTCGGCGGAGGTGTCACAACATTGAACTCATCATCATCTGTCGCATCTGTACACCCCGGATCAGAAAGATCTGTCAGTCCGTCACCGTCATTGTCAATACCGTCAGCACAAGCTGCCGGAGGTGGCGGCGGCGGAGTAACGACATTTAACTCATCATTATCGTCTGCATTGGCACAGCCCGGGTCTGAAAGATCGATCAGACCGTCATTATCATTGTCCAGTCCGTCATTACACGCCGCAACAGGAGGTGTACTTCCGCCAATCACATCAACACTCAATAAAGATATCGCAATCTGAGATGTCTTCATCGAACTCGCATCGTACATGCTCTTAAATGATGAGGCTTCTGCCGAAGTATCTGTAAACAGATCTTGTGCAAACGGATAAGCAAGTGTTTGATACAGAAGTTCTGCTTCAATTGTATAGGTGCCCGTGTCTAACCCGCCGATACGATAAGTAACCGTGTCACTTCCGCCTACAAAGTTCGTATCATCATACGCCAGTCCTGCGACCTTGATATCACTTGGTGCCGTTGTCTTGTCAAACCCTGTCGGCAAAATACGATTGTCTTTCTTATACTCCATCGCACGTAAAAGTGTATAGGTCACATCACCCAGATTATCTTCCATTACCGTTTCATAGATCTGAACCTGTTCTGGTGAAGTGATGAGATCATGATGCGGTTCATACACCGAACCATCCGTATCAGAATCTGCTCCGACGATACTTCCGTCAGTATTGACCTTGCCCGACTCAAAGACAACATTTCCAGACTGGTCTGTCACCTTGACATGAAGGAATGCACGACGTGAAGGAAAACTTGTCGGCAATTTATGACCCGTCTGAGAATTCACCTTCATGCTCACTTCCATCGTCCCATCCTGCATGGTCTGATCCAGTATCTCGATATTAGCAGAACTTCTTAACATCTCATCTGTCTTCGCGAGCGTCGCTTCAAAGTTATTTGAGTTCACACCCAAGGCTGTCTTGTTGTTGTTTAAGATATCCAGGAGTGTTTTGTTTCCACCGACAAAGATATGCTGTGCAAAACCGTCACGCTTGGTATTTAAGTTCCCCGGACGAGAGGCCATCACAACACCGTCGGTACGTTTCATATGACAGTCTTGACAACTTTCAGTCTCTTTGAATGAACTGTGTTCCCATTCACTGTACGGCATCTGTTCAGGGAACTCACTTTCCGGTGTAGTACTGAGAAGATTACCACTGTCATCAACAAAAGGTGTCTTCAGGTTATGACAGCTGGCACACATTTTCGAATCTTTAATGTGCGCACTGTATTGAATGTTATAGTTCACGTTATTACTCATTGGTCCTGTTCGTACATTAGTATATGGACCGAAAATTGTACGGCTCTCATCCACTTCATACTTCCCTGACATACCATCAAGTGTTCCAAGCTTACCATTGTCTTTGACCTGATGACACAAGGTACAACTGACAGCATTCATTGCTTCATCATGATGGGAGCTTTGCGGGTCTAATAATCCGCCTGTGCCAAAAAGCTGTACTGCTTCACCATTAAAATGTGCTTCTGTATTTGCCATCGGAGCATGACACTTTGTACATTTGTCACTGATGACACCTTCTAGTTGTGGATTACGGTTGATCTCAGATTTTACTTTTGCTTTCCAAAGCGGATCTTTAGTCGCATTAGCCATCATCGTTGATGACCATGCTCTCTCTATTGAGACATCATTTCCCTGTGCATCACTGATGCCATTGTGACAGGTGGCACAATTTCCAGATCCAGAGAAATGGTAGGAATTAAAGGAAGTGTTTTCTGCGAAAACAAGACTTGTTCCTATACTCAACATTAAAAGTATCTTCTTTGACAAACTATTCATCTACACCCTTTTATATAATAATTTCAAATAGTTTAACCAAGTAACGTGAAAAAATCATTAATAAATTTTTATTATAATAAATTAAACAAATACCAATACTTATAATAATTTTATTATATTTCAGATAAACTATATTAATAATAATTTTATTGTAAATATAAAAAAACCTCATGGTGCATCATTGAAAAAAGTCTATTTAGCAAAACAAAAAATATTTAACGCCAAGGGTGAGGTCTTCGCCTATGAACTACTATACAGAGACCATCTGGAAGGGATAAAAGAGTTTAAGTCAGGTCTTCAGGCGACATCACACGTACTTATGAACACCTTAACAAACATTAATCTTGATGAACTTCTGGGAAAGAATGGCATTGCCTTTATCAATCTTAATGAGCAGGTATTCACTTCTGGAATCATCGATATATTGGACCCAAAGCGTTTTGTTCTAGAGATCTTGGAAACAACTGACCTGAATGAAAAAGTCATATCCAAGATCATTCAGTACAATAAAAGAGGTTTTAAATTGGCCATCGATGATTTTGACTGCACTGCAGAGATGATCAAAAAATTCACTCCCATCCTTAAATACATCCACATTATAAAGATGGATGTTCTACTTTCCGAACCACACAACCTAAAGAATGTCATGACAAAATTCCAACAGCTTGGACTTACGCTTTTAGCGGAGAAGATCGAAGAAAAAAAAGATTATGACAACTACAGAGCAATGGGATTTAAACTTTTTCAGGGCTATTATCTTGATAGGCCGGAAGTTATTGAAATTGACCGCTACAAGGATGCTACACATATTACCATCATGCAGTTGATCAAACTGATCAAGAACAATGCTTCAACGGCGCAGATCGAATATACTATCAAACAAAGAACAGACCTTTCTTATAAACTTATGAGATTTTTAAATAACCAGGAAAATTTCGAGCATGAAGTTGAGTCCATCATACAAGTCATTACACTTTTAGGAAGAGACAGGCTCCTTAGATGGTTACTCTTGTACCTTTACTCCGAACTGTCCAATAACCCTGTCTCACAGGCTATTATGAACGTTGCGATCCACAGAGCTGAATTCATGGAAGCGTCAGCCCATAAAGACGAAAAGGACAAGGCCTACATAGCCGGTATGTTTTCAATGCTGGATATACTTTTTCAAACTGACATGAATGAGCTCATGAAAGATGTCAACATGGATAAGGACATCAAAGATCTTCTTCTTCACAGAAAAGGAAGGTTTTTAGGAAGCTTCACAAGGGCTGAAGTTTCTGAAAGAGACTACTTGAAACAGCTTCTCATCCAAAACTTCGACAAAATAGAACTTGTTGATATTATCTATGCCCTTGAACTTAACAATATCAGCATTGACAAATACAAGCTCTAAGCGCTCGACACACCTCACTAATATAGGATTTTATGGACTTAATCCTTCATCCTTGTAATCTATTACTTATCCTCAATGAAAATAGTCTTATAGTCGTACTAATTTCGTCTTTTTAAATGCTTGTAGACTACATAAACCAAAGCGACTGTAAAGCCCAGCAGTGCCATCAGTCCTTGAAGTACCCAAAAATCCATTACCGGCCCTCTTTATGTTTTGGATATTTTAGCATAAGAACTGTATCCCTGTTATAATTCCATTATGAAAAAATATATTTTATTTGATAATGATGGTGTACTGGTTGAGACAGAAAAATGGTATTTCAGAGCCAATGTAGAGATACTGAAAAAAATGGGTATCACTCTGGATGAAGATCGCTATCGTGATATTATGATCAACGGACAAAGCGCTTTTAAACTGGCGGAAGAGAAGGGTTTTGACAGTAAACGCGTCGAAGAAGCAAAAGACCAGCGAAATGAGCTCTATCAGCATTATATACGCAATGAGGATATTAATATTCCTGGTGTATTAGAGGTGCTTTCAGATCTTTCTAAAGATTATAAAATGGGCATTATAACCTCGGCACGAAGAGAAGACTTTGAACTCATACACGCTTCGCGCGGTATCAGTGATCATATGGACTTTGTCCTGTGCAGCGGTGAATATGGACGGAGCAAACCTCACCCTGATCCTTATCTGAAAGGACTGGAACTCTTCGGAGGTGAAAAACATGAAGCAATTGTTGTAGAAGATTCTCAAAGAGGGCTGCGTTCAGCAGTGAATGCCGGCATTGATTGTGCTGTCGTATACAACACTTTCACCACCTCACATGACTTCTGCGGTGCAACACACTTCATCAAGAGCCTTAATGAGTTAAGAGGCCTGCTCTAGTCTTCAAACCACTTTAACTGATCTCGAAGCGTAACGACCTTACCCACGATGATTAAAGCAGGCTTTGGCAGATCCTTACTTTTTTCAACGATGTTGCCTAAATTACCGACGACTACTTTTTGTTCCGATGTTGTTCCCTTTGAGATGACGGCACAAGGATAATCCCTTCCCTTGCCAACCTCAATAAGTTTAGAACTGATCTTTTCAAGGTTATGCAGCCCCATTAAGAACACAAGCGTATCATCGTTTTTCAGGCTTTCCCATGGGATCTGCGAGACTTCTTTGTCTGGAGATTCATGTCCCGTAACGACTCTAAAGGAGACTGCAACGCCTCTGTGGGTTACCGGTATGCCTGCATAAGCCGGTACAGAAATAGCTGAACTTATTCCGGGTATGACCTCAAAGGCAATGTTTTTATTCTTTAAATACAAGCCCTCTTCACCACCGCGTCCAAAGACAAAAGGATCACCGCCTTTTAAACGGACAACACATTCATACTTCAAAGCATTGCTATAGATCACCTCATTGATCTGATCTTGAGGCATGATATGTGATCCTGCTTCTTTTCCCACGTAGACAAACTCACAGCCATTTTTCGCTTCTTTGAGTATATCTGCATTGGCAAGATGATCATAAATGATCACATCCGCTTCTTTGATCACGCGCAGTGCTTTAATTGTCAATAGATCCATATCTCCCGGACCCGCGCCTGTTAAATAGACCATTATTTTTCATCCCATGATTTGATATAGTCGTGTGCTTTTTTATCGAGCATCTTCATTCGTTCTTTTCCCTTTGGCAGTGTAGACCTAAGTTCTTTCATCTCTTTTAAAAAACCTGTTATCCCTTCGGGTATACGTTCTAAAAGATACCTTTTTAAATGTTTGGCTAAAGCTGGCGAAGCTCCCGATGTGGAAATGGCGATGGTAAGATCATCTTTTTTTACATAAGAAGGGAAGATAAAATCACAATAATCTACCGAGTCAACGGCATTGCACAGACAGTTATACTTTTTTGACTCTTCAAAGATCTCTCCTTGCAAGTCAATATCATCAACGGCAACAATAACAATACCAAAGTCCTTTATATCACCGCTTTGGTAGGCTCTCTTTTCGTACCTCAGATCATGTGCTTCTATCGTTTCTCTCATGTGTGCATTAAAGGCTACAGCAATCACCGTAATATCAGTCGTAAAGTCAAGCAGACGTTCCAGCTTCTCATGAGCGATATTTCCCCCGCCAACGATCAAGATCTTTTTATGATCAAGCTTTAAAAAAGCAGGAAAATACCCCATCTCTTTCCTTTAAAAATTATTGCTGTAATACTAGCATATCGATGGTATAATCTTGCAAAATAAAAGCTTATAAAATAAGCATACAGGCAAAGATAATGGCAAAAATAGGGGTCATCGGATGCGGCTGGTTAGGTAAGCCTCTCGCACAATATTTAAAGCATAGCCATGAAGTACAATGTTTTTCGCGCAGGCCGCAAAAAGAGAGTGAACTTGATTATGTGCTCAATCCAAAACTGCAAGACCCTTTCTGGAAAAATGAGATCTTTATCTTTGCACTCTCGACTAAAGACGATTACCTCAAAAGTCTGGAAAGACTCGTATCAAACTGCAGTAAAGATGCGTATATCATCTTGACTTCTTCTACCTCTGTTTACAAAGAATTTGATTCTGAAGTCAATGAAGAGGTGCAGATCACACAGGCCGGTCTTCAAAAACAGGCTGAAGATCTTGTCATTGGCCTAAGAAAAAACGTCCTTATCTTACGTCTTGGCGGTCTGATGGGAAAGGACAGAATTGCCGGAAAATGGAAATCTCCTTCGGCTTATGCCGATGGTCCCGTTAACTATATTCATCAAGACGATGTCATCAACATCATTGCTAAGATGATAGAGAAAAAGATCACCAATGGTCTCTTTAATCTTGTTGCTCCCTTGCACCCGCTTCGCTCAGACATCCACCAAAACAATGCCAAAACATTTGGATTTGAAAAGAAAGAATTTAACAGGACAACTGGTCGGTTTGTAAGATCAAACAAGCTAATCAAGGCACTTTCATATGAATTTATCCATCCTGATCCTCTAGAATTTTGGACTACGATATAATTGCATTTTAATTAGGAACCGTTATGTACAGACTCTCTTTGATCTTTTTACTCTTAAGTATTCCCCTCCTTCCATCAACCCCTTATGCCGGTATTCCTCTTTGGGCCTGGGCATCATTAGGAATGAGTCTGCTGTATGCTTTAACACTTATCTTCTCTATTGAGAAGACATTTGAAGAGAAAGGCTTAGATGAATAAGGGGCTTTTAGAAACAGAAGGACTTGTCTTTTTACTTCTGTACCTCATCTCTCTTATAGGGGTGGGAATTATGGGTCTTTTAAAATCCAAAGAGCAGTCTATGCAAGATTTTTATCTTGGTGGGAGTGGCTTTGGTGTGACCGTCCTGTTTTTGACCATGTACGCGACACAATACAGCGGAAACTCACTGATCGGTTTTGCCGGATCAGCCTATAGGAACGGTTGGTTCTTTCTTGTCTCCGTCACTTTTATGGTTGCTATCGTCGGTGGTTATATGCTTTATGCTCCCAAACTCTATCTGCTCTCACAAAAGTACAGGTTTATCACTATAGGCGATTATATACGACACAGGTATGAGCACAGGCTTTTAACAAATATCATTGTCTTTATCGGTATCTTCGCACTATCGAACTATATGCTCACCAACCTCAAGGCCATAGGCTATATCCTTGATTATGTCACTGGCGGTTATATCGGTTTTGCCGAAGGCATCATTGCCATGGCAATCATCATGGTCATCTATGAGACACTCGGAGGGATGCGTTCGGTTGCTTGTACTTAATTTATAATTAAAAAACATTAGTACATTTAAACTTCGTAAATAGGTTCTTTGAATGTACTATCAATTTTACAATGAGAAGAGTGTGTATTTTATCAAAAAAGTGCCCTGTACGACTCTTAGAAAACTGATAATATTTTTATAACAAACATTAAATATATAACTCAAACACAAGGAATAAGATGTCATACAGAATGGATTTAGCTAATAAGGCAGGATTATTTAGAAAATATGCTTCCTGGCACGAAAGAGATAATAACTATAATAAAACAACACACCAAAGTATAATTTATTCAATCAGTAATATTATGGTTGCAATCGAATCAATCGAAATATTAAAAGATGAATGTATAAATCAATATGAACTGTTTAAAGACAGAGTCACACAAACAACAGATAAAACTTACTTCAGATCACCTTCTTTAGATAATATTTTCATTCACCTATCTACAGCTATCACGCAGCTTCGAATTCTACAAAATACTATCGTTCAAATATTACCGAGAGCGACAAAGGGTAAAACGACTAATAGTATGTCAGAGTTTTATAAAAAATTAAATAAATATGATTATCTAAAAAATAATGATGAAATAAAAAGTACCATTAAAGAATATTGGAATAACCATGGTATAAAAATCAAAGGGTATAGAGACTTTGAGCAACATTTTGGCGTAATGTATAATCATGCTTCGATTGATAAAAAAACTTGTGAATTAATAATTCCATTACCCGATAACCCTGAAGAAAAAAGTAGCAATAAAACAACCTATGATAAAAATATCGACGCAATATCATTTGTACAAGAACAATTTAATGAAATTCAAAATTTACTAGAAACAATAAGTGAAATTTCAGGGTATCAGGAAGAACAGGTGTTTGATTACAATATGATATTAACATCTAATTATGACATTATGGCGATCCAATTTGATCCTGTGAAAGATAGTCTTTTTTGCCAGGAAGGATATTTTGATAACGGGAATATGAAAGGGTTACTACATGTTCAACAAGGGTTGTCAAAGTACAGCTTTATAAAAGCGCCCTCTTATTTTAAAAATAAGTACTCAACCAGAAAACTTTTCACTCAAACTAATGAACCCCAAGACTGTATTGATATTACTAATGAAGATAATGACATAAAAAACAAAGGCACTTTAATAGAATAACATACTAGTACTTGAGCTAGTTTTATTCAACTATCGCTCATTGTCACAAAATTATGAACAGTCTCACAATTAAACTAAAAAGATATTTATAGTTCTATATCAGGGCCAAATACTAGTCAAGTAGTTAATTAACTACAAAGTTTATGCCAACTTATCTTCTTTGTCATCTGCAAACTTTTGAATAAGATTATTACCACTACTTAAACAAAGGTGTTGAACACTATCTAGGACTTCTTGAGGATGCATAGCATCATATTTTAATTGAGCGAGTTCCTTATTGCACGCGATAATCTCATATTCATGACCATCTTCAACAGCTTGCTTTAAGTGAGCTGTTGTTATTTTCATACAATTTAACTTCATTTCTGTAATCACTTGTAGTTTAAACAACTTAACCATTTTAATATCCTTTATTTTTTGTCAATTCTTTTGCATAATCTGTTGACATATATTCTGCACTCGGAGTTATCCCCACTCTACCAATATCCAGCCTATCACTATCAAAACAAATTTGAACTATCAAGTCCTGACAAAGAAGGCTTTCTTTGTCAGTCACAGTATGGTTTGCACAAGCAAAAAGCAACCTTCTTTCATCTTCCTTATTAAGGACTATCAATTTCTCGTTAATCAACTGTTTTGCGAAGGCAGCCGCACGAGGACCATGCTTTTCATCAAAGAACTCATTTTCTCTTTTAGAATCATGAAGCAAGGAAAACAATTCAAAAACGCTAGACTCTACCTTATAGTATTCTGCCAAGATTTTTGTATTTTTATATACACGCAGCCAATGCTCTATCCCATGATCTCCATAAAAGTCTATTTTAAAATCCTTTTTAACAAGCTCAACTAATTTATCATTATTAAATTTCATTGTCTTCCCTGAAAAACTGAACTGAACCGGCTATTTTACCTTCTTCACAATCAAAACATAGCACTTGCAAAGGCATACCTTCTTCATATTGAAAAGGCTCAGTTTGTGATGATATGAAGTTTTCATTTTTCGGATAAATCAAGTAAAGCTTTTCTCTCGTATATTTTTTTCCATAGGCAAACATCTGATACAAGTCACCTTGCGATAGTCCATAATTTCGTTTATTAGAATCAATTAATTTCCACTTTGTATCTCCAACTGCATTATCGTTCAACATTAAGTCCGGACGCAAGGAAAATTGCTTAGATGGTAAAGTTAAGAGATGCTGTGAGCTATGTTGTGTTTTAATACTACAATGCGGATATTGCTTCTTCATTTCATAAGCCACATAATCTTCAAAAACACGATTCATATCAAAGAGTAAGGCAAACGCGACATCATCTCCTTTAAAACTCACAAAGCTTTTGTTATTCAAAAAAAGTTCACACCATTGTAAAATAGCCTCATAATGATTTAATTGTCTTCCCTTAGACACCTTAGAAAAGTCATTTTTAGGGTCTTTCGCAGCTTTTACTTCTTCAAATACAAAAAGAAACTCTCTTAATCGTCTTTTATTTTTAGAGGACTGCGTGTTTTTCATTAAGAATTCAAGGGTACTTTTAATCAGCCTATTTTCAATACGATTAGATTCATATGAATCATAAGCAATAAAAAAACGTTCTTGATGCATAAGATTATGTCTAAGTTGCTCTTTAACCTTTAGCTTTCCCTTTACAAAGTTAGAATTCTCTTCTATTGTAATGTAATCAGACGCAATTCCTTTTTTAATTAATACAGAAAGTTCTTCATTAAACATAGTAATAAATATCTCTAATAGGTGCATTTTATCTGTTTGAAGGTGAGCAGAATTCAGATGTTTAAACGGTGAATGTTTAAGACGTCTTAACATCTTTAAAAATGTTTTTTTGGTTGATTCTACTTGATTGCCTGTTATCTTTGGCAGAACTTCTATAACTGTGCCTAATTTTGTCTCTATGACCCCGACATATTGTTTAACTTGTAAAGCTTTTCCTCCTTGTATAACATCAAGGTATTTATGATTTTCTTCATATGAGACAAAGGCTTTTAAAGCTTCAAAATCTTTTTCATCGATATAGTTTTTTTTGCCTTCTTTTGTTCCAGCCAAATCCATATCATCAGTAGGAAAAAGCCTGTCATGTTCAACTATCGTAATATGAGTTTTCATAACTATATTTTTACATAACTTTCTAGATTCTTTAAAGCCACATAGTCCAAGGTATAAACTTTTTGTTCCGAATCAAATTCTGCATCGTCAACATTTGAAAACAAGCTGGAAGTTATCTCTTTTTCCTGAATAAAATTATTATTATTAAAAATCATATTAATTTTTTCCCAATCATCATAAAAGTACTCCTGCAAAAGGGGAATGATTTTATTTATCATAACCCTTTGAAGGTCTTCAAAATTCTTAATGCCTAGAAGGTAGGCATGACCTATCATATGATCTCTATCATAAAGCACTTCAATGCGTTTATTTATACGATCTAACATTCCAGCTACATCTACCCCACTTATATCTGAAACTTCCTTTTTAACTAAACCAATATTAGGCATCATCTCTTCAAAATCAAAACGGCGGCGTAAAGCAGTATCTAAAACAGCTATTGAACGGTCAGCTGTGTTCATTGTTCCTATAATATATAAGTTTGCTGGTATAGAAAACTCATCTTTAGAATAAGGTAAAATTATTTTTGTCTCATCTTCTGCACCTAAACGCTTTGAAGGTTCCACAAGAGTAATGAGTTCTCCAAAAATCTTAGAAATATTACCTCTATTGATTTCATCAATTATCAAGACATACTTTTTGTCTTTTGAGCTCTCTTCTACCGAGACATGATTGCCATTAAGTACTTCATCTAAGACAACTGGCATGTAAGAGGTATAATATGGTGCTTTACCAGAAGCCATAGTTTGTAACAACGCATTTTTAGAAATTGAAATACTTGTATTATTATTAGCTCTCACTACTATTGAATTTTTATTACGGAAAAGTTCAAATTCAATACCACTTACAGTTTTTAAGACTTTTGAAGACTTTTCTTCCTCAGGATAAGACAGTTTGTTCAGATATAAGTCATATAATTCATCAAACTCTATACTCTCAGAAATCTCTTTTGTTAAAGTATTTGCTTCATGAACAATGTCTTTAAACACGCCATTTTTGACTTTATATGAGACCTGACCTTTTATTGTATCTGCACTTAACCCTTCAACAAATTCTTCATATCCATAACTTTGATGAAATGTGACCATTTGTATCTGTCCACTTTCTTGTAATGCAGAGAACCGTTTCTTCGCTTCACTATGGTCTGAATACCTTTTTCCATCAATAATTTCTAATGCTTTTTGTGTTGTAGAGTATGTCTTACCTGTTCCCGGAGGTCCATAAAAAATTGTATTTAAATCCATTTCTTTTTCCTCTACGTTTATATCATTTTCTAGCTCTTCTAAAACTTCTTCTTTATTTATATGTGTTATACCTGTAATAAAACAGTTATCCAGTGTGTTCTTCGCTTGCTCTGTCGTAAAATTTGTATTATCTAAACCTTTTGCCATTCTTGCTCTGCGGACAATATATTTTCTAGGATATAGCATTTCTTGTCCCTGAATCCTAAAATAGTGATTTGGAGGAGGTGTATAGTCAGGATGTATACCATGCTGAAATTCAACCATCATTTTAAGTAAATCTTCTTTTGTCACAATCCCTTGTAAATAATTTTCTTTAATATATTCTACAATAGGCTCAATATATACTTTATCTTCATCAACTCCAATCGTTTCCCCAGATAAGACACTTAGTATTTTTTTTGCTTCTTGAGAAGAATATGATGCACCCTTAACAGGTTTTGTAAATATTTCTTTATTGTTATTCTTGTATACGAAAAATGGAATTTTTTCTACTATTGTAAATAAGTTAAGTCCCACTGAAGGCAAATGATCATTATTTAGTTTAAGTGAATTAACAAACTTTTTAAAAGCACCCTGCAATAAGTTTTGAGATAACAGTAAGTTCTTTTTAGATTCAGTGATTTTTTTTATATTTTTTTGGAACTCATCTTCTGATATTATGTACTTCTCTTCAAGTTTATATTTTTTTATTAAATCAACACATTTTGGTCTAAAGTTTTCTAAATAGAATTTCATATTCTGAAGTAAATTATGTTCAGGAAAATAATATCGAAATTGATTTTCTTTTGACCTTTCAGCTGTTGGTAAACTTGAAATCAGTTCATTATAAAATGTGAGTTCATTATCATCTATATCACGTACATCTCTAAATGTAAGCTCTATATATGAATCTGAAGATTGATAAACTAAGCCTATCGTTTTAGTCTTATTTGCATCGTCAGCACGTTTGAATAAAGGTATAGACATATACATTTCATTTCCTAAGAACCAATACCCTTCTGACAACCTATCATGTCTATTATTTACTCTTGTCGCAAATGTAAAGTCATCATGAGACTCTTTATATTTTAAAAGATAGTTTAATACTTGATTGTGATTTTCAATCATTTTCTCTCCTGTATTCATATACTTAATGTAAAAAAATTAATAACTTATTTAAAAGTATCCAAGACCGCTGCAGCTTTCAAAATACGCAACTTCATCACTATCTGCTAAAAATCTATAAGCCCTCTGCTCTGTATGACCAAAAGTTTGGACCGCTTCCATCACTTCATTCATCACCTGAGAGACTTGCCATTCAAAACAACTGTCACTAAGTCCTCTATACATCGATTCATAAGCTATTTTAAACATAACTTCTTCACCATAATAATCAGTTAAGGCACGAATTATTTTATATATCTCATCATTTACTGTGTCAGTCGATGTCTTAAATATATTTTTATAGTGCTGTTCTTTTAATCCCTTAATGCTTGTAGCATCACCATAACCACATCTTTCGCAAAATTCTTGATATATCAATGCTAATAATGCAATACGAAGGTGCACAACCTCTATATTACCTTCTGAAATCTTTGTTAGACCGACATATTCAAGGATCTTCCACATTTTTTTAGCCCAAAGCCTATCTTCGCCATCTATGAAAAAATTAAAATAGTTATATACATCTATTCTGGCTTCTTTCCATGTTAATATGTTTTCATCGTTATGCTGCTCCATCTTTTACTTAAACACCTTCTTAAAAGACAATTTTGGTCTTTTACTCATATATAATATAAAAGGATACATCCCCACAAAGCTTGCGCCTAAGACCCAATTTAAAACGGTAAGTTCTGAAAAGTTTTCAAGCCCAATCCCCACAACCGCAACTGATAAAGCAATGCAAATGTCTCGTACTATTTTCAACTCCCATTCCACCTTAACTCCAGCAGAAAGATCTTTTTGTTTTATATATATACTTTTTCCACTTGCATATAAACAAACTGCACTAGGTATATACAAAAAAAATGAACCTATACTTAAAATATGTTGATTAAGATCACTGTATAAAAAGACAGTAAATAAAGCAAAAAAATTCAAACTAGCATTATATAAACTTTCGGAATATTCCTGAAAAATCTCTGTTTCGGTAGACCACCGACTTATAAAGTACAAACCACTTGAACAACATGCCAAAATTAAAAGAAACAACATCAATTTTCCTTTTTATATAAGTATTGTAATAAACCAAACTGAAAACAACTAAACGACAGCATGTTCAATCATCACCTCTGCTTCGTCAGCATTGAAATCTTGGTATTCAATCTTAGAATCCTTCAGAGATTTGGATGTACGAGCACCTAAAGTTTTAAGGTTATCTACCTTTCCAAGTAAATTTCCTGAACCTTCACTTAGTTTTTTATGTGCTGTATTATAGGTCTTGTTAACGGTTTGTAACTGTGTGCCAATTTTTGCAAAATCATCTGCAAAGTTATACATTTTGTCATACAACTTACCTGCTTCTGTAAATAGCTTCTCCGCAAGTGAATTAGACTGTTCACTTTGCCAATAGAGATAAATCGTTCGTAGTGAAACAGTTAACGTAGATGGATTAACTATGGCGATATGCTTTTTAAGAGCATATTCGTACAGAGATGGATCTTCCTGTATAGCTAAAGAGAAAGCACCTTCTATAGGTACAAACATAAATACATACTGCAACGTTCCTATTTTATAATGTGAGTAATCTTTAGAATCTAAATTGTCAATTTGATCCTTAAATGCTTTAGCAACAGCCTTACTCGCTACTAAGCGATCTTCATCGGTTTCACTACGTATATACCTATCATAGTCATTTAAAGAGACCTTGGAGTCAATAATCATCGTACGATCTTGAGGTAACTTTATAACTACATCAGGACGCTTTGTATTGCCATCGTCATCTTTAAAACTTTGTTGTGTTTCATAATGCACATTTTTTAGTAAACCAGAATACTCTAAGACTGTCTCTAATATCATCTCTCCCCAACTCCCTTGGGTCTGTTTTTTACCCTTAAGTGCCTTGGTCAGATTTTCAGCTTCTTGGGAGATGCTTATACCCGCCTTTGAAACATGTTCTATCTCTTTTGAAAGCTCAGTAAACTTTTTGCTGCTTGCCTCTTGCGACTCTTCTATTTTCTTTCGAAATAGCTCCAGGTTATGATTAAAAGGCTTGAGTTTCTCATCCAAAGACTTCATAGAGCTTTCGTCAAACTTTTTCAACTTTCCATCTAAGGCTTCTTGCATAATCTCACCGACTTTTAGCTCGAATTTTTTGTTATTCTCTTCAAAATCTTCTTTGAATTTTTTATGGTTTTCATCTTTTGCTTGAAGGTTAGCCATGTAAGATGAATTCTCAACTTTTAGTTCATTTCTTTCCTTCTCTAGCTCTTCATTTTTTATAGTTAGTGCATTAACTTGAGTGACAAGCTTTTTTGCATCATTATCCACTATCTCTTTAGTATTTTCAAGTATCTTATATTCATGTTCTTTTTCTTTTATTACCTTCTCTACTTCTATAAGCTTTGATTGCAAGTCATCTACAGTCTGTTTTTGCTTTAATTCTGCGTCAAGAAGAGTCTGCTTGTCTGCAAGAAGCTCTTCTGTTTTATGCTTGAATACTTCTATGTCTTTAGCAGATTCAGCTAATGTAATACCTTTTTCTGCGTTTTCTTCTTGCTTTTCATTTAACTGGTTTTTTAGGTTTTCAATTTCATGGGATTGATGTTGATTAATCTCTTTAAGCTGTTCTGCTTTAGTTAGCTTTTCTCTCTGAGAATCTTCATTAACTTTAAACTGTTCAATTTCTTTTTCAAGCCGTTTTCTATTTACATTGCTCTGTAAGTAGAATACGACCAATACTAATGCAAACAATCCCGATATAATGATAATCTCACTCATTGTTAACTTCCTTTTTTAGACTTTAAGTTAATTACAAACTCTTTTAATTTTAGATGGTAAAAGTATGGCATGAGCAAAAGTGGTTTAAACCGCTTTATCTTAAGAAAGATCTGTTTCAGCGTAGTTTTTGAGATTTTCTTTTATCTGTTCATCTAGCGAATCTGGCGATAAAACCTTTACATAAGGAAGAAATTGTTGAATAGTTGGGATTATTTCCATCTCATCTGTTACAGGGATAGTAAGTTTTGTATACTTTGGATCTACGTCAGGAAATAAAAATTGATGTTTTGATAATGGCTGTCTTTTAAAATACCGTATAACCTTTTCATGAACTAAGAGTTCAACATTGATAATAGGTCTGTCTTTAAAGTACGCGTTAATAGCACCATCAAGCTTGTTTTGGATATCTATACTTGGGGCTTCAAAAAACTCTTTTGTAAGCTCAAGAGCTTCTATGCTCTTCAAATGAAATGTTTTGATTGTTTCACCACTTGTGTCATATACTAGCAGGTACCAATACCCTTCAAGTAAGACTATTTTCAAAGGATGAACAAGCCGATCTTTCTTGTTGTAGCGACATTTTAAAACATATTTGGCTGCAATAGCATTTTTAATGATTGCCAGTTTTCCTTCATCATCTTTCTCAATCTTTTCCATTTTAGTCTTTTTAAAAATCGCAAGTGAGGCTCTTTTTTTAAAGCGGTTAAACAATCTTTGTGTGGAACGAGAAAACTTATCACTAAACTTATCACTATGATCTTCTAAAAGTTTCATTGTCACTAATTCATCTGCACTTAACAATGTCTCTGCTAAAAAGTTTTTCTCTGAATACCAGTTATGTGTTGACTTGCTATATTTGATATCATCTGGAAATAATGCTTGTAAATTCTTTTTTATATTGTCTTGAAGTGTTTTTATAGGGATACTATGTTGTTTTGATAATTCTGTAACATTCAATCCTTCACCATTAGCTAAACTTTTTAACAAAGTTGGCAAGAGGTCTATCATGTTCTTATTTATTTTCAAATTAATATCACTTTATACTAAACCTAATTCTCTTGCAATATCTTGTGTAAATTTCGATAAAGACCGCTTAGACAAGTCATCATCATAAAGTAATGTCCCAAAAAGATCCTGCTTTACTTTTTCAGTTGTCTGTTTTGTGATCTTTGCTAACTCTTCTATTCTACTATCAGGATAGATTCTTCTTTTTTCAATCATTTCTAAAACGTGATACTTGTGATAAGAATATCGTTCGTCCAAATGAAATACATTTATATATTTTTTATAAACACTTGTGAAGTCTTCTTTTAATAAAACATCGAAGCCTGCTTCATCTTTAATATTTAAATTATTATTAGAAAAAAAAGTTTTAAATTTAACTCTTTCTTCAAATTCAAACTCAACTGAACTGGGAGAAGTTTTACTAATATCTTTTTCATCTTCCCATGGAAGTTGTTTACCTTTTACTTTTGTATTACATGTATAGCAACTAGGAATTAAATTAAAAAGACTTAATGCTAATAAAGGGTATTCATTTTTGGGGATAAAGTGGTCCAATGTAAATCCACTTTTGCACGTGCCTTTATCAATATCAAATACATTTATATAGTCTATATTACAAAAATAACATGTAACTGGTTTAATTGAGTTTTCAAAAAAACTTTTAATATCATCCTGTTTTCCAGTAAGAGGGTTAAAGGCAAACTTCCTCTTTTTTGTTTTTTTCTGACTTGTTCCATCATAATTAAATAATTCTTTTATACTATTATCTAACTTCTCATATTCTGTTTTTGAGGTATTGATTTTTATTTTATCAAGCTTATTCTTTATCTCTATTAATTTAGGAAAATCACCTAGCAATATATCTTGCAATTCGATATTTCCTAGTTGACCTTTTAAAGTATCATTGTAAAAGTTAATAAAATTACTACCTTTCAGTTTTCCTGAAAGAACTTTTTCTCCATTTAGATAAACAACAATCTTCTTATAGTATGGATTAATAATATTATCTTTATATTTAATTTTCAACATATCATAATTCTTCTAATCGTTTAATTTCATCTTTTAATTTATTAATTTTAATTTCTTTTGCATTATCTACATAAATTATTTGTTTCATCTCATCTATATGATTTTGAACAACGTTTGCCAAATACACATCCCCAATAATCATTTGAATATTCTCAAATTCTTTAATTTTTTCTATCAAGTAGTTTAATTCGAACCCATTGTTAACTCCTTTTTTAAAAGTATTAGCATTTTTCAAAAGAAATTTATATTCTATAAAAATTTCTTCTATTTTTCTTTGTGCAAACTCTCCCATCAATCCTTTTTCCATGAAAAAGCTATCACTTAATAACGTGTGAATATTTGTCCCGAATGTTTGTTTTTTACTGGAGAGCCCATCCATAATTTTACACATGCCATCTTTTTCTTTATCTAAAAAGACAATATTTTTTTGTTCTAAATCAGATATCAGAAAAGGTGAATGCGTCGTAAATATCAAATGAATGTTTTGGTTACGAGAAGAGAACATATTAATAAATTCATTGATAAAACTCTTCTGCCATTCTGGATGCAAAGATAAATCCGGTTCATCTAAAAAAAATAAAAAAGATTTTTCCGGAGATAAATCAACTTTATAGAGTAAATTTATCATCTGTCCATATAATGACTTTTGTCCATGACTTAAATGATGAAATTTACGTTGATTTGTATCCTCAAAATCATAATTGAAATAATTTCTATATTCTTTTAATAATTTTTCTTGATTTATTTCACTTGTTGTAGAAACATTAAACTCTCTTTCTTTTAATATTTCATAAAACTCATCAATATTCTCTGGCATACTTTTTTTATTTAATGAAAAAAAAGCATCGATATAATTCATAAAATCAAAATGATTCATACCATCATCAAAATTAGAGTTAAACACTTCCATGTCTTCCATGTCTTCCATGTCTTCCATGTCTTCCATGTCTAATAACATGAAATCATCAATACTCTTTTGAGTTTTTTCCATAATTAAATTAAAAAAATCATCTTCTAAATCAGAAAAAATTATATTGTTCAATTTAAAGAGAGAATCAATCTCAGCTTCATTATTTTTAATACTTTCACTAAGAATATCTAAATGTTCAGCCACAATAACTTGTGTAATATTATCTTTCAAATCAAAAATTATTTCATCAATATATATATCTGTTATAATTATTTTTTCTGGTTTAAATACAAAAGATGACAATTCTACTTCATCCATTAACTTTAATGTTGCACGTACAATAAAATTTGTATTAAAAGTGACTGTCCTGAAGCTTGTATCGAATAATTCATCCATATTAACTTCATGAAATTTTTCACGGCTACTAAAAGGATATGGATTTTCTGCGATGTATGAAATAAATTCAAACATCAGTTCATCTGTGTATTCAATTATAGGGTCAACAACCATCCCCTTAATATCTGAATAATAATACAACTGCTCTTGTATTTTATACACAATAATAATATTCTTTACATTTTTACTGTGGTAAAAAATTTCTTCACATAATTTTACTAATGAACTTTTTCCACTCCCATTTTTACCAACAATAGCGGTAATATTTAAATTTTCAGGAAAAAGTTTGTTAGATTTCAATACGCCCTTATCGTCCAAATATTTAATTTTATTTTTTTCAATATATTCTATTTGATGTTGATGTGAAAAGTTAAAACCAGTATTACCAATATTCATATATTCTTGAACCCGTAAATAAACTAACTCCATCTAATCACTTCTTCTTTCTAGTTTTCTTTGGTTTCTCTTTTTCTTGTTCGGCTTTTATTCTTTCTAGGAGTTTTTCAGCGGGTTCGTCATTGGGGTCTTGGGGGACGAGTTCTCCTTTGAAGGCTTTGGCTAGGATGCTTTGGGTGAGTTTATCTACGCGTTTTTTTGCGGCTTCTATTTTTTCTTCTAAGGTGTCAGCTAGAGAGAAGAGAGATTCAACTTGGGATACTATCTCTTTTTGTTCTGATTCTAAAGGCAATGGGAACACAATTTTACGAATGTCTTGTAGATGCAAATGTTGCACAGCAACACCTTTAACTTGCTTTGATAGTATTCCATTACTCATGGAATTCAATATAACATATTGTAAGTACTCAGATTTTATTTTCTCTGATGATGGTGTTATCACAGCAACGCTCTCAAATAAACTAAAGTCTTTATCTGTCTTCACAATGGCTGTCCGTCCTATAGTTCCACTCTTTGTTAATAATAAACTGCCGACTATAGGTTTACATCTCTTTGACAACTCTTTGTGCTCTTCTAAAGAAATATATTTTGTTTGTGTGAAATCAAGTTTGTTGTTATTAATATTTTTAGCGGATAAAAATTGTATTCCCTCATCTAAATAAGTCGGTGTTTTATGCGTACCATCAATAATCTTTTCACATACATTTTCTAAGTATGCTTTTTCCCACTCCTTTGGTGAATCAACATCATCAGTAATATGAGGATACTCAAGCCCATCTTGCTTTTGCGGTTTTCTTTCACCATTCTCTTTTGCTTCTTTCACTGAAAGGTTATACTTTTCAACTCTACTAGAAATGATGTTTTCTAGCAGTTCTTTAGAACTCTGACATGAATTCTCTTTCCTCCACTCCTCAGTCAATTTTCCAGAGGTGGCGGCGGCGAGAATGGATTGGCGGAAGCGTTTGATGATGGTTGGGGCGTTATCGAGACGGGTTTTGATGCTCTCAACGGTGGTAAGCAGTTCATCTAGTTTTTTGGCAATACGTTTTTGTTCGTTGAGGGGAGGTAAACTAACTTCATGTGCTTCAAATACACCTTTTGTTACATGAACCATCCCCATACCATGTGACTTTTGATAGAGTTCATTAATTGACTCAGAAATTGCATAATATAAAAAACCATTATCAATTACTTTATAAGGTTCAACTCTAAAAATATGCTGATTCAACCAAGCATTACCACGATTCCAAATATATGCTCCTAATGAAGCAGACCATGCAACTAACAGATCTCCATTTTTCACTCTATATTTTTCTTCAAAACTATCATCTGCATAATTAAAGTCAGCATCTTCTTTATTTAAATTTTGTATTCTAATTATTGGAAGACCTTCTGTTTTCCATTCAGATTTCTTAAATCCACGCCCATTGATATAAAGTGCTAAATCACCCAATGTAGCAAGTGTCCATCCCTTTGGTAAACTCACTCTTCTACCTCTAGTCCAAGACCAGCCATTAACATTTCAAGATCATTCATCGCCCCTACAAGGTTTTCCATAGCCTCAGTGGCTAAAATATCAGGTGTCGGCAGGTCTGCTGCATCTTCCAAGCTGTCATCTTTCAGCCAAGAGATATCCAAAGAGTCATCATGCTCACTGATGTACTTACGGGAGAAACATCTAAAACGTCCTTCTTCACCCTCATCTTTTCTACTTTTAGACTCATAGGCTTTTTCAAACGCTTCAAAGTGTTTAGGTGTAAGTGGTGTACGTTTTCCAAACTTTGGCATGTTGGCACGAAGGTCATAAACCCATACTTCTTTAGTATTATCCATGTCCGTTTTGCCTCTTTCAAAAAAGAGTACATTTGTTTTTACACCTTGGGCGTAAAAAATACCTGTAGGAAGTCTAAGGATGGTATGTAAATTACACTTATTCATAAGATCTTGGCGAATCTGTCTTCCTATGTTACCTTCAAATAGAACATTATCAGGAAGAACAACGGCTGCTCGTCCACCTGCTTTTAAACCACGATAGATATGCTGTAAAAATGCCAGCTGTTTATTTGAAGTCGGGTAAGTGAAGTCATCACGAGATGGAAGTCCACCCCCCTTTTTTGTTCCAAACGGGGGATTTGAAAGCATCAAGTCAACTTTAGGAAGTTTTTGTCCCTCAGATGCAAGCGTGTTTCCAAGACGGATAACACCGTCTTTGTCTCCCTCCAGGTCATGAAGCATGGTGTTCATAAGTGCAAGTCTATGCGTGTCTGGAACGAGTTCCATCCCTATATAAGCCTTGTTCTTTTGAAATGTCACCTGGGCTTCATCTAAGTCAAAATAGTCACTTGTAGCTTTGCGAATGTAACTGTCTGCTGAGAGTAAAAAACCTGCTGTTCCTGCTGCGGGATCTTGAATCACTTCACCCACTTGAGGTTTCATTAGTTTTACCATGGAGTTAATCAGGACTCTTGGAGTGAAGTACTGACCTGCTCCTGATTTGGTTTCACTGGCATTTTTCTCTAAAAGACCCTCATACATATCACCAAGGTCATCTCTTTCTAGTCCGTACCAATCAAGCTTATTGATGTCATCAATTAATTGCGTAAGGAATTTTGGCTCTCGGATGTTGGTATGTGCTCCCTGATAGATAGCCGAAACCAGTTTATCATCTGCCGATTCTAGTTCGACAAGCATCTTGCGGTAGTAATGATGCTGGTCAATCCCGTCTAAGGCACTAAGGTCATCCCATCTATAACCTTCAGGTAGACGCGTGTCTACACCTGTCTCTTTTGCCATTTTTAAAAAGATCAAGAGTGTTAATTCTGTTACGTACTGATGATAGGTGATACCATCATCTTTTAAGATATTACACAGTCCCCATAGTTTACTTACGATGTCATTTGTATTCAAAAAATTTCCTTAATTTGTTATGCTTGTTGTTCCCACATGTATGTCGCGAAGTCATCTAAGACACCATCGAGTTTGTTGTCAAAAAATCGCTCTAGCTGTTTACGGCCACCTTTTTCTTTGAAAGGTGTGCTTTGTAAGGCTTCATCATCAATGATAATATTTTTCTTCAGCTGTTTAGCTAAGAGATCTAACCATTTGAGCTGGTTGTTATTCCATGACTGTGAGGCCTTTATCTTTTGTAAGGCAGTCTCTACACGCTGCTCATAAGGAATAAGCGGTGAGCCTAGTGCAGCTGAACGAATATAGCCTATAATTGTAGCGGCGATATCTTCATTTTTAGCCTTTTTCCATGCCTCATGCAGATGTGTTTCACTGAAGTTGTGTTCACTTAAGATCAGGCGTAATGATTTTAGATCTGATCTGGTTAGGTTTCTTGGTCGTGTAACTACGGCTTTGATAGCGGCTATTTTGTTTTCATTTTCTTTGATATAGGTGTTGAAACTTTTTAAGTAGTCTTCAGGCTTTTGAATTTCATTGCCTTCTTTGTCGACTCCATAACCTCTATTTACACCTAATAGTTTGTCTTCATGCTCAGAGATTACGATATCAGAGGCATTGATCTTCAATCCTGCTCTTAGGTTTACCATCAAGCCTAGAAGCTCTGGATTGTCTTTAAAAAAGGTTCCTGTCTCTTGTGGTGTCAGTTCTTTGATCTTGTGAGGGAGTTCGTTAAAATCGCAAGAGAGCTTTTCTTGTGTTAGTGTGTTTAAAAGTTCAAAGGCTTCTTTTGCTTCTGGAAATGATTCTATCTTCTGCGTTCGTCTTGTGATACGTTGCAGTTTAACAATGAGTTGTTCATGTACATCTTGGGCATGGGTCTTGGTGGATGCTTCACCAAAGGTATCTCCACTGTGTTTATAAGACGCTTCATTGTTTAGATCATCAATAAGCTGGGTGATAGGCACCGATACTTTTTGAACAATAGGTTTCATTGTATCTACTTTTTCTAAGACCTTGTAAAGGCCTACGGCATCGAAGATTCTAAAGATATCTTTGTCTATGTCTGGGCAGAGCCTTGTTGCTCTTCCTTTCATCTGCTCATACAGTATACGTGATCGTACACGTCTTAAAAAGACAAGGTTGGCTATCTCGGGGACATCTATACCTGTAGTTAGAAGATCAACGGTTACAGCTATGTTTGGTAAGAGCTCATTTTTGTATTCTCTAATAGCTCCTAGTGGATCACGAATCTTGCCCGTTATCTTCATTACGGCATTGTTTGGCTGAGGCCCGTAAACTTTGTCTAGCGCTTTTTTCATCTCTCCTACAACTAATTCAGCATGATCATCATTGACACAAAAGATTAATGTTTTTTCATTGTCAGTGGGGTCTAAATAGTCTTGGGCAAGTGTCTCACAGATAACACGGTTAAAGTCTTGGCTTAAGACCTTGCGGTTAAAATCTTCTACCTCAAAATCCATCTCGTCTTCGAGGACTTCGGTTCGCACTTCACCAACAGCGCTTACAACCGTCACTTCATCTTCTTTGCCAAAATGGATACCGTTTTTACTCAACTCAGTATCAAAGCTATAAGGAGGCTCCGAGTCTATCAGGTAGCCATCTATAACAGCTTCTCTGTATGAGTAAGTGTAAACTGGGGCACCAAAGATGTCTACCGTATGTGTGGCCGGTGTCGCTGTAAGTCCAATGCGTACTGCATCAAAATAGTCTAACACTTGTCTGTAAGCCGATACATACTCGTTAAAGTCTCTAAGCTCAATCTCCCCTTCTGTCATCTCTTTATCGAGCGTATAGCCTCTGTGAGCCTCATCTACAATGATACAATCATACTGACCAATAGGAACAACTTCATCTGAAGCCAATACACGTTTTACCATAGACTGGACAGTAGCAACTTGTACTCTTGTTTTAGTATTTGGAGCCTTATCTTTTAGCTCTTTTACATCATAAATCTCATCAAAGGTCAGCGTGCCATCCGGTCTAATCTCGGCAAAGGTGTCTTGCGTCTGTTTACCTAAGGCACCACGATCCACTAGAAATAAAATTCTTTTAAAATAACCCGCTTTTAATAGGCGGTACATCAAGGCAATGACTGTTCTTGTTTTACCCGTACCTGTCGCCATCGCAATAAGAATTTCGCGCTGTTTGTTTAAGATGGCATCTTCAGTTTTATGGATAGCAGTTTTTTGATATTCACGGAGTTCTAGGGTTCCCCAATGATCTTCTTTGATTTTTTCAATAATGGCGTTTTCATCTCTGGCTAAAAGCGTTTCTACTTCTTCCGGTGTTGGCCAACCGACTATTGCTCTTGGTTTGTTGGTGATAGCTCTTATGTCACGAAACCAGATACCGCTTTTTGTTTCCAGCTGCTTTTGGTATTCTCTTCCGTTGGTGGAGTAGGCTAAAGGAATAGTGTAGGTTTCTTCTGAGCTTGAAGAGATTAGCCATTCGTTAAGGTCTAACTCTATCCCCTCGTTTTTAGCAATTTGTTTAACACTATCAAGGTTAATGTCACGGCTGTATTCTTCTGCTTGTCTAAGGTCATCAGCTACATCGTTTCCAAACTTCTTTGCTTCAACAACGGCAACAGGTCTTAAGCCGATAAAAAGTACATAGTCTGCTCGTGTGTTTTTCTTAGTATGGGGGTTATAGCATGGCCATTCTGCAATAGCTAGATTTCTTCCGGCTTCGGGTCTCGCTCCTTTGGCATACTCTAGCCCGTGCGTATCTGCTTCCCAACCCGCTTCATTCAGCTTGATGTCTATGATCTCTCTGGTTTCATCTTCGTTTAGATGAATTTTGGCAGAAGCTGTTCTTACTTTTCGCTTGAGGGTTTGTTGAAGTTCTTTTTCTTGTTTTTTATCTTTCTCAATTTCGGAAAGAGCCTTTAACTTTTTATCAAAGGCCTTGTTTGTTGATTCGAGTTCACTCTCTTGATCTAAAACAGTCTTTTGAAGTTCTATTCTATCTGACTCCATCTTATCTACAATGGCAGAGAATTCACTGGCCTCTTCTTCTTGAAGTTTAATGAGCTCTTTGTTTTCCTCTAAGGCTTGATTTGCTTCTAGAAGTTTTGCCTTTAATAATTCCGCTTCTTCTTGTATCTTTTGAAGCTGCTCGGTTGGGTCACTTGGAATAAGAAAAGGTTCTTCGACAAAGTTTTCATCATTGCCAAAAGCTCTGTGATACCAGACAGCCAACTTGTGCCCCAAACGAAGTGCATCCATTGCCTGCTTGTGATCGGTATGGTATTCATGGACAGCTTTATTTCCTGCTTTGCGTACTGTATGAAACAAGTCTCTTACGACAGGATCAAGTGAAAGCTGCCTGTCTATCGCATAAAGAAGTTCATTTTGATTTTTATAAGTAAATGGAGCAATACTCAATTGTGAAGCGATCTCTTTTGAAAAGGCTTCTGAGAGTTGTCGGATTTTAATTAGGGTTGTGTTTGGATCAGCTCTAAAGAATTGTTCTGCTGCTGATGCCAATTGAAAAAATATCGGGTCATGTTGTTTTAAAAATGTGAAATTGGACTCTGCCACGGATGATCCTAAGTTTAAATATTTTTTAATGATTATAGTTAAATATATTTAAATCAAAGTAATTTGACATTTCTTAGATTATCAAAAACAATTCTTACCAAAAAAGTTCCCCTTTTCTAACATTAGGCATACAGGTAAAATCCACCTCAATTAATTAAAGGAAAACAATGGAACAAACAGAATTAATGGAACTAGCTACTAAGTATAAAGAGAGAGAAAATTCTTCTTTATCTGAAGTATTAATACCAGATGGAAAATATCTATGCATACGTCTTGATGGCTTTAAGGGCTCAAAACGATACTTAAAAGACAAAATGGTGAACCTAAAGTTTAGTAACACTTTAAAATATACAAATGATTCAATCTTCAAATCATTCAGACACTATCTTATCCAAAACTATAGTTCAGCAATTGTCTGCTCTTATGTAGTAAATGATGAAATATCAATTATTTTAAATAAAAACAATAACCACAAAGATGCCAAAAGAATTATGAAGCTGTGTACTCTATTTGCGGGACTTGCCTCTTCAACATTCAGTTTAAAATTTAATAAAAAGAATAAGACAGATAGTTTTGTATTTGATGCAAGACCTATACTTTTAGATGAAGATGAAATATCTGAGTACATTCGTCATAGGTACTTGTTTTCTATTAGGTATGCTTATTGGAAAGCTTTGAGATTAGCTGAAGTCCCCAATGCTAATGATGACGATATTAAGGGTAATATTGATAATGCTATTGAGCTTGCCATCGATAACGACTTAAAAGAAAAATCTGAGGAAGCCATATCTACCTATGGTTTTTATCTTCCTCAACAAGCTTTAAAGCCTGAATATTTAGCAATAGAAATAAATAAGCAGAATATGTCCCAAGATAATTTAGATCAATACATTAGCAATTATCTAAACTACTTACATTCAACTCAAAGGTAAAGGAGTCACTAATGACCCAAGACGAACTAGATACATGGTCGGATATTAATAATCCTAACAATGACGCAGATATGGATGACTGGGCAGATATTCACAATCCAAATAATGATGACTATATTGGTGATGATGAAGATGATTAAAAAGAGTGCTTAGGCACTCGGGCCCGTTCATAATAACGTTCTACCTCTAAATAAGCCTCATCAAAAAACTTATCATAATTTTCATGCATCCAAGAAACTATTTCTGCATCCGTCTCAAATGTTTTTTCGTCATTTATATTTAGCTTCTGTATGAGTTTAAAGTAGTTTGACCAGAACAATGATA
>Ga0316206_1000494_pt1 | contig 51256 bp, 48 predicted proteins | sample 6monthpyrite_MG_FD_204942 | JGI IMG/M metagenome (GOLD analysis project Ga0316206, IMG submission 204942) | Microbial mat bacterial communities from mineral coupon in-situ incubated in ocean water Damariscotta River, Maine, United States -... | ecosystem: Environmental > Aquatic > Marine >...
TGAAACAAAACAGCTTGGACATCGAAGAATACTTATAAATCCAGATGTTGTTGCAGCAGCACTAAATTTTGTTCTGAAACCAAATATTGAAACACAAGGTAAAGTTTCATCATGAGCTACCCCACAGCAAGCAATGGAGAATAGTACCCAGCGAGATTTAACTAAATAGCGCAATTCAATGACCTTAAACTAAATTTCATTTAAAGCGTTACCCCATCAACAATTTGCAAGGAAGCTTCTATTATGTCTATATCGTCACGCCGTAAAAATAAAACCATCAACTGTCAGGAAACAACTGAGGTTAACTGCTCTATAGGTAATACTACTTGTCGGGAGTCTGAAGCTGTGGAAGTTATTGAACACTCAGAATCCAGTAAAAAGTTGAATTCGTGGCTGTCGCAGATTGAGAGTCATCAGCTCAATGGTATTCCGATGACGGTGATGGAATACACAGCTATTGTTTATTGGCTACAACAACTTGAAAGAAAACAGCTGATTTCATTGGATTTACTCGCTCGTTTAGAAAGTTTTCGAAGAAAAGGTTTTATAGAACTTGTTGGCCATCAACCGGCAAAAGCCAATGAAAGCTGGCGCTTGCCAAAGAAGGTCCTGTGTAAAGCTAGTCGAGAAGAGATTTTGTTCCATCAAGCGCTTTTTCACTCTGGAGTCCACGGTATTTTGGGCTCAATACGGATCATTTTGACTGACTATATTGCTAAACGAAGAGACATTTTCTATCTTTTGGCTCTGCTCGCTTCTTTGTATGTCCCGGCAGTTTTTACAGTGTTGGTTGGCGTACTCACCGGCCATATTTTTGCATCGATAACTGAATTTTTTATTCATAGAGATGTTGCACATGCGACTGGCAAAAAAAAGAGGAAGTTCAGCACTCTTGGAAAAATAGGTCACTATATGACTCTACTTTATACAGAACATTCAGTTCATCATGGGAGCGTCAGTCGCAATTACACAGAAATCTTCGCTCCAGCCGACACCGGTACGTCGGACGCTTATGCTAAACGGGATGCTCGAAGAGACCAGGTTGAGAAGTGGGTTCTCAACCAAGGCGGCGCTCCCCTTCTTCAGTCAGTACGCAAGAGTTTCTACGGCCTCACCTCCTCAAACTTGATGAGAACCCACCTCTTCTTTATTCCAAGTTCAATTCTTTTGACGTTACTGAGCCATCATGCAGCCCAAGCCGTCGGTTTACAGCCCGGCATAGTTTTTAATGCAAGTGTGTTCGTGATATCTCTCATGTGGATTGCGAACTCCACGATATATCATGTTTACTTGCATATGACTCGAGAAGATGGCCTAAAAAAGGCCAATCCGATATTGCGGTGGTATCTCAAAACAAGACTTTCAAACTTTATTGCCCGATCACATCGTACCCATCATACGATGGGTGGCCGAGTGAATCAAAACTTGACCCCCTTTGCCGATTACTTTTCGGCGTGGAGCCCGGTAAGTATTGCGGATCTAATAGAACTTAGAAAACGAAAAACATTTTATTGAAACAGGGAGAAAATAATGAAACTTGAAACTATTTTACTCTACATAGTCAACCGAATTGATGCGATCTCACCAAGACTTGCCGCTCGATTGAGTGTTGAACTTCTGTTTCGCCCAAGAAAATCAGCTAGAAGCAAAAAAGAAAAAGCGTTTTGGTCAATGGGACAACCGATCGAATTTGCGAGTGGCTGCCACGGACGAGTCTTTGGGTCAGGAGAGACAAGTATTTGGATCGTCCATGGATGGATGAGTCGCGGCTCTAAACTACAAAACCTAATAACGGCATGCCTAGAAACCGGCAGCAAAGTTATTGTTTGGGATGGACCTGGTCACGGCGATAGCCCAGGAAATCGAACGAGTCTTGCTCCATTCACCAAAATTTTATTGAGTGATATTCATAACTCCGGGAAAAAACCAGATGCAATTATTGGCCATTCTTTTGGTGGCGCGGCCTCGGCTTATGCTTGCCGACTGGGCTTAAACGTGAAACTTTTAGTTCTTATTTCTGCGCCGAGTTCGTGCGTGGGAGCGTTTGAGAGATATTGGGATATTCTTGACCTGGGGGCTAAGGCTCGCAAAAGATTCATGGAAATAGTTGAAAACGAGACGGGTATTGAGGTTGACTCAATGAGCTCTGTGAATTTTATCGGCGAACTTCCACAAAAGGTACTTGTCATTCACGATGATGAAGATCGAATGGTCCCACTATCAGATGCCACCGACCTTAGGCAAGTACGCCCTGATATTGAATTCTTGGAAACAAGTCAGTTAGGTCATAACAGCGTACTACAAGACCCAATAGCATGTTCGCGAGTGTCCGATTTTCTTAAGAGTAATTTGTCTTTGACCGACAAAAACCCCTTGCTAACAACATCACGTTGATTTCATAGAACGCATGCAAGGTCAGGCATTACTTTTCATATTTGCGTCAATAGCTTAAGGTGGGTGTCCTGTTTATTTACTTTTATTTTAACTAACGTCTCAGGATTGCAATCCATCGGTAAAAATTAAGTAAGCTTGCTAAAGAACCTGCCACATAAGTCAAAGCCGCTGCTTTTAATATTTTATGTGCATGCTTCGACTGCATATCATTAATGTATTCGCCCTCAATTAAAAGCGGCATAGCGCGCTTAAAACTAGCATCCCACTCAACTGGCAGAGTGACTAAATGCACGAGTGTGCCAAATGCAATGCCCAAAATGCCCATAAAAAAAACAGCACCGCCAATAACAGGTGAACGGGTTACTAATGTAATAACTGGCATAGCAAGAATAGCCATACTGCCTAATTTCTCAAAGTAGACAGCAAAATGTACAAGTTTATGACGTAATTTAAATATTGGATAAGCAGATGCATGCTGCATGGCATGCCCAACTTCATGTGCTGCAACTGTAATTGCTGTAAGAGATTTACCGCTGAAATTAACAGGTGATAAACGTACCATTTTAGCGACAGGATCATAATGATCCTGTCCTGGTTTCGTTTCTTCAACAGAAACGTCATCTATGTTCAACGTTTCAAGTAAATGTACGGCGAGCTCCCCACCTGTGCCAGGAAATAAATCATCAGGCTGCTGATATTTTGTTAACACCTTTTTGACCCAATAACCTGGCCAGAAGACTAAACCTAGAATAAGAACAATGACAATAATGATTAAAAGTACATGCATAAGTTAAGCTTGAGACAGTTTTATAAATTTAAATTTAAATTTTTTTAATTATCAATTAAGCCGAACAAACTCAATATCAACCGCGCCACTCTGATCATTGGCATGGACTTCGAGTAAATCCGCATGCCGATTAACCAGATAGGCACATGAGACCGATTTAGCCGAGTCATTATCTTGCTGCAGGGCCTTGATAAGATTCATCGCCACAAAAACGATACGCTGTTGACTATCGGGTTGTTTAAACAACTCACCGCGAATTTTAATGCCCTTATCCATATCAGCATCCATTTTGTCGAGAAATACCAGTTGCATATCTTCGAGGGTTAAATTTTTATCAAACTCATATACAAGTTCATTATTGATAAACACAGATAATCTATTCATTGCTTTAAACCAGAGTATTTAAATTGCCTGATAAAACAGACATGGGTTATTTGATTTTCAGTTATGTTAAGTTGCCAACCGGGCCTGTCTCTTATTGCTTTTTGTAAAGGAGTCGGAGGCGTTTAATATTAAACTCTTTTGCTCATGCATGTAAAAATATTCGCAAGTGATACTAGCAACCCTCACTATTTGGTCAATTTTTAATCCCTCCGACACCTTTAATTTTCATGCGTTTCCTTTAACTATTCTGGCACCAATTTTATATTTTCAATCGAGTCTAACCCTATTGATTTATTGATTGTGAATATTATTTTTTATTCTATAGAAGCTAATACATTTACCAATGCCAATAACTCATGGCATATTTCAATTAACTCATTCAGCAATTGCCCATCAATATCTAAATGCCCTTCATATTCAGCCAGGTTTCTTGCATTATGGCATTTATCCAGCACGCGCCACTTGGCACGACTCACGCCCAAGGTGTGCTGCAAACACTGAAATACTAAATAGCGGCTTTCAGAGCGATAGCCATGCCAACGCAATGCTGCCAAAGACAATGAATGTGCCGCGCTATAGGCTAGGAAAAACCGACTATCCTCCGACAAACCCTCAATGCGTACATCGCGCAATTTGGTTTCTGCTGCACTTAACATACCGGCAAACTCTTGCGCGTTTGCGGGTTCGGATTTCAGTTGTTTAATTTTGACTAAATTATCGAACTCTTTCATTTGGCATTCCTTGCACTTAAATTGTTAGTTATTTAACAGCAAATTAATTTTGGGCTGCTCCATTACACCCAGTATAAAACTTTGCGATTCATCCACACGCTTAGTAAACTCCGCTGGAGAATACAGAGTTGGGTTAACCGTACGCTGCAAACGCGTTTCAACCGACTCCAGCCTTTGCATAATATCGGCGTAACTTAAGCCCTCACCCACCAGCATCACATCCACATCACTGGCGGCGTGGGCTTCACCCTTGGCTACCGAGCCATAAATAAAGGCTCGCTCTAAATTAATTAACACTGGAGCCAAAGCCTCACGAACTACATCTGCAATGCCAAAGGTTTTTTGCACAATGTGCTTAAGCTCGTTAAAAATCGGGCTGGCTTTATTCGCCTGATAATGATTTTGATTACCCTGATGGCTCACCACCAATAAACCCGCCTCACCCAATTTAGCCAGTTCCCGGCTAACAGAGCCTCGGCCAATCGACGCAATACGTACTATTTCATTTAAATAAAAGCTGTTCTCGCAATGCCCATACAACAAGGCCAGCACTCGCTGTTGCGTTTTGGTAAACAACGCATCCCCAATACTTACACCTGACATGACTTAATCCATAATAAGACCCAATTTGGGTATCATAGACCCCAAAATGGGTCTTATCAAGCTTTACCCCTAACCAGCTAGATATCCAGTTATGACTGAAGTGGCTGAGCTGGGTATATCCTTACCTATTATTGCAATTAACTATTTAGGTAACTTTTTTCTATAACTTTAAAGGGGCCGGTGACAAATAGTAATACTAATGATTCGCAATTGTCACCGCCCCCTTTATTTCTTAAATCTCCCTTATCTAATACGTCTGCTTCCACGCCCCCACATAGCAAAAAGAAAATTACCCTGTCACTTATTGGTTCTTTATCTGGCGGTGTTAGATTAAGGTGGGTGCTAGCTGACTATTGAAAATCATCAGCGTTATGATTTGTCGTCGCCCTAGTTTAATTTTTTCTGCTCGCAACTCCTGAACACAACCATAGCGCACCCTTACAAAATGAACCCCAGCAAGATTAGTGTTACTGACTATCACCAACGCAGCAAACACCGTATGCAACAATTCGCCAGCGGCCCGGACGGCCTCGACTGGGCCAGCCAACCGAATCCATTTCGCGAATTTTCCGTCTGCCCGAAAATTGAATTACCACTGGCCACACCACAGTTACACGCCAGCTTTGCTGACCTTTACCAACGCGATAAAATCCCCTTCGCAAAAATAGATGCCGATACCATTGGCGCTTTATTTGAACTGGCCATGGGTCTGTCGGCATGGAAAGTGGCTGGCGACACGCGTTGGGCACTGCGTAACAATCCATCCAGTGGCAACCTGCATCCCACTGAAAGTTATTTGATCACCTCCGGCATTGATGCTATTGCGGCGGGTGTTTATCACTATCACAGTTATTCACATTGCCTTGAACAACGTTGTGCCTTCACCACTTCAACGCCAGCCGATAGTTTACTGATTGGTTTGTCTTCCATCCACTGGCGCGAAGCCTGGAAATACGGTGAACGCGCTTTCCGTTATTGCCAGCACGATGTCGGCCATGCCATTGCCGCCTTTTCTTATGCGGCGGCCACTCTGGGCTGGCAGGTTGAGGTGCTTGAGCCCTGCAGCGACGAACACGTTAACGCGCTTTTTGGCTTCAACCGCACAGAGGATTTTAGCAACGCCGAACATGAAACCGCCGATGTGCTGTTACGCATTCACCCCCGTGCGGAACCCCGAAGTGAAGCCGGGGAAGAAGTTAGCCCGGTTAATCTGGATGAACTCGCCAGCTGCGCTCAGCAGGGTGAGTGGCATGGGCTGGCGAATGGCCTAAGCCCGCCATCACATATCGACTGGCCGGTGATTGATGACATCAGTGACACCTGCATCAAGCCACAAACCGAGAGCGCAGGCTGGTGCCCACCGCCGTTGCCCGAATTAATGGCATGCCCATCAACCGCGCTCGCCAGCCGCATTATTCAACAACGGCGCAGTGCCCAGGCTTTTGATGGTGTGAGCACGCTGCCTTTAGAGCATTTTTATCGCATGCTCGATTGTGTTTTACCTCGCCACAACACGCTCCCCTTCGACAGCCTGGACTTTGCACCGCGCATCCATCTGGCGATATTTGTTCACCGCGTTGAGGGCCTGGAATCCGGCTTATATGTTTTAGCTCGATCAGCCAGCGGTGAAAAGATGCTACGTGAAAATTTGAGCGCGGATTTTGACTGGATCAAACCGGCGAGCACAGCCGATCATCTCGGCTTGTATCTACTCACCGCCGGCAACGGCGAAAACGCGGCACGTGCCATCAGTTGCCGCCAGGACATTGCCGCCGACAGCGCATTCAGCCTCGGCATGCTGGCAGAGTTCGATAGCAACATTGAGCACAGGCCCTGGCAATATCGGCAACTGTTCTGGGAAGCCGGCATGCTTGGTCAAACGCTGTACCTGGAAGCCGAAGCCGCCGATGTAAGCGCCACTGGCATTGGTTGTTATTTCGATGACACCATGCACGAAATACTGGGCATAGAGAACACGGCGTTACAGAGCATGTACCACTTTACGGTAGGCACGGCGATTACGGATGAAAGAATTGCGACAGAGCCAGCGTATCAGCATTTGAAAGATAGATAAATTTACAGGAGCACTGCTGACTTACATATTAATCAAGGAAGTGCAAAAGGCAAAAGGTGTCGGAGGGATTAAAGTTTAATCTCACCGACACCTTTAATTCACTAACTTGTTATAGTGAGCGGTTATGTAAGGTTAAGGCGTTATAGACATGAAAATTAAAATAGGACTTCGTCAACCCTGGGACCGCAGTTTCAGGTATCCAGTGTATATCGGCTTTTCAGAGTCACTAGATTCCTGCCGACCCAGGAATGACTGTGTTTTGTAAGTTAACGGGACAGCAGTGAAATCTAATAACTTTTAAATAACGAGAGCTATAAAAGACCGAATCAAAATTCGGTCTTTTATAGCATTGAAATTTAATGGCTTAAGGTTTACCCAGGCTTTTCTAAAACAATTTTTTTAGTTAATACTTCAAGCGGATTAGTAATGCCAAACACTTTTATCATAGTAAAACTTGCTTAATTTTTTCTATAATAATCGCTTTATTTGCTGGTTTTTTAATAAACTCCTTGGCACCAAGCATCTGCGTTGTTGTGTATACATCATTATTTGCATGTGATGTCAGCATTATTACGGGTATATTTTTGACATCTGGTATTTCCGCGATTTTCTCAAGAAAATCTCCCGCATCACCATCCTCAAGTTCGTAATCAAGTAAAACAACATCTGGGCTAACCGCAGCAATAGCGCTAACAGCTTGATAGACACAACTTGTCGCCTCCACACTGTATTCACCAGTTTGCTCAAGCATCGTTTTTACCATTTCTCTATAAACATCATTATCTTCAACAAGCAGAACTTTCTTAGTTAACTTAGATGACAAATCATCAAGCCTGGAAAGGACTTCATCATACTTCTTCTTGTTTAATGCCATTCTTTGTTTAAAATCCAGCATTGATGAGGAAACATGTTGGCTACACTCTTGTAAAATATTTTCTACGTTAAACTGTGAATATATTTCGGCTTCGTCATTTATTTCAAGCTCAGTCAGCGGTGTCGATGATGCATTACTCTTTTCAACCAGCTTAGTAGAATATTTTTTAATGCTGCTCTTTATATTCTGCGCCGCAGAATGGATACCTGCCTGAGCTTTTCCAGAAATCTCATCTACTTCTTTCACAGGATCCATCATGTTACTGCCTTGCTGAGATACTGACCGGCCTAGTTTTGAAATATCTCGATTACTACTTCTCTCATTTTCAAGCGCAATAGATTCAATTGCTTTTTTGATCTGCAAATTAATTCTGCATCTATCAATCTCTGGTTTAAAAACCAGATAATCAAAAAAAATATTAGCTATGCATTTTTTAAATGCCGTATTTATATCCCTGCTCTCACAAATCAATACTGCTCGATGCTTAATATTAATAAACTCTTTAGATTGGTTTATTAATTGCTGGTATATTCTTTCAGAATCATTAATAGAGGCATGTTTAAATAAAACAACATCTGGTTTGATGCTCTCGAAAAATTGTATCGCTGAAGTCTCATCCATGGCCATTTCAAAATCAGTGACTTTTACCTTGACGCACTGCAACACATCATTAAATACATCTTTTTCATCAGTCACCAATAATATCGCGCATTCCTTTTTGATAAGGGCTACTCCTTAGTAAATTTAATAAACAATTAATACTCAGAGATATAATCACGACAGCGCGTGAATTCACCCATTAAAGATTCGTACAAGCTCTGTAAGTCTTCCTTTTTATTCAAATCCGACTTATCTTCAAGTCCCTGACACAGGGTAGCAAAATCCTCTGCACCTATCGCTTTTGCTGATGATTTTAGCCTGTGCGCAAGGGATTTAACCAATCCATAGCCATCAGCGTCTAGCGCAGATTTTATCTCCTGCATATCCCCTGGCACTGAATCAACGAATTTAATAAAAAACATTTTAATAACTTCCTCATCATCACCAATAAGGCCCTTTATTACGCTTAAATCTATCGGACTAGTATTAGAATTCATTATCTCTCTATGTATAAATTTGAATAAATATTACCTTAATGCGCTTAAATATTTAGTAATTAATCGCTACTCTCACAAATACAACGGCCAACTTGTATACCTATACTTACTTATTATTTTTTTCCCAGTCTTTATACCATGCATATACATCTTTCCCGGGGAGTGGTCGACTAATAAAGTAACCCTGGGCTAATGTACAACCAAGGCTTGAGACCAGCCCAAGATCCTCGTCATTTTCAACGCCCTCAGCAACTATAGTCATATTAAGTTTGTGCGCTAACGCTATACTAGATTCAAGTATTGCCCGGGCAGCTTTATCATGTAAAGCACCATTTACAAACGCCCTATCAATCTTTAACTCCTTAAACGGTATCCGCTGGAGTTGCTCCATTGAAGAATACCCTGTACCAAAATCATCTATCGATAAGCCAATACCTTTAAGGCTAATGCGAGTCAGTATATCTAACGCTGAAGTAATATCTTCCATCAATCGACTTTCAGTTATTTCAAGCATTATTTTTGACACATCTAACTCATGTTGTTTCGCGCATTTTACGACATATTCAGGAAGGTCAAGACGCACCAGAGAGTCTACTGAAATGTTTACACTCAGATTAATATCAAGCCCCAGAGATTTCCACTCACGACATTGCTGCATAGATTTACGCAAAACGATATCTGTCATATCATCGATCAGGTTTAGTTTTTCAGCCATGGGTATGAAATTATCCGGGCCTATCAAACCTCGTTCTGGGTGTATCCAACGAACCAGAGACTCAACACCAAAAAGTAGTTTGCTCGCTATGTCTATTTGCGGCTGAAAATAAACGACTAACTGATCTTCTTCGAGTGCACGTCTAAATTCATCTTCAGTCACTACGATATCATTGTGTCGCGCAGCAACCGACTTAGCCCCCCACAAGTGATAACAGTTTTGTAAGCTGGGGCATAATTATAGGTTTTTCTAATGCGCCCAACATATTAAGACCACGATCTCGTGCAATATTTTCTGCTGAGCGAAGCAATCTCTCTTCTTCAGCACTAATTAAAATAATATGGCCGGTATATTTTTTCGCCGCTAGATGGCGTAAAAATTCTATCCCGTCCATTCCTGGCATATTAAGGTCGAGCAATAATATAGATGGTGGAATTTCTAAATCGTTAATTAAATCCATTGCTTCTTCACCCGACGATGCAGAAACAATATTATTAATTCCTATCTTTTTCAGCCTTGATGTCATTAAGTCAATTACGAAGTCATCATCATCAACGATCAGTGCATCGTCTATATTAACTTTTACCTCTTTTTCAGAAAAATTTAGAAGATTATTAATATAGGCTTCTACATCATGCATCGCCAATTCAATCCGTGGCAGTGCATTTTCAATAATACTCCAGTCATCATTATTTGATGCGAACTCAAGTTCTTTACAGATAGCGGATAAATTTAATGCGCCTACAGCACGCGATGATGATTTTAAATTGTGACAAACATTTTTCACATCTTTGTTAGATCTAACATTATATGCTTGATGAAGATTGTTTAATTTATCGAACAATGTATCGAGAAAGAGCTTTAAAAAATGCCTCTGCTTATCTGGGTCACTGCCAATGTACTGCGACAGATATATTTCGTCTATGGCTTTAGAAGAGTCTGTTTTTATAGATATCGGTAAAAATGATACAGAATCTTTCTTATAAACGTCCTGTTCAATCTCGGATTTATCCAGCGATGCATCAATTTCTACGTTCTGACTATCTGCAAGCCATAAATCGAATTTGTCTTTGAGCGTATGCAAATCAACTGGCTTAGAAAGATAATCATTCATACCTTTTTCTTTGCAATGCCTTGCTTCGTCTATTTCAGCGTTTGCAGTAATAGCAATAATGATTATATTTTTAATGTTGCTACTGTTTGAATGCCTTATTGCATCTGTTAGTTGGTAACCATCCATCTCAGGCATATGAATATCGGTTAAAAGCAGCACATAATTATTGTTATGCAACATTTCCAATGCTTTATGTCCATTTGCGGCAACGTCAGCGGTATAACCTAATGTATTTAACTGTAATGTAATTAGCTGCTGATTTATCTCATTGTCTTCTGCAATTAGAATACGGCCTTTACTTTTTCCCTCATGATTATTAATTGGCAAAGGCGTACTGGTATTAACGGCTTCTAACGCAGGCTCAATATCTGCAGTGGTTAATGGAATATCAACCATAAAAGTGGTCCCTTCACCATAGCTACTTTCTACTGAGATACTCCCACCCATTAACTCAACCAGTTTTCGTGTTATAACCAGCCCAATGCCTGTTCCCTGTATATCACTTCGTTCGGCGCCTAAGCGGTTAAACGACTGAAAAAGCTTGTCAAGATTTTGCTCTTTAATACCAGTGCCACTGTCTTTAATAGAAATACGATTCAGCCTGTCTGTAATATTCTCACAACGAATAATCACCGAGCCATCAGTCCTATTATATTTTATTGCATTACTAAGCAGGTTTAACAGAACCTGCTTTATGCGAACTTTATCTGCAAGTATCCAGAGGCCTTTGCAAGTTTCATCAACATCAGTTGACAATTTAATGCCATTTTTCATCGCCTGAGGTTTTACCAGCCTTATACATTCAACTATTACTATTTCTATGTTCACTGCTTCAATTGATAAATTAACATGACCCGCTTCAATTTTTGCCAGATCGAGGACATCATTAATCAGTGCTAATAATAAATTTCCTGCATTAAATATTTGAGTTGCATGTTTTGCCTGCTGAGTCGTTAGTGTTGTTTCATACTGCAGTAACTGTGCAAAACCCATAATTGCATTCAAAGGTGTGCGCAGTTCATGGCTCATGCTAGAGAGAAACTCTGATTTTGCGCGGTTAGCCTGCTCTGCATCATCCTTTGCTGCAATCAGGGATATTTCTGCCTGTTTGCGCTCACTAATATCACGTACTACCCCCGTGAATCGACGCTCATCACCAAGCTGTACCTCACTGACTGATAAATCCATAGGGAACACAGAGCCATCTTTACGTTTACCATCAACTTCTCGACCAATGCCGATGATATGCGCCTCACCCGTCCACATATAGTGCTCGAGATAGCCATCATGAGCACTATGGTAAGGCTCTGGCATCAGCATATTAATATTCTTACCCAGAACTTCTTTGGCTTTATAACCAAATATATTTTCAGCCGCAAAGTTAAATGATTCTACTATCCCCAATTCACTTATAGTGACAATACCATCCGCTACCGTGGCGAGAACCGAGTTCGCTTTTTCCTCGCTATTACGTAAGGCATTTTCCATTGCGTAACGAAGCGTCTCGGTCTTTTCGGCCTCGATCACATTCATAACTGTAGATAACATAGGCTGTAACAGCTGTACAGTATCTGCCGTGTATGCAAGTTTTCTGTTTGCAATACCCACAACGGCGATGAGTTTGTCTCCTAATTTAAGTGGTATTCCCATAAACGAAGCCACACTTGCATGATTAGAGTCTTCTATAAACACTTCATCTTTTGATAAACTATTTAAAATTACAAGCTCACCACTCCTTGCAACTTTACTTAACAGGTTATCAATTTGTTTAAGTGTATTCCGCGGCAACGATGACGAGGCCAGGCCTTCGTTTTTCTGATTGTAATGTGCACTATAACTACTACAGCGCAACTCGACAGATTGTGACGGCCCTGCCTCTTCAACGACTTCACAAATAACACCAAGCTCACTTTCAGTTATATCTAAAACGCCACTAAGCAGCTGCCTAAAAACTTCGACACGATCATTACCTGATATAAACTGCTCCTGCGCCGAAAATATATGCTCTAACATCGTGCGCTGTACATATTTTTCTGACTCAGACGCTTTGCGTTCTGACACATCTCGAACTAAGGCGACAAAGCGTGGCCGCCCCCCCAGTGGCTCAACATACTGCAGGTGAATATCTACCGGCATCAGCGAACCATTTTTATGTGACTGCACTGTCTCAAAATTAATCGCGTGTTTCTTGCCTGTCACTAATGGATCAATGAATTCTTTAAATGTTTCAGCTGTAAAATTCGGCTTAATATCTAGCGGTGTCATCTGCATAAATTCTGCTTCTGAATACCCAGTGTTATCAATTGCGCTCATATTTACGTAGAAAAAATTAAGCGTTACCGGGTCAAACATAAATATCATGTCGACTGTTTGATCCAGCGTTTGCTTAAAGCGGCTTAAATTATCCTGAATTTTTTTGAGATCATTAATATCTGTAATTGAACCTGAAATACGTACAGGTTTACCATCTTCATCTCGCAAGGCAATACCCCTACAGCGATACCAGCGGTACTCACCACTCTTGGTCTGCTGACGATATTCCACATCGTAGGGTATATCTGCATCATTAAAGTGCGCATGCAAGGCGGCATTAATGGCTTTCCTGCCCTCAGGCTCAATATTTAGTAACCATGCGTCGTGGTCATCATCAAATTCATTTATTTCATAACCCAGCATCCTTTTAAACTGCGGTGATCGGTATACAAAATTTGTTTTCAAATCCCAGTCCCAAAGTCCATCGCTAGAGCCCGCAACTGCTAACTCATAACGCAGCTCAGACTCTTTCAGGGATTGCTCTGCTTTGTTGCGTCGACAGTTGCTTACCGCCAATGAAATATGATCGGCAATATTGTGTGCAAACCGCTGATCTTCCAGTGACCATTGACGTTCTTCACCGATTTGCTCATTACATAAATGACCAAATATTTCGCCATCCACCCAAATAGTTAGGTCTAACAGGGCCTGTGTGCCCTGAGGTATCAGATAGTCTTTTGCAAATTCGCTTGTCCGGGGATCAAACGCCGCATCTCGCTCTACAATCACTTTGCCAGCGTTTAGCGCTTTAAAATATTCTGGGTATTTGCTGACCTCCATATCATCAAAAATAGTATGTTCAGCATTTTTAGCGTCGTATGAATCCGCGCAAAGAATTTTACTGTGATCGTCATTATCTAACCAGATGCTGACACGAGAAGACTTTAGCCCAGTACACGCCGCTTCGGTAATCGTTTCGAAAATCTTTTGCATATCACAGGGATCGACATCTTTTTTCTCCACCAGCCTGGACATAAGCTCATGCTGTTTTATATATCGCTCTGTTGACTCCTTTTGTTTCATAAAGAAGGGTTTAATGAGAGATACAAAGAAATAGGCACCGATACATACAAAAATAATTGCGACCACAGATGCCAACAAGGCGATGAATAAATAGGGCTTAAGCAACTCTGAAATATTAACTTTAACCACCAGGCCAATGTCATACTCCGGCATGTATTGATACGCTGCCAACACTCTGGTTCCGTGATGATCCAGACCTATAACAGTACCGGTTTTATGTAAGAGTGCGAGTCGCATGGGTTCAGCTAGCGTTGATTTCAGGGGAACTGAAAACAGGCTCGGACTGGATTGTTTATGGTGCAGTGAGTGGCCTTCGAAAGGCTCACCTTGAACACCAAATAGCATAAAGTTTATCTGATCGTTTTTAAGTTTTGCCACTGCATATTCAATGCTATTACCCCTTTTTTCAGCAGCCTGATTCATTCCCTGCATTTTTTTGATTACATTGAGGATAAGCATACCCCCTGAATTTTCATCTCTTTCCTGCTCTGTTTCTTCCATTTGCTGCATGGTATGCAGCAGAGTGACCTTGTCATCCAGGCTCTCAGCTAGCAAGCGGGATTCTTGTTCAAGCATAAGGTAATAAAGAGAGGTGACTGTCGCACTGACAGCAACGACGGCAATTAACGATAAAATAGAAACGAGCTTTAATATGCCGGTGTTTTTAAAAACTTCAGTAAATGTCATATTGCCCTATTATAAAAAATGCATTTCAGAATAGCCATACGCGCGTCTAAGCAATAAGTATGGACAAGCAAATAGTTAAAAAAATCCTTTTGATTAATAATAACCACTAAAAATTAACGGGTAAAGCATTTATACCTGTTTTATAGATATAATCAATGAGGTAAGACTTGATCGATATAAGCTCATCGCTCAATAACCGCCACAAACTCACCAACCACCCGCAATTCACCTGCCACTTCATTCTCAAACACCAAATCCTCATACCCTTCAATATAACTCTCAGGCTTCAACACAATTCGACTATGCCGCCACTCATCACTTTCACCCGCCTTCTCACTGCTATAACGCTTTACGGTATATGAAGCACCGGTATCTGCATCTTGTATTTCTCTATGTTGCACTACGACTATTTTATTATTACGGCTACCACCCTGATCCTGTTTAAATAAACACCATGCGCCATTGGATATACGTTTATTCATTGACTCACCTACTACCCTTGCAACAAAGTGCCCGGGCTGTGGGCGGAATGAGTCGGGCAATTCTACCCAGTCGTACTCATCTACTTGCTGTTCTTCACTAAACTGACCTGCAGCTAACTCTAAGTTATAAATGGGTACAGCATTCACGAAGGGCTTTACCTCATCTTGCGTTAATAGTTTTAGTGTTAGGCCTGGATAGGTTTCTGTTTCGGATTGTTGGCTTTGAACTATTTGCTTTTGTTGTGCTGTTTTGTTTGATTGGGCTGCTGGTTGAATAACGTCTTTTGCTAGTTGTGCGAAGTATTCATTGGTTTCATCATCTGTACAGTAGAGGTAGCAGCCTTTTTGCCCGCGAGTCATTAGAGTGCGGTAGGTGTTTTTTATAATTCTTTCTACTTTTATTATGGCTGCCTGCTTATTTTCCCTCAGTGCTTTTTTATAACCTCGGAGTGATTGATCTGTTTTGGCACGTTTATCAGGCTGTATAACGACTTGGCCATTCCTTATTATCAGGTCGTCACCTATGATCACGCCAATATAATCCACCTCTAGCCCCTGACAGGTATGTATGCACCCGACTTCATTTACGGTTTCTGGCTTTTTAATCCATAAACCACCATCAAGCTTTAAGTTCCATTGCATTGCAAAGTTATGTTCTTCTATAACGATATCGGGTAAGGCGCTGGTTTCTACTTTTTGACTAATCCAGTTCCAGCAATAACCCGCGACTAATCTGGCTTTGTTATTGAGTTCATTTTTTTTGAATATGGCATCTCTTAACAGCTTGGGATCATTGAAAACCTTAAAGTCATATTCGATATCTTTGAGAGTGTCATTGGCGGTGATTTTTATTTCTAATACATTATCTAGCCATGCCAGATAGCCATCTGAACCATTACAACGAAACTGCGATGCGAGCTCTAAATTATGTACACTGGCACCTAGTTTTTTAGCCCAGCTTTCTAATTTCTGTTTTTCGCCGATATCTTGCCAATGAATTCTTTGATCATCATCTACAAAAAAAATACTGCATTTAGTGGCATTGATAATATCCCTTATTTGATTGCCATCTACCGGATCGTATTGCCCTCTTTCAATTAGCCTATGTGCTTCATCAACAATGAGTGCATCAAAATCGTTCTTTGATGATTTTACGTATGAGCCTGAGCCTTTAAACATATTTGTAATACGGCCGTGTTTAAATGAGCCGGTTAATACACTTTCATATACTTTTCTGGGAGCAGCATTTTTTGTAACATACTGTACAAGCAAACGTTTAGCCGTGAGCTTCACCAGCAAGTTAATTGCCACCACTGATTTACCTGTGCCGGGGCCGCCCTCTACAATTAATACATTTTTATTTTTTACTGTGCTTTCATTTGCGAGATTAAGTGCTGTTTCATATACCAGTTTTTGTTCATCGACCATGAAGAACTCTTCATTACCCTTAAGCATAGACGAGAGACAATCAGCCAGATTTTTTGACGGCCTGATTCTTCCATTTTCAATTTCAAACATCACCTTACCGGCATCACCATGCTTTATATGCTGCTTGATAAAGTTACTAAGCTTTTCGGCGTCTGATCTTATGAATACTGGAGCTTGCGATAAATAGGGTTCGTAGCGTGCATGTTTAATAACATCGTCTGCCACCATATTATGTAAATACGCACAGGGCTTAAGCTTTATATCTTGCTCTTGTACGGATTCATTAAAGTCTTCTAGTAATGCGGCGTAGGTCCACGCCTGATAGGACGGATGATTAACTTCACGCACTCCCCCTCCAACATAGGTTCTTACAATTGCGTCTTTGTCTGTCAGTTGCGCATCCGACCATTGTTTGAGCTCAACAATAACTGCCGTGCTATTTTTATGTTCATTAATGCCGGTAAGTATAATATCGATGCGTTTAGAGGTTTGCGGAATTTTATATTCAATAGCTACTCCTGTGTCATTAGGTATGCCACTGTCTTCGAGTGCATTGCTCATATACTGCATGGAATTTTTCCATGAGTTTATTTCTGACTGGTTAGTGTTGTTGCCAAGGTGACGTTTATAGGCTTCGAGAATGCGTTCTTCAATCTGGTTATTGAGGACATCCTGTCTAAACTCAGCTTTGGTTGAAGAATATACAATCACTAATCATCTAGCTCCGTATATTTCTTCGCATTTCCCTTTGCCTTTTCCACAGGATATTTTTTTTCGTTTAGCTCAATTTTACTTTGCGCGGCTTTAAGGAGATCTATATCGAGTTTATCCGCTAGCCGGATAAGATATATCAGCGTATCGGCTAACTCGGTTTCTACTTCATCTAATTTTTTTTGAGGTAAATTGCTGCTTTGTTCTTGAGTGAGCCACTGAAAGTGTTCAACGATTTCTGCTACTTCGGCACTGAGGGCCATAGAGAGATTTTTAGGGGAATGAAATTGATCCCATTCACGTGCCTCAGCGAATTCGCGCAGGCGTTGCTTTAACTCATTTAAATCTGGACGACTCATAGATGTTTAGCCCGCCAGGGCTATCCCTTTACCAATTTTTTAACTAACCCTCCCTGCCCTTTGTTATTTAACGCGCATCCTGCGTATTTATTATTTCCAAGATACTACCACAGTAAAAAACTTAGTAAACATAAGGTATTGATACATATACCTTAAAGGGACATGTCCGGACATTTAAGCTTATAGATGCCTATTTTAACCGTGAGACGACAGGTTTTAACTATGATCTGGCGACTTAGAGTGATAGATCAGGAAGGCACACAATGCCTATGAACTGAAAGTCCTCTGTTATACAGTACCTCTCACAATTCATTTTCTTGAATGGGTAGGGTGAATCAAGCGCAGTGGATCCACCAGAGTTGATTGTGATAGGTGGATCCGCTTTGCTTGATCCACTTTTTGAAAAGAGCCTGGCTATTATTAATGCATGTGTACCCGCTAAGGCCTTGCACTAAGGTACATCGTTTTAATAGCGCCTGGGTCAGAAAAACATCGCAAGGAAGCCGCTTAAAGCCCCCCTTCCCGCAGCGGGTTTTCTTAACATTGGTAACATTCGAATTAAACATATCCTAAAAATTCACCACGATGCGCATAAGCCCATTAACTCTAATTTACGCCTTAAGATCATCATTGATTGTAACTGTTACCGGTATTGGCTATTCTTCCCGTTATGATGGATATAAACATACTTAAGCAGCGCGCCAAGGCCTTCGATTACCTGTTTGATGCCGTAGTAGTAACGGATTTACAGGGCATTATTATCGACTGGAATATGGGCTCTGAAAAGCTGTATGGTTACACAAAAGATGAGGCGATTGGCCAGCATGTGAATATGCTGCATGCCCCCGATGATTCGGAGCATATCACCTCAGAGGTTATATCCGCGGTAGAAAAATTTGGCAGATGGACCGGCGAAGTAAGAATGCAACACAAGGACGGGCACATTGGCTGGATTGAGTCTATGTGCGTGCCTTTTTTTGATGAGCACGATCAAATGATTGGCGCCCTGGGTGTTAATCGCGACATTAGCAATCGCGTGAAAGAATCTGAACGACTTAATTACCTCGCTCATTATGATTTCCTTACCAATATACCTAACCGGTATCTGTTACTCGATCGCATTACGCATTTAATCGCACAATCTGAACGCAATACAAACAACTTTGTTTTGTTATATATAGATCTGGATAAATTCAAAACCATTAACGATACCAAAGGCCATGCATTTGGTGATGAGGTTTTAAAAGAGGTGGCTTTACGCCTTAAGCAATCTATTCGAAATTCCGATACTGTGGCCCGAATTGGTGGTGATGAGTTTGTTATACTACTGGAAGAAATTTCTGATAGAGATGACGTTTTCAAAATGGTGAAGGCACTGAAAAAAACATTAAGTAGAATATTTATTATTAATAATGATGAAGAGCTAAATATACACTGCAGTATCGGCGTTTCTTTTTACCCTGATGAAGGCAACACCACAGATGCCTTGCTCGCAGCAGCCGATAAAGCCATGTATAAGGTTAAACATAATAAATATGACAACAACCCTATTTAGAGTAAAAATTATATAACATGTATAAGGCGTAATATTTTTATACCCCGTTTACTGTTATATAAAAACTAGAACCGTCCTCTTTTATGCAATTCACTACCCATTAATTACCACATACAAATACAATCAATCTGTAGGGTGGATCAAGCGAAGTGGATCCACCTATTTCACCTTTTAATTCTGCAGGATCCGCTTCGCTTGATCCAGCCTACTTTTCTTGAATATGCGGTTTCTAATTATTTAATCCGAACCAGAAGTCTGTACTTTTTTCCAGAAATTCATCGTAGCGCATATAGTGCGAGCCATCGCATGAAAAATTTAAACCCACCATGCCATTAATTATGTTTAATGAGCCGGCTCTTAAATAAATATTTTCATCTGCAAACCGTAAGATTTTAAACAGCTCAAAGATTGGCATTATTTTATCGATGGGGACAATCGCCCTTTCATGATATTTACGTTGCGGATAGGCCAGACAAATATTCGGATCGATGATTTCATCAAAGTTTAATATTCTATAGCTAAAGGGATCATCCACTAGCCACATGGTGGCACGGCTACTGGAAAAATGTAGCTTGCCGTGGAAAACCCCATGTTCGGTCATCAGCTCATTCATAATGGGTAATATCTCGTGCAGATTTTCATCCATTAAACTATCTGCACGCTGCTGATTAAACACGCCGCTACGAATCGCCGGGTCACCTTTTATCTGTCGCCAGTTATTCGGTTCCTGATACACATCTTTGGTGCCGGGTAATTCTCTTAAGTCGAAATCGGCCCCGAGGAAGCCAACACGTTCACCCTTTGCATCGCGTATAACCTGAATGGCCGTAAAGGAAGGCCGCTTTTTATTGCGGCTAATATAGGCGGTGGATAATTTAAAATCGGTCGTGCCGATGATATCGTCCATATAGGGACGATCCATTCGATTACGCCCAAAGTGCTCGGCATCGGCGCCGCTTTGAGTCATATTGTCTGTAATTTGCACCGCCTCTGCATCGAGAACATAAAGGTGCTTACAGTAGGCTAGCCTGGGTAAGGCCGCAAATAGCAGTTCATCCAGTGCGATGCGATTATCTAGCATGCTGACAGACTTTGCCGCCAGTTCGTGCATTTCCTCACACAATAACGCCGTCAACTTTTCGCGTTGTAAACGGATGGTGTCTTTAAGGTTGCTGCTGCTCATGTATGGTTACCAAAAAATTGCGCTAAATATTAAATAATTATTGTGTTGCATAATAACTTTAATATTTATTTATTTCACGCAATCTAAATGATTCATATCACATAAGCCGCAACTACCCCTTAAAATGTCCCGCTAAAAATGCCCCGCTAAAACTTATACCCAGCCAAGTCCCAGGATGATTAGAATGCTACTGAGCATGATTAATGTTGTAACAGGGTAAAGCATATTGCGCTTATTACGCGGCGTTATATGCCCTGCCTGTTTTACCTGGGCAGATGAGTTTGATTGTTGATATTTTGACATTTGCTTACGCTCCAGTTTTTTAAATTCAGAATGTTTTTAATCATCGCTATTAAAGGCACCCAGCAAATGCAGCAGGCTGGTAAACAGATTAAAGATAGAAACAAACAGGGTAACGGTAGCCATAATGTAATTGGTTTCGCCGCCATGAATAATATTGCTTGTCTCGTATAAAATTAAGCCCGACATAAGCAATACAAACATCGATGACACAACCAGTGACAGCGCAGACAGTTCGAAAAATATTGCGGCTAGCCCGGCAACAAACGCCAGCAAAATACCCGCCATTAAAAATCCGCCCATAAAGCTGAAATCTTTTCTGCTAACCAGCGCATAGCCAGATAGACCTAAAAAGATAACACCCGTTCCACCCATTGCCGTCATTACAAGCTCGCCGCCATTCGGCAGGCTTAAATAACTGTTGAGCATTGGCCCCAGGGTGTAACCCATAAAGCCGGTTAGCGCGAACACAAAGCCCAGCCCCAGGCTGCTATTGCGAAACTTGCTGGTAGCAAATAACAATCCAAAATATCCACCCAGGGTTAGCAATAAACCGGGATGAGGTAGATTCAGGCTCATCGAAATGCCTGCCACCACGGCGCTAAATACCAGCGTCATGGCTAACAGGGTGTAGGTGTTTCGAATTACACTATTGGTGGCAAGTGTCGCTGTTTGTGACCGAGGTGCACCATGATTGATTGATGTGTTCATGATAAATACTCCCTAATAGTTCTGTTGTTAATAATTCTGTTGTTTAAAATCGACAGGCTCTTCTTCAGCCTGCTCTGCCAATACGGCAATATCGTTTAAGCCTGTGGTGCGGGCGTTATCTCGCTGGCGTGCAAGCTTGCGGTTTACCGTGCGCCCTGTTCTATCCATTGCTCGATCAATGGCGACATACATGTTCAGCTCTGTATCCTCAATCACCACATCGGCTAGCTGCGGAAGCACCACCTGAATTTGACAGCACTTATCCCTGCCACCGCGTGGGCCATTAATATCCGACAGCCTTACCTTTATGCGCTGTATATGTTCATCTCTTGTACTCAGTGCAAAACTCACCCGGCGTTGAATATATTCGCGCAGGGCCTCGGTTAATGAAAAATTACGTGCCTGGATATCTATTTGCATCTTAGTCTCCGTTATTTCTACTGTTTTGAAGTACACAACTAAGATATGCTTGATTACTTATAAGGAAAAGTCGATTATTATTGATGAACTGTTCGTATTTAACGAAGTAATGAAAACCCATGATCAACTATAAACACTTACATTATTTCTGGGTGGTTGCTAAAGAAGGCGGTATAGCGCGCGCTAGTGAGCGGCTACACCTCACCCCGCAAACCATTAGTGGACAACTTAGCCTGCTAGAGGAGAACCTGGGCGAGGCCCTGTTCAACCGCGTTGGACGTAATCTGGAATTAACCGAGACCGGGCGCCTCACTTTAAGCTATGCCGAGGAAATTTTTGCCCTGGGCGGCGAACTGGAAGAGGTCGTAAGAAACCAGCCACATGGCAGGCCCCTGGTATTTAAGGTGGGTGTGGCGGATGTAGTACCCAAATCAATTGCCTATCGTTTACTCGCCCCTGCACTGCAGCTGCCCGAACCGGTGAGAATTGTTTGCCGGGAAAATAACCTCGAGGCCTTGCTGGGCGAACTGGCCTTGCATAGAATTGACCTGGTGATTGCAGACAGCCCAATACCCCATGGCGTAAATGTACGCGGCTTTAACCACCAGCTAGGCGAATGTGGCATCAGCTTTTTTGCAGCGCCTCAGCTGGCAAAAACACTCGACGAGGATTTTCCGCAAAATCTTCAGGGGGCGCCTATGCTGTTACCAAGCGAGATAACCATGGCACAGAGTCGGCTTTTGAAGTGGTTGGGTAAATATCATATTCACCCGCGTATTGTGGGTGAGTTTGATGATAGTGCACTGATGAAGGCCTTTGGCCAGGCCGGTGTTGGCATTTTTATCGCGCCGACGCCCATTGCCACGGAAGTAGAAAATCAATATGGCGTGGTTGTTATTGGGCAGACGGATGAGGTACAGGAACAATTTTATGCCATTTCTGTAGAGCGAAAAATTACTCACCCGGCTGTTGCAGCCATTACAGAAACAGCACGTGAATGGCTATTTAAAGAAGCCCCACAAAGCCAAACAAAAAACAAACGAGATAAAGAATGAACGAAGATCATAAAGTGACTGACGAATACCAGGGCAAGGGTGTGTTTTATTCACCGTGGGAAAAATCCTTCGATAAAATCCTCACGCCTTTTGAAGAATTTATTCATCAGCAAACCACCAGTGGTTTATTGCTAATGGCCACTGCCATCGTCGCCCTGGTTCTCGCTAATGGCCCTTTTGCTGCTGACTATACGCATTTTATGCATACCCAGATTAGCCTCGGTATAGGTAGCTGGAATTTACAAATGACCCTGCACCATCTAATTAATGATGGCCTGATGGCGTTGTTTTTCTTTGTGGTTGGGCTGGAGTTAAAACGCGAAATACTGGTTGGTGAGCTGGCCAATTTGCGCAATGCGGTATTACCGATTGGTGCGGCGATTGGCGGCATGGTAGTGCCTGCGCTTATTTATTTAGCCATTAACCCCGAAGGTGATGCAGCCATCGGCTGGGGTATTCCTATGGCAACGGATATCGCCTTTGCTATAGGCGCACTGGCATTACTGGCGAGCCGTGTACCCAAGGCATTAATTACCTTTTTGGTGGCACTCGCTATTGTTGATGACATTGGCGCAGTGATCGTTATTGCGGTGTTTTACACGGAAACAATTTCCCTGCTTCCACTGATTGCTGCAGGGGGATTATTTATAGCACTCATCGCGCTAAATTTAAGTGGCGTGCGTAAAACTGCACCGTATTTATTTATTGCCGTGCTGCTGTGGTATGCATTATTGCAATCCGGTGTACATGCCACATTGGCGGGTATTTTAGGCGCCTTAACGGTTCCGGCCTTTCCGCGATACGACCCATCAAGTTTTAGTGAGCACGTTAAAAAATTAATGCACAGCTTCGATGCCAGCCACAAGCCAGGGCAAAGCATTATGAAGAATGAAAAATTACGCAGCGTTGTTCAAACACTTGAAAATGGCGTGCGCAGTGTTGAGGCACCCTTACAGCGCATGGAACGTGCATGGCATCTGCCCGTGGCCTATCTGATTATTCCTATATTCGCGCTGGCTAACGCGGGTATTCCCGTGGCAATAGATTCACTGGGTACAACCTTCGCGCACCCCGTGATGCTCGGTGTATCGGTTGGGCTTATGCTGGGAAAATTTATTGGCATTACCGGCGTAAGCTGGGTGCTGCTAAAACTCGGTGTCGCCACATTACCGAAAAATACTCGATTTACACAAATCGCTGGTGTGTCTTTATTGGCAGGCATTGGTTTTACCATGTCGATATTTGTCGCCGAGCTGGGCTTTGCTAATCAACCAGAATTATTACTCATGGCTAAGACGGGCATTCTTATGACGTCTTTTGTTTCGGGTGTGGCGGGGTTCATCTGGCTTTATCTTGTGAGTGAGAAACAGGCATAAAATCACACGAGCAATAACACCTCAGATCAGGGTATTTATTTAATCAATCGGTGGATCAAACGCAGTGGATCCACCTGTTTCAACTTATAAATTCTGGTGGATCCGCGTTGCTTGATCCACCCTACTTTTCTTTTACTCATGGCGAAGACAGGCATTCTTATGACGGCTTTTGTTTCGGGAGTCGCGGGGTTTATCTGGCTTTATCTTGTAAGCGAGAAACAGGCATAAAAGCACATAAGACATAACACTTAGATCACGACATTTATTTAATCAAACCGTAGGGTGGATCAAACGCAGTGGATCCACCATTTCACTTTCTAATTCTGGTGGATCCGCTTTGTTTGATCCACCCTACTTTTCTTTTACTCGTGACGAAGACCGGCATTCTTATGACGTCTTTTGTTTCGGGTGTGGCGGGGTTCATCTGGCTTTATCTTGTGAGTGAGAAAAAATCATAAAACCACACGAGCAATAACACTCAAAGCAGAATATTTATTTAATTAATCTGTAGGGTGGATCAAACGCAGTGGATCCACCATTTCACTTTCTAATTCTGGTGGATCCGCTTTGCTTGATCCACCCTACTTTTCTTTTACTCATGGCGAAGACCGGTATTTTTATGACGTCTTTCGTTTCGGGTGTGGCGGGGTTCATCTGGCTTTATCTTGTAAGTGAGAAAAAGGCATAAAAGCACACGAGGCATAACACTCGGATTTCGGTATTTATTTAATCAATCGTAGGGTGGATCAAACGCAGTGGATCCACCTATTTCAGCTTATAAATTCTGGTGGATCCGCTTTGCTTGATCCACTTTTTAAAAGCCGCGCAAATAAAAAATTTGTGAAGCTGTTTTATAAATAAACCGCTTTCACTATTTCAAACACAAGCTTTTCTGTTTTATTTGAAATATCCGCAGCGGGATCAAATTCAGATATTTCTAAACCCAGAAAATTATCGGCAAACTCAGACTCGCTTAAGGCCGCAAGTAAATCAGCAGCAGGCAAACCTGCGGGTTCACGTATTGCAACACCCGGTGCGTCATTCGGATCTATCGCATCAATATCCAGGCTTATGGCAAATTTATCATAGCAACGTGATACGCTTTGTATAAGACCTTTAAGTACTTTGGTTGTACCGCCCTGTTGTTCTATATGCAGAGTATCAAACACATTGACCTTGTTTTTACTTAACAAAACCAGCTCATCCGCTTCATAACTGCGAATACCAAACATATATAAATCTTTTCCTGGCAGATTATATTGTGCCGGACAACAATCCTGTAATTCATGTTCCGCTTCTCCCAACAACACGGAAACAGGCATGCCATGTAAATTACCTGAATGCGATGTACTCAAGGTATGAGCATCCATATGTGCATCTATCCAGATTAATGCAAAACTAGATTCTGCCGGAAGGCTATTCAATACACCCGACCAGGTGCCTATTGCACTGGAGTGATCACCACTGAATATTAAAAAAGGATATTCATCTTCAATTTGTTGTTGCACAAACTGAGTAATATAAAAACTTTGCTTTTTAAGTATATTGAGTGAGTTTTTTTCATTGCCTGCTACCACCAGCGGTTCATGCCAGTTTAATGAAAGCGCTTTATCATTTGCTTTATCAATCTTGGATAAATTAGAGGCATAGCTGGATTGCTGCAATACCAATGGCCCCTGCGCACAACTTTCTGATGATCCACCGTTACTTGAGGCAACAGCCAGTGTTTGAATTATTTTTTTCTGCATTACTTTTTGGCTTTATTAAGTTGGCGCAGGTAATCTAGTTTTTCTTTTATTTTTATTTCCAGACCTCTTTCAACCGGATGATAAAGTTCAAACTCCCCTAGCTCATCCGGAAAGTAGGTTTCACCACTTGCAAAGCCATTGTCTTCATCATGCGCATAACGGTAGTCTTTGCCGTAACCCATATCTTTCATTAAATTAGTCGGTGCATTACGAATATGCATGGGCACTTCCGTAGTGCCACTATTTTTCGCTAGCTCCATTGCGGATTTATACGCACTGTAAACCGCATTAGATTTGGGTGCACAGGCCAGATAGGCAACCGCCTGAGCGATGGCCAGCTCACCTTCCGGGCTACCCATGCGTTCATAGGTTTGCCAGGCATTAAGCGATATTTCTAAACCCCGTGGATCTGCATTACCAATATCTTCTGATGCCATGCGCACTACACGACGCGCAATATAAATGGGATCACAGCCACCATCCAGCATGCGACACATCCAGTAGAGCGCGGCATCTGGATTGCTACCGCGCACCGATTTATGCATGGCAGAAATTTGCTCATAAAATAAATCTCCGCCTTTATCAAAGCGCCGCAGTGTTTGTGATGTTACTTCCTGAATAATTAATTTATCAACAACCAGCTGACCATTTTCTTCATTCGCCAGATCCGCTGAAATTTCTAAAAAGTTAAGCGCCCGGCGTGCATCACCATCTGCATTTAAGGCAATTAACTCTAATGTCTCATCATCAATAGATATTGGTCGGTTACCTAAACCTGATTCTTTGTCATGCAATGCATTTTTTAACAGGGCAATCATGTCTTCTGGCTGAATGGATTTTAGAACATAGGTTTTACAGCGTGAGAGCAATGCGTTGTTTAATTCAAATGAGGGATTTTCCGTTGTCGCACCAATAAAACAAACCGTGCCATCTTCTACAAAGGGTAAAAAGGCATCTTGCTGTGATTTATTAAAACGGTGTACCTCATCGACAAACAGGATGCTTGGCTTTTGGTACACATCATAATATTGATGTGCCTTTTCAATCGCGGCACGAATATCTTTTACACCGGATAATACCGCAGAGATGGCAATAAATTGCGCCTGAGAATAATTTGAAATAAGACGTGCAAGGGTTGTTTTACCTGTACCGGGTGGCCCCCAGAAAATCATTGAGTGTAATTTTCCAGATTCTATAGCAATACGTAACGGTTTATTTTCCCCTAGTATATGGCTCTGCCCTAAATAGCCTTGCAAACTATCTGGCCGAACACGATCCGCTAATGGCCGGTAATCATTGTCTGACATTTAATTATGACTTACTTTGCATAACTAAAAATCACCCATAATATCTGAGCCTTCAGGTGCTACAAACTCAAAGTTACCTTTTTTGAATTTTGGATTAACCACCAGCTGTTCAAACTGTATGTCTGTTTGCTGATTAAAGTTATCCTTAAAACGCATCGATTTAATTTTTCCATCCTGTAATCCAACGAGCATTTTTTTAAAATCGCTTTCTGCACTTTTAGGCGTAAGCCGAACCCAATACTGGTTATTGGTAAAAGGCAGTGATTCAAGTACAAACTGATCATCTAGCTTTTTATTATCCAGTAAATTAACCGGCGATGATTTAAGCTGATCATAGGGACGAACGTTCACCTGCTCTAGCTCAGAATCATACATCCAGATTTTTTTGCCATTAGATATAATGTTTTGCGGATACGGTAATGTATAATCCCAGCGAAATTTTCCCGGTTTCTGCATATTTAAAGTGCCCGCAGATTGTTGTAACAATCCGCCGTACTCATCCACCAGCTTTTGTTGGAAACGTGCAGACAGGCTTTGTGTATTTTCTAAAAAGGCTCTTAATTGCTGAATTGCTATTATGTCTTCCGCTGCCGCATTAAAGCTGAGTAAACATAAAAGTAATAGAATTGTTTTTTTAATCATCTGTAAGAATCTTCACTAAAAAAGCGCTGGATAAACACGCGCTTTATAAATCTGGTGGTGGCGGCGCTAACACCTCGCGCTGGCCATTCGATTGCATTGCACTGACAACACCCGTGGCTTCCATTTCTTCGACCATACGTGCGGCACGGTTATAACCAATTTTTAATCGTCGCTGTACATATGAAATAGACGCCTTACCTGATTCTGTAACAATTTGTACGGCTTCATCATACAGCACATCAAGATCCTCTCCTGTGCCACCGCCAACGGGCCCTTCACCGGGCAACTTAACATCGCTATTATCCGCAATTAAGTTAGGAATATAACTTGGCTTTGCCTGTTTCTTTATATGATTTACAACCGCATGCACTTCGTGATCATCTACAAAGGCACCATGCACACGTTCCGGCACATTGGTTCCGCCGTGCAGGTACAACATATCACCGTGACCCAATAATTGTTCTGCCCCCATCTGATCTAAAATGGTTCTTGAATCGGTTCTTGATGACACCTGAAATGCAATACGACTTGGAATATTCGCCTTAATTAAACCGGTAATAACATCCACCGAGGGACGCTGTGTTGCGAGGATAAGATGGATACCGGAGGCACGCGCTTTTTGTGCAAGGCGAGCAATTAACTCCTCTATCTTTTTACCGACAACCATTATTAAATCTGCAAACTCATCCACCACCACAACGATAAATGGCATCGGCTTTAAGTCACCCGCCTGCGCTTCCGGCATCAAATCATCCTTTGAGAATAACGGATCTTTTATTGGCGTACCTGCTTCTATGGCTTCTAATACCTTACGGTTATAACCGGTAATATTTCTGACACCTAATGCCGCCATTAGTTTATAGCGATTTTCCATTTCACCCACCGCCCAACGTAAGGCATTAGCGGCTTCGCTCATGTCGGTAACAACCGGTGTTAATAAATGCGGTATGTCGTCGTATACATTTAGTTCGAGCATTTTAGGGTCAATCAAAATCAGGCGTACATGCTCTGGTGTACTTTTGTAAAGCAAACTCACGAGCATGGCGTTAATACCAACCGACTTACCCGAACCCGTTGTACCCGCGACTAATAGATGCGGCATTTTTGCTAAATCGGCAACCACGGGCTGACCTGAGATATCTTTACCCAGTGCAATGGTTAATGCTGATGTTGATTTATCGTAGGCCTTCGACATTAAAATTTCGCCGAGTAAAACCATTTCACGGTGTTCATTGGGTATTTCTAAACCCACGCAGGTTTTGCCGGGAATAACTTCCACAACACGAACCGAGACAATGGATAATGAACGCGCCAGATCTTTTGAGAGGCCGGTAATTTTACTGGCTTTAATGCCGGGCGCGGGCTGCAATTCAAATCGTGTGATAACCGGGCCGGGATGAACCGCGACTACCTCAACATCAATTTTGAAATCTTTAAGCTTTATTTCCACCAGGCGAGATAAGGCCTCTAATGCCTCATTTGAAAGCCCCTTACCTGAGCGAATCGCCTCATCTAATAAGCGTAATGGCGGTAGCTCGGTATCACCCACCGACTCATTATCAAATAACGCAATCTGACTTTCACGGTTGTGACGCTCGCTAATTTCAACCTTATTAATCACTGGCTCTATGCGTACCGGCACCTTACGTTCTTTTTGTTTTTTGGTATCCGCAATAACCGCCTTTTCACGGGTTTGTCGGGCGACTTCGCCCTCTTTCTTTTCTTCTCGCAGCTCTTTGAACTCGGCGATTTTTGCATACATCCACTCATAGCTGCGCAAAAGACCATCACCGATAAAGTCCATCACACCTATCCACGACAGACCCGTAAATAGCGTAATGCCGGCGAGGAAAACCGCCAATAATATAAGCGTCGAACCCAATACGCCCAGACCTGCGGCAAGACCATCACCCATCCAGCGCCCCAGAATACCACCCGCATCTAACGGCAAGTGACCTTCCGGAATGACAAAATGCAGGCTTGCGAGTGCACAGCCTGTGGTGAGCGTCATAAAGAAGCCGACCCAGCGGATACCCAGCACACGGAAATCTATTTCACCATCTCCTTTGCGCCCACGCAGTACCAGCCAGCCACTGTAGGCAATCATAATGGGAAATAAATAACTCAGCAGGCCAAATAGAAATAACAGCACATCAGAGAACCATGAGCCAACGGCACCGGCCATATTATTAATATGCGTGGATGGCCCGGTGTATGACCAACCCGGGTCTTGAATATCATGGGTGACGAGTGCGGTGAGCAAGAATAGGGATATTGCCAATAATATAAATAAAGCGGCTTCACGCAATCCACGACTAATGTGAATGGTGAGCCCGGATAGTTGATTGTCTTCTTTTTTGCGGCGTGCCTGAGGCAAGTTTACAACCCTCGTTAGTTCATTTCTGCCTTACGCAATTATTTGATTAGACAGTATATTTTATACGATTGAATCGATTATACATGAAGCTACAAGGATGACCTAAAGTGAATTCTATACATTTGAACTAGCTGGCAATTGAGAAAAAATAAGCCAGCTACTCGTCCTTAGCGCTAGCCATTAATCGCCTGTTCTATTAACGGGTTATCAATTTCTCCATCGCGCACATTAATGCCATCTTGCAGACCTGCATAGTGCTGCCAGTTATCTTCACACAGCTGTTGAACATACGGCAAAATAACCGCCGATAAGGCCTGAGATGCGGTACGTGGGACGGCTCCCGGCATATTGGTGACACCAAAATGCAGCACACCGTAACGTTTATAGGTCGGATCCTGATAATCTGTCGGATGAATCGTTTCAATACAGCCGCCCTGATCTACGGAAATATCAATGATCACACTGCCTGGCTGCATACATTTAACCTGCGATTCAGTGACTAAACGAGGTGCCTGTAGGCCGGGCAATAACACCGCGCCAATTAACAGGTCCGCTTCATTAACGGCATTGGCGATGCTAGTTTCAGACGAAGGCTCGCCGTGAATATTCGGGTATTGTGCAGATAAGGCCTGATAACGCGCGGCATCTCGATCAATCAGGGTGACGCGAGCACCAATGGCCGCCGCCTGCCTGGCCGCTGCACTGCCTGCTACCCCCGCACCCAATACCACTACATGTCCCGGGTCTGTCATCGACAATCCGCCCAGCATTAGCCCCTTACCGCCCTGCGGCTGATGCAGTAAATGCGTGCCAATTTGCGTAGACAATTTGCCGGCAATTTCACTCATTGGGCTGAGTAAGGGCAATTGCCCCGCATCATTTGTCACCGTTTCAAAGGCAATGGCGGTAAGCCCAATGTCGCACAGCCGCTGCGTTAGCTTCAGGTTGGCGGCCAAATGCAGGTAACAAAACAGAATATGCTGTTTACGTAAATATTGAAGATCTTCCTCAATGGGCTCTTTTACCTTTACGATTAAGCAGGCCGAGGCATAAAGCAGGCCCGCGTTTTCGCAAATGATGACCCCCTGTGCGTGGTATTCCTCATCGCTGTAACCACTTAATTTGCCCGCACCGGCCTCTATAAAAACCTCATTGCCGTGTTTTATCAGCGCAGCGCAGCTCGCTGGAACCAGCGATACACGACCTTCTAAAATTTTTGTTTCTTTAGGGATACCAATCTTCACACTGCCCACCAAAATAATAATTAAAAACGTACTGACTAGTGTATGCCATAGGATTACGACTGCACTACCTTGTTGGTATCAACTAAATAAGTAAATCATTAAATATCTCCCTTAGATTGTGCATTTAATTAATATAGATTTGCTAGAATAGACAAAATTTTTCACGCTGCTACGATTTGGCCCATTGGCCGCTGTATTTGGAGATTAAGAATAATGAGCGAAACTAAGCACTGCCGACTTCTAATTTTAGGCTCAGGCCCTGCTGGCTATTCAGCGGCTGTATACGCTGCTCGTGCCAACCTGAACCCTGTTATCGTTACCGGCATGGAAATGGGTGGCCAATTAACGACCACTACCGATGTTGATAACTGGCCGGGCGATAACGAAGGCGTGCAGGGCCCGGAGTTAATGGAACGCATGAAGGCACATGCGGAGCGTTTCGGCACAGAAATAATCTTTGATCATATTCATACAGCGGATTTAAGCGCACGCCCATTTAAACTAATCGGCGATTCACACGAGTACACATGTGATGCCCTTATCATTGCAACCGGTGCAAGCGCAATGTACCTGGGCCTGGAATCGGAAGAGGCCTTCAAGGGCAAAGGCGTTTCTGCCTGTGCGACCTGTGATGGGTTTTTCTACCGCGGACAAAATGTTGCGGTTATCGGTGGTGGCAATACGGCTGTTGAAGAGGCCTTATATCTGGCCAATATTGCAGACCACGTAACCGTTGTTCACCGTCGCGATAAGTTTCGCTCAGAAAAGATTCTTGCCGACCGCTTAATAGATCGTGCTGCAAACGGCAATGTAACCATCGAATGGAACAGTACCTTGGATGAAGTTCTCGGCGATAAAACCGGTGTTACAGGTATGCGCATTAAGAGCACCCTGGATGACAGCACTAAAGATATCGATTTAGCCGGTGTATTTATCGCCATAGGCCACTCTCCAAATACAGGCATTTTTGATGGCCAGCTGGACATGAGTAATGGTTATGTGAGTGTTCAGGCAGGTACACACGGCAATGCAACAGCAACCAGTATACCTGGCGTATTTGCTGCGGGTGATGTAGCAGACCAGATTTACAAGCAGGCCGTTACATCCGCCGGCGCAGGTTGCATGGCCGCACTCGATGCAGAAAAATACCTCGACGAACAGGAAGGCTAAACGCTAACGTTTACATAAGTCCTAACCTACCCCCCACTTTAGAAACGGCTTATGACACAACTCAGTATTTGCGAAAGCATCAAGGATATTCCCGCCGTGCAATGGAATGCACTGGCGGGCGATATTAATCCATTTATACAACATGATTTTTTACTGGCATTAGAAACAGGCCAATGTCTGCATGGTTATGGCTGGAAGCCAAAATATTTTTTAATTCATAATAGTAATGATGAATTAATTGGTGCAATGCCAGCTTACGAAAAAGACAACTCTTATGGAGAGTTTGTTTTTGACTGGGCATGGGCCGATGCCTATAGACGTGCAGGCATTAACTATTATCCCAAACTGGTTATTTCAATTCCATACTCGCCTTGCCAGGGGCCGAGAATATTAACTAAAGATAACGACAGCGAAACTAAATCTCTGCTGATAAAGTTTGCACTCGAGTTTTCGGTTAAACACAATTATTCAAGTGTCCACTGGCTTTTTACGCTTGAAGATGACCTGAAGGTATTAAAACAACACACCGAACTACAGCGCTTTGATTATCAGTTTCATTGGCAAAATCACAACTACGAAAATTTTGACGACTTTCTTTCTAAACTCACATCAAAAAAACGTAAAAATATTAAGCAGGAACGTCGAAAAGTTACTGATCAAAATATTGATATAAAAACCTTCAATGGCGCTGAGCTAAATGATGACCAATGGAATAAAATTTATCATTTTTATCAAATCACATTTTTGAAAAAGTCTGGCTCGCCCACTTTAAGCCTTAGCTTTTTCAAAGCCATTGCCAATAAGCTACTGATTATTTTTGCCTATAAAAATAATGAAATTATTGCCGGCGCTATCTGCATTATCGGCAAAGAAACTTTGTATGGTAGACACTGGGGATGTTTGGAAGAATATGATGGGCTACACTTTGAGGTGTGCTATTACACGGGCATTGAGTACTGTATTCAACACGGTTTAAAAACCTTTGAACCCGGTGCACAAGGTGAACATAAAATAGCCCGCGGATTTTTACCGGTTAAAACGCATTCAGCTCACTGGGTTGCTCACCCTGAATTTCATCGGATATTAGTAGATCACTTACAACGTGAAAATAATGCCCTTGAAGAATATGGGTTAGAATTAATGAATGCATCACCATATAAAACATAAATAAAAAAATTACCTATTGCTGCATCAGCAGCAGTAGGTAATTCAGACCTAAAGCAGATGCTATTAAGCAATCATACCCGCAAATATTTTTTCTAATTCTGTGGGGTGGCTTAAAAATTCAGCATACATTGCCTCAGAAAAATCATCTGGGAAGATACTAACATCACCTTTTGCAATTCCATTGAATGTTCTCTCTGCAACCTGACTTGGTGGTGCTTTATCCATTTCAAAATCAACAGTCATTCTCGTTTCAATTGGCCCAGGATAAACACCAGCAACCAATATACCCTGTGAGGACAACTCAGCTCTAAGCCCCAACGTTAATGAATGAATAGCCGCTTTACTATCGGAGTAAGGACTAATACTGGGAAAATTACTGATGCCCGCAATCGATGAAATATTCACAATTGCACCTTTACTTTGTTTAAGCAGTGGCAATAATGCCAGGCTTAGGTTCAAAGGCGCGAAGTAGTTAGTTTCCATCTCTACACGTGCAACTTCTAACGCATTATCGGCGCTGGCAAGGCAGGCTTCAATAATACCCGCATTATTTATCAGCAAATCCAACGATGTTAACTCGCTTGCTAATGCCTCAACTTGGGCAGCTTGAGTTACGTCTAGTAAGACGGGCTCTACTACATCTTGATTAATAACCGATAAACTATCAAATGTAGCAGCATCTCTAACACAGGCATATACTTTGCGCGCACCATTTTGGGCAAGGTATTCAACAAATGCTTTACCAATGCCTCTATTAGCTCCTGTAACTAAAGCTACCTTTCCTTGTATATCAAATTGAATCATTTTTCTTATCCATATTCATGTTATTTGAAAACGCTAGTATTATTCATTTGTATAGAAATGATAATAGCCATAACATGTATAGCATTAATTCATTTCACGCATAAATATGAAAGAAAATACTCACTTACTGGCTTATATAGATATTTTTATAAAGGTTGCCGATAGCGGAAGTTTCTCTGAGGCTGGGAGAAAACTGGGCATATCCCAATCATCAGTATCACGTCAAATAAGTGCATTGGAAACATCACTAGGCATTCGCCTATTACAACGTACCACACGGCGAATCAGCCTCACTGAAGCAGGTGAAATTTACTATCACCAATGCCGAAAAATTCAACGAGATGTTATCGAAGCAGGCAATGCAATATCGTCATTTAAAGACACACCTTCCGGATTATTAAAAATTGGCGCGCCGATTGGTTGGACAGAAATAAAAATTGCACCACATCTCAGTGACTTCATGCAAGCCTACCCAGAGATAAAATTAGAGATTCAATGTACAGATGTTGTACAAGACATAGTTGAAGACAGGCTAGATTTAGTACTCCGAGTAGGCGCATTAAATGATAGTAGTTATGTGGCTAAATCACTTGGCAAAGCTAAAATAGTAATATGCGCAAGCGAAAAGTATTTTTCACTTCATGGAAAGCCTAGCCATCCAGATGAATTACTAAAACATAACTGCATTGTATTTGATCAAAACAATCAACTAACATTTAAAAAACCTACATCAGAACAAATTATTCATTTAGATGGTAGGGTCCATACTCATATGGTCTCTGTAATGATATCTATGGCACTACAACATATGGGCATAGTTATGTTACCTATACAATTATTAAAAACACCACTGGCCAATGGCGAATTAATTGAAATATTTGAAGATTATATGGTTTCCTACACTCAGCTTAATGTGACGGATGTTTTCATACTGTACTCAAACCGCAAGCACTTACCTGCAAAAGTTAAAGCCTTTATCGATTTTTTTAAAGATAAAATTTAGCTAAATATATAACATATGAATCCACCCCTAAGCGTATAACGTATAATACAGAATCGTGAATAGCCAAATATCGGGAAAGGGGTCGCGGGAAAGGGGTCGGAGTAAAACCATCTTACGCGGGAAAGGGGTCGGAGTAAAACCATCTTACATCGTTAGCTTAAACGCAGCCACCAACTATTAACCACCATTCATTCTTAGTTTGACTCCGACCCCACAACGCGACCCCACAACGCATTCGATCCCGCAACGAAAGAGCTTCGTAATAAAAACTACGCCATCAATTTCGCAACACGCAACAAAAAATCAGCCTGTCCTATGCCCATACCATTTTCTGTTCCCTTACGTATATCATCCAACTCCCTTTGCGTTAAGGCTTGCCGGCATAAATCAATATACACTTCGCGTGGATTACTGGGCAACCTTGAAGAGCTTGATTTCTATTTTATAAAATCATTAAACACAGAATGTGGTGTGATAAGTTTATCGGGTTTAGCTAAAGCATTCGCATGATAACTGGAATAGGCATAATCTTCGGGCTGTTTTACCATATTTGCACGAACCGGATTTAGTTCAATATAACGATAACAGGCCAGTAAGTAATGCTCTGTATCTACCGGGCTCGCTTTATAACGACCTTCCCATAAAGCACCGCTGCGATGATATGCACGATTAAAATACTGAACATAACGTCTCCCAATAGACTGCATAGCACTGGAAATAGACTTGGAACCCGCTGGTGTTGCCAGAATATGTAAATGATTATTCATAAACACCCAGGCATGCACAGCCAACTCATGTTTAGCTGCGGCTTCATACAAACACTGATAAAGAAAACGAAAATCGTCAACACGGGTCAGAATAGGATCACGATTATGGCCACGCACAACTATATGCTGGGGTTGATTCGGTAAAAAAATACGCGGCTTTCTAGGCACAACAGTAACCTCCTTGTTACTGAAATTGATTTGAGAAATACTATTCCCTTAACGGGGTCGGAGTCAAATATCCTACTCTTTTAGCTTAAACAAGGCCTTAATAATCGTAGGCTAGATTCACTTTTCATTTGACTCCGACCCCTTTTGACGACCCCTTTTGACGAGACCCCGCTCAAACTTACTCTTTATTATTAGAAAATATTTTTTTGTCTTCAGGCAAAAAGTTATCTGCCAGGGTACTGTAAATTGGCGTTTTACAAATTGATTTGGAAATACCTGTCGCTAAAAACGCCACCACCATTAATGGCAAAATCAATTCTTGCTGATCGGTCATTTCCATGACAATAACAAATGCGGTAATCGGCGCCTGTACCACACCGGCAAAATAACCCACCATGGAAAATAAAATAATGGCACCGTAAGAATAAGTCGTTAGCCATTCAGCTATATGTGCACCAATGCCTGCTCCGGTTGCCAGAGAGGGCGCAAAAATACCACCCGGTATTCCACTTAAATATGAAACCACCGTTGCAAGTAATTTCAGGTAGCCATAATTAGTTGGGATTTCTCCGCTATTATCCATAATCCCTTTGGCTTCACTATAACCACTACCGTAGGTTAAGTTGCCGGAATAATAGCCAATAATGGCGATACCTAAACCACATAATCCGGCAACTACATATGGATTTTTCCCACGAAACGGCGCTAACCAGCGACTACCCTGTATTAAGGTTAAACTAAAAATACCACCCAAAAAGCCACATATAATTCCGCAAACTAACACCGGAACAATGGCATCTTTTAATTCTATTGAGGCGCTGGTTTTTCCAAAATAGGTATAATCACCCAAAATTGCAATCGCAACAATTGCCGCAACAACGACACATGCCAGCATCAATCCGCGGGTGCGTACTTCAAATGATCGGCTAAGTTCTTCTATGGCAAATACAATTCCGGCTAATGGTGTATTAAACGCTGCAGCTACACCGGCAGCACCACCGGCAATAATTAGTACGCGTTCCATATCATATAATCTGAAACGAATAAAACGCCGCAATGAAAACATAATAGCCGCGCCAACATGAACCGTTGGACCTTCACGGCCGATTGAGGCGCCACTCAATAAACCCAGAATACATAATAAAACCTTTCCAAAAGCAATGCGTAAAGTAAGTAACACACTGCGTTCTTTTTCATGCCCAAGCTCTAACGTTGCCATTACCTGTGGAATACCACTGCCCTCTGCTCCGGGGAAATATTTACGCGTTAGAAAAACAATGAGCACCAGGCCTGTGGGCGCAATAATAAAAGGTAAATAAGAATTTTTTTCCACCATTTGAAAAAAGGTGTGATTGGCCCACTCACTGGTAACCGCCATTAAAACCGCGACCAATCCGACTACAGCACCACCTAACATAAAAACAAGATTAGCTTTCCAGTCTTTATGTGAAATCAACCAACGACTTGAATGTTTGATGTGTTTATACATTAAAGGAGTGTGTACTTATAATTTAGACTTTAAGGATAAAGTAGAATAGTTAAACAGAATAACATTTTAAATAGAGTAGTGATAACAACTAAATATCTGTCATCATCTTATGCACCATTTCGCGCACTGTATCAAAGTCAAATGGTTTGTCACAGATACCAGAAACACCGGCTTGCTCAACGGCCGCTAAGTTACCCTGATTACCTTCAGATGTAACCATTAATACAGGAATTGAGCGTTGATTACTTTTGTTTCGAATGTGCTCAAGCAATGCCTTGCCATCCATTTGTGGCATATTGTAATCTGTGACTACAAAATCAAAAAATTGTGCATCTAAAATAGGTACTGCACTTGCCCCATCATCCGCTTCTGTAATATTTTCAATACCTAAGCCTTTTAACACGCGTTTAATATGATTTCTTGCCATCTTGCTGTCATCAACAATCAATACTCGCAGATCTTCTGCACTATAATCTTCAAGTTGAACCGCGTTTGGATTAATAATATTTAAGGTATTAAACAAACCACGCTTTAACTGTGCGGATTCAAATGGTTTTGGAAGTATTGCAGTGACACCAGCCTGGCGTATAGGATCTATTGCATCAAAACCCGTCTCGCTAGAAATAAGCATAAAAGCAACATCACGTAAGTCCTCATCATCACGCATTTGCTGCACTAAGTCTGATGCGGTCATGTCGGGCAAATACATTGAGCTAATCACCAAATCCGGTGTATTGGTGATCATACTCGTTAATGCTGACTCACCATCCACAGCAATGCTGAAATGATTTATACCGGCTTCTTTTAATTCCTTATGAATAAATTTGGCCTGCGACTTGGAAGGCTCAACCAGCAATACAAACAAATCGGACATTACTTTTTGAAACATGGACATAAACCCGTCGGTATCAGCCCGTAAGCATCAACATTAATAATTATTATTGTCAGATTGTAGCAGTTCTTTTACACTTAGTTGACCATTCATTATTCCAGTGAAACTGGCCTCATTCGCAAGTCGTTAATTAATCAATACCTTGATTCAGAATAGGCCCATTAGCCTTTGCTATATATACATATGAATTACACTACTCTGTCTTCTTTCGGCGGCGGACATTCTTAAGACATGAAAAAGGCGACTAAAAAGTCGCCTTTGAAATAAAAAGCATGATCGTTTACGTTTTTTGGCGTCGACTAAAACCAATTAATGTAATTAAGCCAGACGCAAATAGCCAGACTGCCGCAGGAACCGGAACCGCGCTCACATCTCCCGATTGAACCGCCCATGCATAAAGTCTAGTAGTAGTATAAACGCTACCCTGGCCACCATCGTTCATACCGAAACCCCATGCGTAGTCGGCATCCATCGCATATTCATTTGCCGTAGCCGACCAATAGTAGTCGGATTGAAGATTACTAAATGGACCACGATTGGATAAGCAAAAATTTGGAGCGACACAACCTGTTTCTGTACCATCAGTATTGTATTTTGAGCCATTGCCCAGTACATTATAAAACATGTTTGACAGCTCACTGTGGGCGGTAATGTTAAAACCGGTATCAACACCCTGATAGAAATTAGTGTAAGTGCCACCATCATTACCTACATCAACTGTGTCGGCTAAACGCCAGCCACCTACACCACCAACAGTTAGACTTGCCGCCCAGTTATTAGCATCTGCCCATGCCATTGCCGTTCCGGCTGCATTCGCGTCTGCTAACCACGTTAAATTCGCCACATCATCATAATAAGCCAGGCCGCCTAAACGCTCTATTAAGGCTGCATTTGCACTAGCTGATACAACGAAAGCTGTAGCCGCTGATACTAATTTCCATAATTTCATATATTGTTTCCATTTATACATTTGTTTTTATTTATTCAATTATCTACGCAGGTAAATCTATACTGCTAGATTATATGCAAAAAGCTAAAGAGCACATCCCCCGGATGGGGTACGATAAATATGTAAGGTTTATCGAAAATTCTAAGCGATTGTATATAAATGGCTGATTTTGAGCATTATTAAAAACTTAGGCTGACACTGTAGTAGGTCAACTACTAGCTAATGGCAGCCACATTTAGTCTATATCACGAACGACTGCTTTGGGTGGTGCACTCCTCCCAGTAACACGCAGTAGAGATATCTTAAATAGTCGATTCATACACGCTGTCCTCATGTAGTAAACTGTTGACAATATAATCACAAAATCACATACCTATTTTGGTATCTTTATTGATGTACGATATTAATGATCTCATTACAGTGGTTAGACCCCGACCCTCAAGCTTGCTTCCCGCCTATAGAAATGTCACTCCGCGAACCGGATGGATTACTTGCTGCGGGTGGTGATTTGTCACTCAGCAGACTGATTAATGCCTATAAAAATGGAATTTTTCCCTGGTACAGCGAAGGTGATCCTATTTTATGGTGGTCGCCCAACCCGCGTTTTGTACTGCCGCCCAATGAAGTAAAAGTTTCACGTAGCCTTGCCAAAAATATTCGCAATGGGCCTTTTCGTATTAGCATCGATACGGCGTTTGAAGAAGTTATTAGCAACTGCTCTATGCAGCCTCGCGATGGACAGGATGGCACGTGGATAACGGAAGAAATGCAACAGGCCTATATTAATCTGCATAAGCATGGCCATGCTCATAGCGTTGAATGCTGGAATGGCACACAACTCGTTGGTGGTTTATATGGTGTTAGTAGCGGCCATGTGTTTTGCGGTGAATCGATGTTTAGCCTACAGAGCAATGCATCCAAGGTATCACTGGTTGTGTTTTGTCGCTTTATACAATTTCATGGTTTTAAACTAATTGATTCACAGGTGCATACGCCTCACCTGGAAAGTCTGGGTGCCAGAATGATTCCCAGAAGTGACTATATAAAAACGCTCCAGCAGCCAGACAATATAAATATGCCGGTCAACTGGAGCGAATTATTTGAACAGTTCTTACGCGAAGAACAATATAAGCAAGATTAAAATTTAAGCGTGTAAGCGGCTTAAAATTAATCGCATACATTAATCCAGGCGTTCAAGGCGTATCTTTGTTACATCACCTTCAATAGAATCCAGTGCTTCAATCGCAGATAATGCCCTGGTCATATTTTTTTCTACAATCAACGACGTCAGCATAATCAAACAAACTCGCGTTTGTCCTTCTTTAGGTTCTTTCTGAATAACCGCTTCAATTGATATGCCATTAGTTGCAAAAATACTGGTTACCTCAGCCAACACACCCGGCCGATCGTCTGCCTGCATACGCACGTAATATGATGTTTCAAACTCATCGTGGGCAACAACGCGTGTATCTTTCATGGCATCAGATTTGAATCCCAACATAGGCACACGCTGAGCAGGATCTGAATCCATCGCCCGTGCCACATCGATTAAATCTGCTACCACGGCAGAGGCAGTAGGCTCCGCACCGGCACCTGCTCCGTAATATAATGTTGGGCCGACAGCATCTGCCTTAATTAAAACCGCGTTCATCACACCATCAACATTGGCAATTAAACGACGCTCAGGGATTAATGTTGGATGTACACGCATCTCAATACCATTTGCAGATTTGCGCGCAATACCCAGGTGCTTTATGCGGTAACCGAGCTCTTCTGCATAGGTCACATCCTGGCGTGTAATTTTGCTGATGCCCTCAGTAAATGTTTTATCAAACTGTAGCGGTATACCAAATGACAAGGAGGCTAAAATGGTTAGCTTATGTGCAGCATCAATACCTTCAACATCAAAGGTAGGGTCTACTTCTGCATAACCCAGTTCCTGAGCTTCTTTCAACACATCCTCAAAGTTACGACCTTTGTCGCGCATTTCCGTCAAGATGAAATTACCGGTACCATTTATAATGCCTGCAACCCATTCAATCTGGTTTGCAGACAGGCCTTCACGAACCGCCTTAATAATTGGAATACCACCAGCAACAGCCGCTTCATAGGCAACAATAACGCCCTTCTCTTCAGCCGCTTTAAAAATTTCTGTACCGTGCAGAGCAATTAGGGCTTTATTTGCCGTCACTACATGCTTGCCATTTTCAATGGCCTTAAGCACAAGCTCTTTAGCCGGTGAATAGCCACCAATAAGCTCAACCACAATATCAACATCTGGGTCATTAACGACACTGCTCGCATCATCCGACAGCTTCACTTTAGCTGGATCAAAAATGCTCTGATCGGCAATATCCCGGGCTGCCGCATGGACAACTTCCAATTTACGCCCTAAACGACGCGTAATTTCATCGCAGTTTCTTAATAAAACTGTCGCGGTGCCGCCACCAACAGTGCCTAAGCCCATTAAACCGATTTTGACGGGTTGCATGTATTTGTACTCCGCTATGCCAGAAGCCTGGCTTATATTTGTAGCTGTCACCAACTGTAATTTAAGCTGCTGATAATATAGTGAAATGAGCTTAATTTAAACACTCGACTGCACTTCATTTAACACAGGCTGCTGACTATCTACTTTGTGTATAATAAAGCCATATGTTAAAAAATATTTGGCAAACCCTATGAAACTAAGTGAAGACTACACCGAAGGCAGCCATATTATCCAGTCTTATGAAGACGATAATATCGTGGTAAATGGTAAATGTTTTACCAAAAGCTTCCTCATTAGTAACACCTCTCTCAATGAGAGCTGGGGAATCGATGATATTGAGCAGATGACGCATGAGCACTGGCACGACATCATCAAATTGAAACCTGAAGTGATATTAATAGGGACCGGGAAAAAAATTATATTCCCACATCCATCAACCTACGCACCCGCAATAGAGCAAGGAATTGGTGTTGAATTTATGGATTCACGTGCAGCATGTCGCACATACAATATTTTGCTTTCTGAAGACCGCTTTATTATTGCCGGTATTATTCTTTAATTAACAGCGCATTATTTAAACTGCCTGCAATTAAAATTGCGCACAAAATGCAGACAAAATAAAGGGAGGCAAGCCTCCCTTCAATGATTACTGCATTTATTATTATAATTAATCGTTTAACAATATCTCTTCAGAGAAACCATGACTTTCAAGAATTTTACGCAGGTGTCGCAGTGCATCCATTTGAATTTGACGCACACGTTCACGTGTAACACCTAATTCACGACCCACTTCTTCAAGCGTTGTACGCTCATAACCATGTAAACCAAAGCGCCGAACAACAACCTGACGTTGTTTGCTTTCTAACTGGTTTAACCACATTTCAAGATTCGCCATAACATCTGCATTTTGTAAAATTGTAGATGGTTCTGGGTTGGCTAGATCGGGAATAATCTCCAGTAGAGGTCGATCATTATCTTTGCCTACAGGAACATCAACAGATGATACGCGATCACGTAGACCTAACATTTTTTCAACGTTGGCTACTGGCCTATCCACTAATTGTGCTATTTGTTCTGGTGTTGGCTCATGCTCATTTGTCTGCTCTAATTTACGTGCCGCACGCAAATAAACATTCAACTCTTTAATCACATGGATAGGCAAACGAATGGTGCGTGTTTGGTTCATTAATGCGCGTTCAATGGTCTGACGAATCCACCAGGTCGCATAGGTTGAAAATCTGAAGCCCTTCTCAGGATCAAATTTCTCTACCGCTCTGATTAAACCCAGATTGCCCTCTTCGATTAAATCTAATAGAGCTAAACCACGATTCATATAGCGACGAGCAATTTTAACAACCAGACGTAAATTGCACTCAATCATCTTTTTACGCGCAGATACAATGCCCTTGCGTGCCAGACGGGAGTAATAGACTTCTTCTTGAGCAACTAATAACGGTGAGAATTCAATTTCACGAAGATACAAGCGGGTTGCATCCATTTCTTTTCGATTAACACTTCCTGCTGAGTATTTTGCTTTTGCCTTTGCTTTTGCTAGTTCGGCCTTAGATTCAGCGGCGACTTTTTCGTCGTCTATATCTAATTCTTCATCTCTTGCCACATCATCAAGAAACATCTCTTGATGATTTTCTTCTAGATCTCCGTCAGCCTTAACTTCTTCCTGTGGTAATTTTTTTGCGCATACTGCATTCATTATGTAGCCCTCCCCACGTGAGCTAAATTATTATTTTTTAAATTACGACAGGTCTTTATAAGATCTCTCGTATATTAGAAAAGAATAATAAATCTATTTAAATCACACACTTATGGTTCCTTTTTAAAGCATCTCCGAAGGAAACACAAGTATAATATGATCTTTTTTCTACATTTCGTCAGAAAGTGTAATTTCTTAGTTGACAAATATGGCATGAATATAGATATAAGGCGCACATATACCGACAGGCGCGTGTAACCTCAAAAGGCTCAGCAGATACCATCAGCAATGGGTTTGAGGCGGGTCAAGACTTGGGTAAATAGTAAAGGGGATTAACGGGTTTGCCGTTTCGACGAATCTCAAAATGTAATTGAGGCTTATTTGAATCGGGACTGCCCATTTTGGCTATAACCTGACCGAGGTTTACGCTATCTCCTTCTTTAACAAGTAACTTTTTGTTATTCGCATAGGCACTTAAAAAGGAGTGGCTGTGTTTAATAATGACCAGATTGCCATAATTGATCAAGCCATTGCCGCTATACACTACCGTACCCGCTGCGGCTGCATGAACCGCCTGGCCTAATCGCCCTCGAATGCCAATACCCCTTCGCGCGGTATCATTCGCTTTAAATGTTTTAACAATGCGCCCTTTCGACGGCCAGCGCCATTCACCGACCGTATTAGGTAACTTAATTTCTTGCTTAACAGGTTTTGCAACGACCCTGTCTGGCCTGAGAGGGATTGTTGTAACGGACGGTTGCGTTACTTCTACGATGTTTCTAACGGCAGCTTCAGGGGGACTTAAGCGAAGTTTTTGCCCCGGCTTTAACCTGTAAGGCGACCTTATATGATTCCAACGGGCGATTTGGTGATGCGTATAACCTTCTCGGCGAGCAATAGCAAAAAGCGTATCGTTTTTTTGTACCGTGATATAAGCCGCTCTCTGCCGAACGTTTCTGGGCTCATCATCACTGACACTAACCGGCGCATCATCGATAGATTCTCCGCTAATAGAATCAACCAGCACCTGAGGACGCTCTTCAGTGGATAAAGTCCCATCCCTATTAGCCGGCTGCATAATTAAACGCTGCCCAGGAAAAATATCATACGGTGGCGGGATATTATTCCACTCGGCTAGCTCACGAAAATCCTTTTCGTATTTCCATGCAATGGAATATAAGGTATCGCCCCTGCTTACTGTATAGGCCTGCACGTTCCAGTTTTCAGAAAGACTCGCACAACTGAATAGCAAACTAATCAGTAATAGTGAAGCTATAAAACGAAGGAGTTTTGTCTGCAATCGAACGGGCATCCCATAAAGTAAATTGTGAAGTAACTTAGAGATATTTGTGAATCATTAGACCTGCCACCGCTATGACAATAACCGACCAGCCCAACCACTCAATGTATTTACGCACCACAGGCTCCATTTTTGGACCTGCCCAGGCCATTAAAAGTGCAATCAAAAAGAAATGCGCTCCTCGACCAACTAATGACACAAGTATAAATGGAATAAACGACATTGAAAGCATGCCAGCGGTAAGTGTAAATATTTTGAAAGGCGCGGGTGTAAACGCGCCTATTCCAACGGCTAAAATACCATATGTAACAAACTCTGCACGCGCCAACTCTAGCTCTGGTAACCAGCCTATTTTTTCGATCCACGGCTGTATTACTTCCATTGCCCCCCAGCCAAGCAAGTAACCTATTACCGCACCAAACACCGACATTAGCGTTGTAATGGTGGCCAGGCGCACGGCCTTATCTGGTGTCGCAAGCACCATTGGAATCATCAATAAAGCGGTTGGCAGAGGGAATATAAAAGATTCGAAAATGCTCACACCCACCAAATATCGTTCACGTTTTGGATGATCGGCCCATTGCATACAACGATTATAGAGTCCGGCAAAAATCAACTAACAGCACCGTTCAACATGGGCACAAACTTCACCGCATCAAGCTCTTCTTCAACAAACTGATTTTCTTCACGGGTAATGAGCAATAGCTTTTGCACGCCTTGCTGACTGCCGACTGGAATAACCATCATGCCACCAATATCGAGCTGCTCAAGTAAACCTTGTGGCACCTCTTCTGGTGCCGCGGTAACGATAATCGCCTTATACGGGCCAAACTGTGGCCAGCCCCAGGAGCCATCGGAATGCTTTAAGGAAATATTATTAATACCCAGCATGTGAAAGCGCTCGCGCGCCTGAGCCTGTAAAGCAACGATACGTTCAACTGAATATACCTTTGGCACAAGCTGAGACAAAATGGCGGCCTGATAACCCGAACCTGTGCCCACCTCTAATACAACCTCTGGCACACCACGGCTCAGCAACACCTCGGTCATACGCGCAACGATAAAGGGCTGAGAGATAGTTTGCCCGTGGCCAATCGGTAAGGAAGAGTCTTCATAGGCGCGTGAACTCATCGCCTCATCGACAAACAAATGCCTCGGCATAGTGCGCATTGCATCCAGCACTCTCTCATTTTGAATGCCCTTGGCACGCAATCGCTCAATAAGACGGTCACGCGTTCGTTGAGACGTCATGCCTATACCCTGCACACGGGGGTCTGATAGATTCAATTATTTATAACCTGATGATAAGAATAGGGCTGGAATTATAAATCCGTAAGCCATTGATTTAGATTTTGCAGGCTATCATACCGTGTTAAATCGATCTGCAAAGGGGTAACTGAAATAAATCCCTGTTTTACGGCATAAAAATCAGTGCCTTCACCGGCATCTTGCTCTTCACCCGGTGGCCCTACCCAATAAATGGCATCGCCACGAGGATTTTGTTGTTTAATCACGCCTTCAGATTTATGACGATTACCCAGCCGAGTACTCTTAAAGCCTTTAATTTGTTCTTGCGGTAAATCTGGCACATTAACATTGAGTATGGTGTCGTCCGTTAATGGTGATAGCTGCAACTTCCTGATAATTTTTTCAATCGCCCAGCTCGCGGTTTCATAGTGCGTGGGCTGAAAACTCCCCATAGAAACAGCAATCGCGGGAAGCCCCAAAAAGCGACCCTCTGTTGCAGCAGCCACCGTGCCGGAGTACAGCACATCGTCCCCCATATTGGGGCCATCATTGGGCCCCGAAATCACAATATCCGGTTCGTTTTCTAACATGCCGGTAATCGCCAGATGCACACAGTCAGTGGGTGTCCCATCCACTTTATAAAACCCATTTTCGGCCAGCTGCGGGGTAATGGGGCGATTTAAAGTGAGTGAATTACTTGCTGCACTGCGGTTGCGATCGGGTGCAACTACGGTGACCTCACCTAGTTTGCGCAGGCTATTCGCCAAAATCACCAAACCTGGTGCCTGGAAACCATCATCGTTGCTTAATAAAATTTGCACGCTTAATCACTCATCTAATAATACAGGTATGATATAAAATATAGTTGTGCATTCACAGCTAATTAAATACCAGCATGGCCATTCAACAGAAGTAATGAAGATAAACGATTTAATCTAATGAACGACAAAATAGACGACGACAAGCTATTTAAGCAGGCCATGCAAGGCGTAAATCGCCTGCAATCGGATAAAGTTAATCTTAAAACGAAACCTTCAGCCATAAAAAAGCGCGCACACGTTACACAGCCCGGTATTGCCGACACACTAAGTGATGACTTTATTCCTCCCTGTGAGGATCATTTAGAATACATGCGCCCTGGGGTGCAAAAATCCTATTTAAAACAAATCCGTAATGGAAAAATCCCCATAGAAGACGAAATAGATTTGCATGGCTATCGTCGCGATGATGCACGCCAAACCCTGCTCGCCTTTCTCGATCATGCGCAACTTCAGCAATATAGGCTGGTAAAAATTGTACACGGCAAAGGCTACAACTCGGATAACAATAGGCCAGTACTTAAGGCCATGGTAAATAAATGGCTACAAAACATCCCCGATGTATTGGCCTTTGTAAGTGCAACACCTAGAGATGGTGGCATAGGCGCGGTATACGTTTTGTTAAAAAAACAGCTAAAAAATTCTTTTACAAAAGCTGGATAAACTAACCAGAGCACCCTTATGAGCCTTAGTTAATTCATTTAACTTTATAGTCATAAGCACAATGCATCTGTATAAAGCAACATAGTTTAAAAACATTCCAATAATAAAATAATCAACGACATCTAAACAATAAACCCACAAACTCAATACAGTTTTCGTTCAACCAATCTGCCAGTTCAATACCGGCAGAGATTCCAGTGAACCTAATTTTGATAATGGGCTAGTACGCAACCAGTCTTGCAAGCGTTTTACCAGCTGCGGTTCACCTAATACATTAATATCCCCCTGCTTTAATGCATCATTAAAAGTGCGTTCACAAATCCAGATTTCAGTCATCACCTTAAGAGAGCATTTAATTAATATATCAACATTGTAACCATGGTCGGTTAAGCACAAATCTATATCTCCATGATCAGACACTAGACACTAGCCACCAGTCTCTGGCACCTTTGGGAGCATCCGCATACTCAAATTGCACAACAACGCGATGATCTGGAAAAATAGATGCATCAACGGTACGTCGCATATCCCACATTAATAACCCCGCATCAAGATCGCCACTGCTTAAATCTGACTGAGCCCAACGATGTCTCCAGGCACCCAGCAACTCGACAACCGGACGCAATTCTTTCCCAGCTGACGTGAGATGATAACTACGACTGCCTTTACCCTTTACTGCCTGTTGATTCTATAACACCTGCACTTATTAGCTGCTTGAGACGAGTTGACAATAAAGTCGGAGACATTAGGGGGACGCCCTTTTGCAACTCACTAAAACGCGTACTCCCGGCAATAAACTCTCGAATGACAATAAGTGTCCAGCGCTCACACAATAATTGTGTTGCCTGAGCCAACGGGCAAAACTGACCACATGTTTTCATACCATATCCTTAAATAATGAAACGCTTATTTACCGCAGACCACGGCAACAAATCTACTACAGAAACTGTACTTAATTTAAAGTTTTCATAATGCTATGTTATATGCACCAGGTTTATCAAGCAGATAATAAGCGCGATCATAAAAACAGGAGAGAAGAAATAAGCACATCACTATTTGAAAGACTCGGTGGAAACGAAGGTATCACAGCGATAGCTAATGATGTCGTTGATAACCACTTAAAGAATAAAACTATAGCGACTCGATTTGTAAACAGCGATGTTGGAGAAATGAAAAATGCCGCTGCTACATTCTTTATTAGTGGCACTGGTGGTGAAAACGTTTATAAAGGTAAAGATATGCTCGCTGCACATAAGGGTATGAATATTTCAGCGCTTGAGTTTATGGCCGTATTGGATGATGCATTAAAAGCGCTGACAAAAAATAACGTCGGCCAACGTGAGCAGGAGGAAGTGCTGTTCGTTCTTTACAGCATGCGTTCAGACATCGTCTTAGTGTAATGTCATAAAATTTAATAACAGCTGTTGCTGATATGCAGATCAGCAACAGCTATTCAATTAGTGCCTAACTCTGGGTTATCTATAACAATCCAGAAAGATTATTTTAATAAGCCATTGGTTATAAGCAGCCCAGTTGCACAACTTATATACTTTTTGTACTCCCGTGCTCCTTGTTCAGTCTGACCGTCTGAATTTGTTAATAAGATTTGTGCCATAGATTCTATTACAGGGCGACTAGCATTAACTTCAGGGTACTTTTCCCATTCACTATTAATGCGTTGTTCTGCCTGGCCGCCTACTAATGCGCCGCAAATAGATACAACTTCGCTGACCATAACCGTATTTTGATCCGAAGTGCTTCCTCCAGAACGGATACAACCAGTCATAACAACTGGAAAAACAACAAATACCACTATAGCGTGTATAAATAATTTCATAATTAACCTTTGCAACTTCAGTAGAATATGTGACCTTATCTATTATAAGTAGATCTTACGCAGATCGTCTATATACATATTAAATATTGATAGATTTAACATTCTTTAACAATTCAATCACTACTTTCTAAGTATTTAATACTGTAAAATACATGCATATTCTTTAAAAGAAAAACATTTGTAACGAGATACTGTTATATTTCGTCACATATCACATTAATACTTTTTGTTATCTAGCAATCAGCCAATCAGGTACCTAACAAATGAAAAAACTCATCATAGCCTTAAGCATTGCAAGTACAACAGCACTCAGTGGTTGTACAACATTTGACCCATACACAGGCGAACAAAAGACAACAAACACAGCAAAAGGCGCAGGCATAGGCGCTGGTGCAGCAATGGTTCTTTCATATTTAACCAATAAAGATAAAAGCGCTAGTGAACGTAAAAGACGCTTACTGCGCGATGCCGGTATAGGCGCAATCGTCGGTGGTGGAACGGGTTATTATATGGATACTCAGGAAGCCAAATTAAGAAAGCAACTACGTAACAGCGGCGTAAGTGTTGTACGTGACGGTGATAATATTAATCTTGTTATGCCGGGTAACATAACCTTCCCTAGCAACGGCAGCCAGCTAATGTCAAATTTTTATAACGTACTTGATTCAGTAGCTCTTGTACTCGAAGAATTTGAGAAAACTACAATTGTTGTCGCTGGGTACACAGATAGCAATGGATCTGAAGCATATAACCAACAACTATCTGAAAACCGCGCAAATTCTGTTGCTGCATATTTACAGTCTAGAAATGTAAATACATTACGCTTTGATACAGTTGGTTTTGGTGAAAAAAATCCAATAGCTAATAACGATACAAAAGAAGGGCGAGCATTAAACCGTCGTGTAGAACTTTCATTAATACCAATCACCCAATAATTACGCAGTGTAATTAAAACAACACGCGGATTTTAGTCATAAGTGCGCCACATTGAAAAAGTTGGGCCAGTGAGTACACTCACCGGTCGACTAAAACACAATGTGAGACGGCTTATGACGAAGCTTTATACCCATCTGACCCAAGAAGAA